>OGPO01002451.1_pt1 | contig 9747 bp, 4 predicted proteins | sample 1553041 | NCBI WGS metagenome assembly OGPO01 (sample SAMEA2580281, study PRJEB22360) | human gut metagenome | biome: human gut; feature: human-associated habitat; material: faeces | place: Denmark | collected 2008/2010 | reverse complement strand
CCAACCGACGCTGGACCCGGTGAATACGGATCAGAAACTTCCCGCCGAATCCGCAGGCGAACGCCCCAGTACCCCCCTATTTGGTCATGCCATATCACACGCGGCGACACTCATCGGCCTGTTCGCAATTGTCCTGTGGGGCTTCATGGCCGGCCTCGTGCGACTCGTTTCCGAATCGTTCGGCGCCACGCTCGGCTCGGCGCTCATCTACACTGTCGGCGGCATGCTCCTGCTCATCGTGCGACGGCCGAAACCGATTAGCCAAGCGCCACGCAAGTACCTCGTCGCAGGCGGACTCATGTTCATCGCATACGAGGCGTCGATCTCGCTGTCGATCGGTCTGGCCACAACGAACGCGCAATCTGTGGAAGTCAGCCTCGTCAATTATTTGTGGCCGACGCTGCTGGTACTGATGACCGCCGCCGTGTCGCATAAACGCGGCTCGGTCTCCGAAGCGCTGCCGGGTGCAATCGTAGCCACCGTCGGCGTGGCAATGGCGGTCGGCGGTGAAAACCTTGACGTGCAGGAAGCGGTTGCCAATATCGCCAGCAATCCATTGCCGTACGCGCTCGCGTTCGCAGGCGCCTTTATTTGGGCGATTTACGCGACCGTGACGCCATCGATGTCCGATGGTTACGATGGTACGACGATTTTCTTCTGTTGCGTTGCTGTTGTGCTGTGGATTATCCATTTCGTTTCGGGCGACGGTTTGCCAGCTGTAGCGCCTGGCATCGGCGGCTATATTGCGCTGCTCGCATGTGCCGCGTCGATTGCTGGCGGCTACGCGTGCTGGGGGTATGGCATGCTACATGGCAGTATGGAAACGCTTGCGATCGGTTCGTATGCGACGCCGCTGTTCTCCACTGCTTCCAGCACGCTCCTATTGGGCGTGACGTTGGGCATGCCATTCTGGATCGGTGTCGCGCTGGTGGTGGTCGGCTCGCTGATCAACGTGTGGTTTGCGCGACGCCGCTGATTGTCCGATTCTGCAGAATCGGACGCTTGTTGGTGTGTGAGGAGGCGACATGTGGGGTAGTGGCGGCGCAGAGGAGCGCCGGGATGGCGCAGCGGTACGTAAGGGAAGTGACCGGGCAAGACAATGCCCTTACGCATTCACGCTAGCTTAGGTTTTTGTCGGCTGGTATTTGGTGTGTGTTGCCGTTGGCGGTGATGGTGATGCGTCGCCAATGACGCGTCCATGTGTGCCAGCCGAAACCGATCTAAACCGGCTCAAACCAGCCCGTTCAAATCCACCTCGTCACATCACCTTGGTGGATTCCAGATTGCGGCTCACCCAGTTGTTCAACCGGATCACCGGCTTGCGCAACACCAATCCCAGCAGCAGCGAAGGAATCAGGAACAAGGCGAGATACACCATGTCAAGCAGGTACTCATTGCCGTACGATCCGGCCATCGCGGCGTGCATGGCATCGATGGCGTGCGGGAACGGTAGGAACGGGTAGAGCATTTGGAAGAACTTCGGCAGTGTCTCGATAGGGAACGTACCGCCCGAACCGGCGACCTGCATCACCAGCAGCACCACGGCCACGGCCTTGCCGATATCGCCGAACGACACGGTCAGCGTATACACGATATTCGAGAACACGAGCGCGGCAAGCCACCCCACGGCAAGGAGCTGCAGCGCATGATTCGCCTGCACGCCAAGGAAATACATGTCACCCAGGCAAACCAGTGTGCCCTGCAGCAACGCGAGCAGTGCGAAGATCGCGTACCGTCCGAAATACTCGTGGTCGAGGCGCAGTCCCCAACGTGAGGCGTTCCCCGGGCCGGACGGGCCGGCGACGCGCGGCAGCGTGTCGCCCAAGCCCAGCACATGCGCCTTCTCGCGGTCCGAAATTGTCACTTTCAGCATGGCGCACAGGATGATCGCACCCACCCAGATTGACAGGATCGTATAGAATGGCGCCATGGCCGAACCGTAGTTCGCGATCGGGTACACCGAGACGCGATGCAGTGCGACGGGTGCGGAAATCAGCGTGGACAGTGTGGACGCGTTGGCGGTGGCCAGTGCACGTAGTTCGTCCGACTCACCCGAATCGGACGAACTGGCGTCGTTGTCACCGTCTCCACCATCGCTGTTGCCGTCACCGGCGTTCCCGCCCGTCTCCAGCTTCGTGATCAGCTCCTTCACCGTCGCTGCCGACGAGTCGAGTTTCTTCGCGATCGCGCCGAGCGTGGAACGGATGGATGTCACATTCGTCCCCACATCGCCCGTCACATCGTCCAGATCGTCGGCGGTGCCGCTCAGCTGGGTGATCATGCTGTCGGTTTGGGAGATCAGCGTGCTGACTGTGGAGGCGAGCGCGTCGATTTTCGGCTTGACGTTCGTGGCGTAATCGTCGCGCACATTGCTGATCGACTGCTTCGCGGAGGTGATGCGGTTCAGGATCTCCTTGCGGGAGCGTTCCGCGGCTGCGGTATCCTGCGTGACCTGCGTGGAAGCGTCTTTCAGCTGCTGCGCGAGCTTCTGCGAATCGCCTTTGGCGGCTTCCAGCAGCGTGATCTCCCGGTCGATGGCTTCCAGCAGCGCCTGTTTCGCGGAATCACTGTCCGGCAGTTGTTCCACCGATTCGTGCATGTGGTTGAGGCTTGTGATGTACGTGTCGTACAGCGATTCGCTGCTGGAGACTTGTTCGCTCAACGTTGTCAACTGGCTGGCTGCGGTGTCTGAGTCCTTGCCGATCGCGTCGAACGCCTTGTTCACCTTGGCAGCTACTTGGTCGAACGCGCCTGACACCTGGTCGAGCGCGGTGTTCACTGAGGAGGTGACGTTCGCACCTGCCGAAGTGAACGACGTGGCACCTGATTTGCCTTGCTTCAACGCGTTCTGGGCCTGTTTGCCCGCCTTGGTCGCCGAGGCGAGCAGTTTGCCCGTGGAATCCACGATGTCGTTCGCCGAGCCGAGCAGCTGCGAATACGACGTTACCTGCTGCGATGCGCCGCTCAACGTATCCGCCATAGTGGTGAGATTGCCGTTGAGGTTGCGCATGTATTCGGCCATTTGCGGGCTTTGCGAATAGTGTAGGATGCTTGAGGCCAGGTCGAGTCCGACTTGCGCGATCGTTTTGGCGAAGGTTTTGTCGATTGTGTTGACCACGGTTGTCGCGCCCTGATCGGTGATATGCGGGGCGATCGGGTTGATTTTCTCGTTCAGATAGTACTTGAGCTGCGCGTGTTTGATGTCGGGGGAGAACAGCGTCATCATGTCGGCGCTGAAACCTTTCGGAATTACGATCGCCGCATAGTATTCGCCGGATTTCACCCCGTCGATTGCCTTGTCGCTTTTCACGAATTGCCAGTCCAGCTGGTCGTTGGCGTGCAGTGTGCTGATGATGGTTTCGCCCACGTTGACGCGCACCGGTATGAGATCCGACTTGTAACCCTTGTCGTTATTGGCCACGGCGACCTTCAATGCCTTGGTGTTGCCGTAGGGGTTCCAGCTGGCCGCGATGTTGAACCAGGCGTACAGCGCCGGCACCACCACCAGGCCCATCGAGACGATCACGGCGATCACGTTGCGGGTGGCGTGGCACATGTCCCGCTTGAAGATGCCCCAGATCATTTTCACTGTTCGTTCCCCTCCTCACGCAGACTCCTGCCAGCATTTCCGTCCGTGTTTCCAGCCGCATACTCAGCCGCATGTTCAGGCGCATGTCCGGCCGAACCACCATGCGCAGCCTCATACAGCCTCGTGCGTACGGCATGCATCGGCTTGTAATGCATGCCCGGCCGGAACAGCAGGTTCTCGTGCAGGATCGCGCTGCGGAACTCTTCCGCACTCATCGCTTCCTCGCCCAGATAATTCGCATACCGTTCGCGCAGATACTCCACCACGATGAGATACGTGTCGATGGCGATGATCGAAATGATCCAACCGAGCAGCATGGCGAGCTTCATGCGCGTGATGAATAGCAACAGCAGGAACACGAACGGCAGTACCGCCAGCGCGAGGAATCCCCAGCGCACCAGGCGCGGGTACAGGCGGAAGAAATGAATCGCCCGTCTGCGGGCTAGTTCGGGGAACTCCTCGGCGATCTGCTGCGCGGTCTCGGTGAGCCGCAACGGTTCCACCGTGCCTTCGTTATGTTCGGTGATCATCAGATCAGTGTCCGCCAGACGGTTGTCGAACAGGCGGTTGAGGTTCAACGCCAGCTTGCGGACGACCAAGCCGATGAACAGCGCCACAGGCAGATACCAGAACAGCGAGAGCATGTCGATCCAATAATGGTTGGCATACATGCCGCCGATCGGCCCGCGCATCGCGTTGATGCCGTAGGTGAACGGTAGGAACGGTTTCAGACGGCGGAAGAATTCCGGCATCATCTCGATGGGGTAGAGGCCTGCCGCGCCCGGAATCTGGATGATCACCAGAATCACGGCGACGGCCTTGCCGATATGCCGGAACGCCACGGCGAGCGCGTAAATGATGTTCACGTAGATGAACGAGGCGAAAATGCCGGCGAGGATGAACAGGAACGGATGCTCGCATTGGATGCCCAGCGCGAGATCGCCGATCGTGGCGATGATCGCCTGCAGGAATCCGACCGTGACGAACAGCAGCCAACGGCCCATATAGCCTTGGCGTGGCGTGTACATGCGGATCTTCTCATCGCGGTCCACTTCAAGCTTGTAGATCGCGACGAGCACGAATCCGCCGACCCATAGCGCAAGATTCGTGTAGAACGGCGTGACCGCGGAACCATAGTTTTTGACCGGGTAGAGGACCTGTTCGTCCAAATGCACCGGCTCGCCCACGAACGAGCCGACCTCGCTCGCGTCAAGTCCGAGCGCTTGGGAAAGCTGCTGGAACATCGCCGAACTGCTCAACGCGGCCACATCGGTGCGCGTGGTGTTGAGCTGTTTGGCGAGATTGGCGAGCTGCGTCTGCGTGCCAGCAATGGTGGTGTTCGTTTGGGTCACGGTGCGCGACAACTGGTCGAGCAGCCCGTTGCCCTGTTCCAGTGTGCTTTGCAGCGTGGTAAGCGTGCCGGACAGCGACCCATTGGCCAGGCTGAGTGTATCGAGCCCGGTGTTGAGATTCGGCATGACCGTGCCGGTGATGGTCGTGCGTGCGCTCGCCATCGACGCCGTGCCGTTTTTCGCCAGCGTGGTGACATCGTCGTTGAACCCGTTCGCGGTGTTCTTCCCCGCGTTGATCGCAGCCGTGGTGTCCTGATCGAAGGCGTCGATGCGCTGCTGCTGGAACGTCAGCTGTTTGCGGGCTTCGGCGAGTTGCGCGGAAAGATCCTTATACGTTTGGCTGTTCGGATCCAGCTGGCTGGCCTGCAACGCCTTCTCCACGCCGTCGAGCACATTGCCGGTGGTGGTGTTGACGTGATGCATGGTGCTGGACACTTGGTCGAGCGCGTCCTGCGTGGTGTTCAGTCCGCTGAGCACGGTGCCGGTGGCATTGCTCACGTTGACCTGCAGACCGGACAGTTGCGTGCTGCCGTTGTCGAGCGCTCCGACCAGCGTGTTCGAGAATCGTTCGGTTTGTGTGCGCGTCTCGCTCAGCAAGTCGGACGCCTTGCCGACGGTGTCAAGCGAGTTGGTGATTCCCGAGGCGAGCGCGATGTTGGACTGTTTGGCCGAATCGATGGTGGTGAGGGCCTTGTCGAGCGTGGAACGCGTGCCGCGCAGCTGCTGTTGGACGGTTTCGAGCTGGTTGATGGTGTCGGTCAGATCGTTGATGACGTCGCTTTGCGCGCTTTTCATGCTGCCGGTGGTTTCTCCCGCTGCCTCCTTCACTTCCTTCGCCACGGCGTCGGCCACGCTGGAAACGAAAGTGGTGTTGATCTGCTCGTCGATCGTGGTCGCACCCGTATCGGTGATTTTCGGCGCGATCGCGTTCAGCTTTTCGTTGATGTAGTACGTGATCGACGGTCGGTCGCCTTTACCAGTGACGGTGCCGATTAGTCTGGAGCTGAAGTCTTCCGGCAGTACGATCGCCGCATAGTATTTGCCGGATTCCACGCCTTCGATGGCTTGCTGCTCGGGAACGAAACGCCAGCCGAGCTGATGGTTCTTCTTAAGCTGGTTGACGGTTTGCTGGCCAGCGTCGAGATGACCGACCAGCGTGGAGGTTGTGCCCTTGTCCTCGTTCGCCACAGCGACCTGGATGTTGCCCGTGTTCGCGTACGGGTCCCAGTTGGCGAGGATGTTGCACCATGCGTACAGTGATGGGATGATGGCCACACCCAGCGTGACGACGAGCGCCACTGGGTTCTTCAGAATGCGTTTCACGTCTCGAAGGAAGATGGCGAAAACCTGGTGCATCAAGTCTCCTCGCGGGTATTGGTCGCAACATCTACGTGCGGCGGCATGTCCGTGCGGGAATACCCGGTTGGGCTCTTCGTCGCGCGATCCGGTGGATATTCTATGACTTCCGATGGAACGATCGCAATGGTTTCGCCCTGTTTAATGGTCGGTCCCGCAAATGTCGGGATATGAGACGAAAACGCTCGGCATATGGCCCTAGTGGGGCGGGCGACCTGGATATGGAGCGGACGGTCGGGAAAACGGAAAGGAAAGATGGCGAATGTTGTCACATGATAAGTGGGATAGGGTCGGGCGATAATGGAGGCATGACTATTGCAACGCCGGAACGTTATGCGCAAATGCTGGACGCCGCACGCCGCGGCGGTTACGCCTATCCCGCGATCAATGTGACCAGCACACAGACCCTGAACGCCGCACTCCAGGGTTTCGCCGAGGCGGAATCCGATGGCATCATCCAGGTCTCCGTAGGCGGCGCCGCCTACTTCTCCGGGCAACGCGTCAACGACCGCGTCACCGGCTCGCTTGCCTTCGCAGCCTTCGCGCACGAAGTCGCGGCGAAATACCCCAACATCACCATCGCCCTGCACACCGACCACTGCGCCAAACAGTATCTGGACGAATGGGTGCGCCCCCTGCTCGACCATGAAGCCGAACAGGTGAAGCACGGTCAGGAACCGACCTTCCAGTCACACATGTGGGACGGTTCCACAGTGCCGCTGGGTGAAAACCTCGACATCGCAGAAGAACTGCTCGACAAATCCCAAGCCGCGCACACCGTGCTGGAAATCGAAATCGGCGCGGTCGGCGGCGAAGAAGACGGGCACAGCGCCGAAATCAACGACAAACTGTATTCCACGCCCGCGCAAGGCATCGCCGTCGCGCAACGACTCGGCCTTGGCGAGCGCGGACGCTACATGGCCGCCTTCACCTTCGGCAACGTGCACGGCGCATACAAACCGGGCGTGGTGAAACTGCGCCCCGAACTGCTCGACGAAATCCAGACCACGGTCGCGCTCGCGATTAAGGCCGGCGAAATGCCCGACCCCGCGCACTCGCTGGATGTCGCTCCCGGTAAGCCGTTCGCCCTGGTGTTCCACGGTGGTTCCGGCTCCGCGCCGGAGGAGATCGCGCAGGCCGTGAGCTACGGCGTGGTGAAGATGAACATCGACACCGATACGCAGTACGCATTCAGCCGTGCGGTGGCCGGTCACATGTTCTCCAACTATGATTCGGTGCTCAAAATCGATGGCGAGGTGGGCAACAAGAAGATGTACGACCCGCGTTCGTGGGGGCGCGAAGCGGAAAGCGCCATGGCCGCACGCGTGGTGGAGGCTTGCAGGCAGCTTGGCAGCGCGGGCAAGGCGTTGAAGTAGTGTGATGCCGCACGCGCCGCGTAATGCATGCGGCGTGTGGCGGCACGGTGGGTGTGTCGCGTTGTATGAGACGAAAACGATGGAACTGACTAGTTTCAACGGCCGATCGGTGCATATCCGGCAGATATCCGGTAGAGGGCGCAGGATAGTCTTTGTAAGGCCTTGGTAAGGCTTTGAGGCGAAATCGCATACGCGCGGAGGTGCAACAACATGCCTGGAATTGTTTTGATCGGTGCCCAGTGGGGAGACGAAGGCAAGGGTAAGGCGACCGACCTGATCGGCACGAAGGTCGACTATGTTGCCCGCTTCAACGGCGGCAACAATGCGGGCCATACCGTGGTGGTCGGCGACGAATCGTATGCGCTGCACCTGCTGCCCTCCGGCATCATCAGCCCGACCGCGACTCCGGTTATCGGCAACGGTGTTGTTGTTGATCCTGAAGTGCTTTTCGAAGAGATCGACGGCTTGGAAAGCCGCGGTGTGGACTGCTCCCGACTGCTGGTGAGTGAGGGTGCGCACATTATTGCGCCGTATCATCGTGTGCTTGATAAGGTGACGGAACGTTTCCTGGGTAAGCACAAGATCGGTACCACCGGTCGCGGCATTGGACCTGCGTATGCCGACAAGATTAATCGCGTGGGCATCCGCGTGCACGACCTGTTCAATGCTGAGCATTTGCACGACAAGGTTGAGGCAAGCCTGCATCAGAAGAACCAGATGCTGGTGAAGCTGTACAATCGTCGTCCGATTGATGTGAACGAAACCACGGATGAGCTGCTTCGTCTTGGCGAGCGCCTGAAGCCGTATGTTGCCAATACTTCGCTGGTGTTGAACAAGGCGCTTGATGAGGGTAAGACCGTGCTGTTCGAGGGTGGTCAGGCGACCATGCTTGATGTGGATCACGGCACATATCCGTTTGTCACGTCCTCCAACCCGACTGCCGGCGGCGCATGCACCGGTACCGGTGTCGGCCCGACCAAGATCACCCGCGTGATCGGCGTTTCCAAAGCGTACGTGACCCGCGTGGGCGAAGGACCGTTCCCGACCGAGCTGTTCGGCGAGGAGGGCGAATGGCTGCGAGCCCAGGGCCACGAGTACGGCGTGACCACCGGCCGTCCGCGTCGTTGTGGCTGGTTCGATGCGGTCGTCAATCGTTATGCGGCTCAGGTCAACGGCCTGACCGACATCGTGCTCACCAAGCTCGACGTGCTTACCGGCCTGAAGGAAATCCCATTGTGCGTGGCCTATGATGTCAACGGCGAACGCCGCGACGATATGCCTACTGATCAGTCCGAATTCGCGGCAGCGAAGCCGATCTACGAATCCATGCCGGGTTGGGACGAGGATATTTCCCAAATCCACGACTTCAATGATCTGCCGAAGACCTGTCAGGATTACGTCAAGCGTCTTGAGGAACTGTCCGGCTGCCGTATCTCCGTGATCGGCACCGGCCCGCAGCGCGACCATATCATCCAGATCAATTCGCTGGTCGACTGACCGTCGGCAACGAGTTTCCCGGCTTGACTGGCAACGACGCGGCACATGATATCCGCCGGCTGATTCCGCGATTCGACCACTTGAAGTGGAAGATGGCGGCGGCCGGCATAGTCATTGGTCTGGTTTCAGGATTGCTGGTCGTCGTATACCGTCTCGGCATCGAATACGGCACGGATGCGTCCCGCTGGATATATGCGCGGATTCGCGAGACCCCGTGGCTGATTGCGCCGTGGGCGGTTGCCGCGGTGGCGGGCGCGCGGGCGATCGCGTGGATGGTCGGCAAGGAGCCGATGGCCGGTGGCAGCGGCATCCCGCAGACCAACGGCGTGGTGATATGCGGCTTGAAGATGCGTTGGCAGACGATTCTGCCAGTCCGTTTCGTCGGTGGACTGTTGGGCGCGTTGTTTGGTCTGTCGCTCGGCCGTGAGGGGCCGTCCATTCAGATTGGTGCGTCGGGAGCGCAGTGTGTGTCCCACCGTTTGCGCGGCCACCGCCGTGAGGACATGCAGGAGCATTATCTGGTCACCGCCGGTGCCGCGGCAGGCTTTGTCGGCGCCGTCCCGGCCCGAGCGGTTCA
>OGPO01002434.1_pt1 | contig 9798 bp, 10 predicted proteins | sample 1553041 | NCBI WGS metagenome assembly OGPO01 (sample SAMEA2580281, study PRJEB22360) | human gut metagenome | biome: human gut; feature: human-associated habitat; material: faeces | place: Denmark | collected 2008/2010 | reverse complement strand
TGACCAGCTGCAGCCGATTGCACCGGGTCAACCGTTTAAGCTGCAGCAAAGGCGCAGCGCCGCCGACGTGGCCATTATGCAGGAAATCGTGCGCCAAACCCCCGCGCTCCGGCCTGCGGTGTATCGCATGATTGAGCGTGATATCAGCGGCGCGCTGGCCACGGTGGAGAGTGTGGCACCGATTCAGGTGCCGCGCCAACCCGGCGCGTGGGTTCCTGACAGCTCGGTGATGGAGTTTACGCGCAAGCAGGAGGATGCGATTCGAGAAGCCTCCCAAGAGGCAGGTGACGGTTTGCGTATTGATGAGGGCAAGCCTACCACCCTCTACGAGAGCATCGTTGCGGATTATATGGGGCGCACGCCTGACGCCCGCGCACAAACGTTGATTGTGACGCACTTGAACGACGACCGCCGCGCGGTGAACGCGATGATACATAGCGCTCGTGAAAACGCCGGCGAACTTGGCGGTAACACCTCTATTCCGATTTTAGTCACGGCGAACGTACGCGACGGTGAACTCAGGCGACTGAGTACGTGGGAAGAACACCGTGGTGACCGTGTGCTCATGGACAATACCTACCATCAGATTGCTGATATTGATAAGCAGGCTGAGTTGATTACGTTGCGCGACAACGCGGGCAATACGCGGTTGCTCTCCCCCCGCGAAGCCGCCAGTGAAGGAGTAACGCTGTATAAGCAAGACGTGATAACGGTCGGTGTGGGTGACAAAATGCGCTTTTCCAAAAGTGACAATGAGCGCGGCTATATTGCCAACAGCGTGTGGACGGTCTCGGATGTAGCGGGTGACAGTGTCACGCTAACAGACGGTCAACAGCAGCGCACGGTGAAACCCTATCGTGATGAAGCGCAGAGCCATATTGATTTAGCCTATGCAGTCACCGCACACGGTGCGCAGGGGGCCAGTGAGTCCTTTGCCATTGCCCTCGAGGGGACCGACGGTGGCCGCAAGCAGATGGTGAGCTTTGAGTCGGTGTATGTTGCGCTGTCACGTTCTAAGCAGCATGTGCAGGTGTACACCGATAATCGCGAAGGGTGGGTGAATGCGATGGGTAAAACCCAGGCACGCAGTACCGCACACGATGTGCTAGCACCGCGCGATGAGCGCACGGTCAACAACGCCGAGCGGTTGATGCGTCAGGCTACCCCGTTGCCCGAGGTGGCAGTGGGTCGAGCACTCCTCAAGCAATCGGGGCTGCAGGAGGGGCAATCACTGGCGCGCTTTATCGCACCAGGACGTAAATACCCGCAGCCTCATGTGGCCCTGCCCGCCTTTGATCAAAACGGCAAGTCTGCCGGCGTCTGGCTTGCGCCAATGACACAGGGAGAGTCTCTGGACGTCAATGCCCTGAGCACCGAAGGGCGTGTCTTTGGCAGCGAGGAGGCGCAGTTTGTCGCCCTCCAAGCCAGTCGCAACGGCGAGAATCAGCTGGCCACCACGATGCGCGAGGGGGTGACGTTGGCCGCCCGTCACCCTGATAGCGGCGTGGTCGTGAGACTGTCTGGCGACGGTCGTCCGTGGAACCCTGCTGCGATGACCGGTGGCAAGCTGTGGGTCGATAAGGTGGCTGAGGTGACAGCGGGGACAGCAACGGATACGGCAGTAGATATCACACCGGCTGATGTGGGCGACAGTCGCCGTGCGGAAGAAATCGCGCGTGAGGCGTTGGAGAAACAGGCAGAAAAAATCGCCCAAGAGATGTTGGGGGCAGACAAGCCTGAGCAGGATGTGACCTTGCCTGATGAGAAGGTCAAAGCGTTGGTTGGCGATGTCATCAAAGGATTAGCGGGAACACGCGACGATAAGTCACCGCTGCCAGAACTGCCTGACGCGCGCGTGCAAACGGAGGCGGTGAATAAAGTGGTGGCGGAAAACCAACAGCGTGAACGCCTGCAGCAGTTAGACAATGAGGTGGTGCGCGACCTGCAGCGAGAGAAAACGTTGGGTGGTGACTGACGCGCCTACGGCTTGTCGGCCCCGGCATTTCCCACGATGGAACATCGTGACAACCGCCGGGGCTGGGATAAAGGGAATAACACTATGCATAAGATGAATTCAAAACGTACTGATAATCTAGACATCTTAAGCCTTATAGGGCAAGGGGTAGCGCCACGCCTCATCTGGACACCGGGGCAGCTCGATATCATTAAGACCGTGGCCATGCTGTTGATGGTTATCGACCATGTGAACCGTATTTTTGCGCTGGATCATCTGTGGATGATGTGGCTGGGGCGCGGCGCTTTCCCGTTGTTTGGCGTGGTATGGGCGTATAACCTGATGCGGCACCCTACCCTTCGACAGGCATCCCTCAACCATCTATGGGTGTGGGCGCTGTTTGCACAGTTGGGGTATGCGCTTGCTGGGTTCCCGTGGTGGCAGGGCAATATCTTGTTTGCTTTCGCAGTCGCCGGTCAGGCTATCCGCTGGTGTGAAATGAAATCCCGCCTATCGGTATCGCTCGGTGTATTGCTTGTTGCTCTCTGGCTTCCCTTTGCCCAAACCAGCTATGGGCTGGCAGGAATATTGATGCTCGCCAGCGCGCGGTATCTGTTTGCGGGGTCATCCTCCGCAGAGCGTGTGGCGTGCTTCCTCGTGTGGTGCGGCATGGTGCTGATGCTCAATATTGAGGTTTCACCCATCGCGGCTATCGCTGGCTTAATACTTTCAGGTGTGGTGCTTGCCCTAACCCGCCTTATTAGTGCAGGCGTGCAGCGATTCTGGCCCCGCGATTTTTTCGTACTGTTTTACGTGGGGCATCTGGTGCTATTGAGTGTGCTGGCTGAGGTTGCCCTATGAAAATACGTACGATGCTCTTCCTCGCGAGCCTGATATTCACCGCGATATGCCGCGCCGATGTGTCGGTTGGGTTTTCGCCCGAGGGCAGCGCCCAGCAACTGGTGATAAATACGCTTAACAGTGCTCACCAGTCTATCAACCTGATGGGATATTCATTTACCTCCCCGGAGGTGGTAAAAGCGCTTATAGCAGCCAAACGGCGGGGCGTGGATGTACGCGTGGTGCTCGATAGCAAAGGCAACCAGGGCAGAGCGAGCGTGGCGGCTATCAACCTGCTGGTGAATGCGGGGATTGAGGTAAGAACGGTTGATAAGTATAAGATAATGCATGATAAAGTGGCCATTATTGACGGCGTGACCACCCAAACCGGCTCTTTTAATTATTCGCGTGCGGCGCAGCGTTCAAATTCTGAAAACGTGGTGGTGATGCGCAATATGCCCGAGGTGGCGCAGTTTTATCTGGCACACTGGCAAAGCCGCTGGTTACAGGGTCAAGTCTGGCAGTCCGGCTATTAACGAGATAAGGAAACACCAAACGATGAGTGATGAAAAGCGTAGCACCTTAACCTTGAAGCGAAAGCGTCCAGATGAGAAAAAGGCGGCTGATGTCACGGCAGAGCCGACGCTTTCAGCACCTCGCGTGGTGGGAAGAAAAAAAGTGGTGACCGTCACCTCGCCACCGGCGTGGAAAGTGAAGAAGCAGGCGCTGGCGGCAAAAGCGCCGCCGAAGATTGAAACACCGCCCGCGTCGGCGCCAAAAAAGGTCGAAAAGCCCCTAAAAGAAGCCGCTCCTCGTCAAGTGAAAGTACCCAAGGGGGTAAAAATCATCCCCTTGGATGAGGCTATCAACGAGATGAAAACCTACTGGCCGGGGTTATTTGATGGCGATGTTCCGAGGCTGATAGCGATTGGGTCTTTCGAAAAGTTGGTGGCGGACAAGCAGCTTAACGCTTACCCGATATCGAATAAGCGCATTAAACGCTGCTTAATCAGTATCACCCGTTCGAAAGCGTACCTCAGTCAAACCGTTGTCGGTGCACCGCGCTATGACATCAAAGGTAACGTGGTGTCCACGGTCGAAGAGAATGACCAGCAGTATGCTGTAGAACGCCTAAAACGATTTCAGTAAATAGGCTGGGTGGGAGTGCCGAATATATGGCATCCACCCAGCAATCAGTATATGCATTGACTATAAACACCCAGCCAATATTTATTTCAAGCTTAAAATTAGACGTTAAATTAAATTAGCAATAAATAAAACATGCCCATTTGGGGTGTTTTATTTATTCATTAAATACCAATGCGAGGATAATAAAATGGAAACTATGATTTTAATAAATTCGCATGAAATAGAAGCCGCTAAAGCTGCTATTCTTAACGGCATGCGCAACTTGGTGGCGAGTGGACGGGTCAACAACCGAGAGGATGTTATCCGCAGCCTTATTGGCGCGGGCTTTGACCTCATTGAGGTGAGCGAGGAGAGCATCACGCTGTGCGCCCCAGATGAACCGGAGGTTACGATAACACTGGAGGGCTATCTTTTTTCACAACGGTTTCAATTAAATTATTCCGACGATACCGGTGACTTGAAATAAAAACATATTTATACCCCGCTTTAAATAGATTGCTTAACTTTATATTAGAAACCAGAGGGTAATTAATTTAATTACCATGACAATACGTAACGCTAAAAGGAACATGATGATGCTTCGTTATTTAAATCTGCGTTTGTCCCAGCAGGTGCTTTGTTATACCTACAGCCTGCCGTTGGCCCTATTTTTTACCTTTACTTTCTCTCCCGTTGGAACCTGGAGTGGGCCGCTATTCTTTAGTCTCTTTGTGTCATTGGTCGCGCTGGGTTGGGCTGGACTCGCGTTTCATCTGCGTCGCCTCGACCGCCTCAGAAGGGGAAGCGACGCAATGCATGTCTTTTTGCGTCAGGGTAAACGCTTCGTTGGGCAAATCCAACGCCAAACCAAAGCACAGCTGGAGTGGGACATTCTTCACGACAATGCGGTTATCGGTAGGCAGCTGCGAGGCTGGAGACAGGGCGTAGTTCGTTACACGTCTCGCGCAATACTGTATTCACCGGCTTTGGTGCTGCTGTCGGCGGGAATAACGTTTGCCTTCATGCCTGATATTGGTGCCACGTTAGTCTCGCAGTTACGCACATATCCGGCTGAGTGCATTGTGTGTTGGGCTGAAGGGGTTTGGGTGGGCGCTACCGTTATCACTTGCTCAGTGTGGGTTTTAGCGGACGCGTGGGCTGATCCCCTCCCGCCTAACTGCTTTCATGACGAGCTGCTGTTACGCGCCAAGAATATCGCCCCATGCTCATCAGAGAGTCTCGGTCATTCCTCGCAACCTTCACTCGGAGAGGAAAAATGATTATTCCGGTAGCGGCTGAACGTGATGCTTTGGGTTATTGGACACACCCTTCGTTAGTGCGAAGTGGATGTGAAACGACCGCCCACCTGACGCATTGGCTCAAAACGCATCGGTTAGCGTGTTTTGTCATGCTGATGTGTGATGAAGACCCCGAGGCGTATTTGGCCGAACTCGCGCGGGGCCAAGAAACCCCATGCGCCCGTGATTGGCATGTGATGCCGCCTGATAACGATGGCTGGTTTATTGGCTCTATTCACGCCAGTCAGAATGGCCCCGTGTGCTACTGGCTGCGTCAAATAGCCTAAAACGCATCCCCCGCGCTTTTTCTCAACGCAGTCCACCGTGCGCCAACACAAAGACTGTCTGAGGTGAAAAAGTTAAGTCGCTGATTTATGGCATCTGTAGTATGCTTTGCCCAACGATCCTTTTTTGATCTTTGGGGAGGCAGAGATGTCACAAACAGAAAATGCAGCGACTTCCTCATCGAAAACGAAGCGTCCTTATCGCAAGGGAAATCCGCTTAGCAACACAGAAAAACAGCGCGCATCGATTGCACGAAAGAGAGCGACTCATAAAGAGGTTAAGGTTTTCATAGAACCACATCTAAAAGAGTTACTCATAAATATGTGTGAGCAAGATGGTTTAACGCAGGCTGATATTATTGAAAGGCTAATTGAACGAGAAGCACATAGTAGAAATATATGCTAATGGGCTTACTTTCTTGATCCTTTTAACGATGAGTGCTAGATTACAGATCGTTTAAGAATTCTTGGTCGTCCACGCCTTAAGGTGGCAAGGAAAGGGTTTGGGGGAATTAATTACCTGAATCTAAAAAGCAAAAACCCCGATAATCTTTCAATGTTTGGCGACGAAGAAGATTAACGGGGCCTTCATAAACTGCATAGAAGCTGTTGCTCTATGCAGGGAGTATAGTTTTATGCGTCGAGAATTTCAAGACCTCTCGTGCTTACTCCTTCTGTGCAACATAAGCGCAGGAAGGTGTGGCTGAGACTCAAGCCCTGTTCACCCATTACCGACAGGTCAAAAATCCGGATCCGGAGTTCACTCCGCGTGAGGGTAAAAAGACCCTGCCGTTCTGCCGTAAGCTAATGGCAAAAGCCGAAGGCTTTACGTCCCGTTTTGATTTTTCTATGCATGTCGCCTTTGCTCGTTCTATGGGGACGCGTCACCGCATGCCTCCTTTGCTGCGCCGGCGTGCCATCGATACGTTACTTCAGGGACTGTGCTTCCACTATGATCCACTGGCTAACCGTGTGCAGCGTTCGATTACGAATCTGGCCATTGAATGCGGTCTGGCTACAGAGTCAAAGAGTGGCAATCTCTCCATCACTCGCGCCACGCGAGCGCTGAAATTCATGGCGGAATTGGGCCTGATTACTTATCAGACCGAGTATGACCCAACGATTGGCTGTAACATTCCGACCGATATCACCTTCACCCCTGCACTGTTCTCCACGCTCGATGTCTCTGACGTGGCAGTGGTGGCCGCGCGGCGCAGTCGTGTTGAATGGGAAAATCTGCAGCGTCAGAAGCAAAAACTGAAGCCGCTGGAGATGGACGAGCTCATCGCGAAGGCTTGGCGGTTTGTACGAGAGCGCTTCCGCAGCTATCAGTCTGAGCGCAAACGACACGGACTGAAACGCGCCCGTGCTCGACGTGACGCGGATAGAACCCGAAAGGATATCGAGACTCTGGTGAAACAACAGCTGACGCGTGAATATGCCAGCGGGCGCTTTGTCGGCGGCCTTGATGCTTTGAAACGGGAACTGGCGCGTCGAGTGAAAGAGCGCATGCTGATGTCGCGTGGTAACAACTACACGCGGTTGACCACTCTCCCCACATAACCCCTGATTTTCCAAAAATCCGGTCGATGCCGGAGGATTTCGCACGTCTACAGCCTGCCGCTGATGATTATTCGACCAAAATAGCGCTTTCCCACCCTGATATTTCCCCTGAATCACCTCCAGAATAGCCAAAAAATACCTCATATTTGTCACCTCTGGCTGTCGAATTAGGTTATCCACCATTAAGTGCAAGGGACTTTTCCATAAGGTTACAACCGATATGTTTACAGAGCGCTAGCCGGAGGCTTTTCAAAGTGCGTGGTTTCCTTTAAACAACTACTCAGTACTTCTTTTAAATACCTTATTTATTCTTCTTATAAAGAAATAACCTATTCGTCACCTGACCTGTGGACAGGTTCCTGATAATGTTCGCCCTTGCAGCGGACTAAAGTCCGCGCCGGTTCGAAACAGCCTAATAAAGTTCCTCCCATCGCTTTGCGACGGGCCCCATCTAAAATCACTTTAGTGACAACACGCGCAACATCCACACAGCAATCCGTGCACATCGGAAACCACAGAGCGAAACCTATCCCACTGCAAAGCCCCTCGTCCCCGGCCCAAAGGGCCGGAAATGAGTCGCTTTATAAGTGGATGTTGTAACTAGAGGATTCGTGTTGCTGTAAATGATGCAGCGGGTTGTTTCAGATACATGCTCGTAAGCGGCTCTACGACCCGCTAACGCGGAGATACACCCCGACTGCGGCAAAGCCTTGTCGTGGTCACTCCGACCGCATAATGAAACTTCTACGTCGCTTTTAGCGGGTTACGCTTTGCAGGGATGGGATGGGGATTGGTGAAATCTATCAAAACAGGGCGGCTTCGCCGCGTTACCGGCGCCATTTAACGTTAATGTCATATTCCACAACGGCAGGCGCCTCCATGCCGCAAAGCGGCATTCAAAGACTGGCAGCGCACTGCTCGCCAGTCGGTATAGTTTTTTATTATCCGAACTGCGCGATAAAATAGCTGAACTTTCAGAATCTAACAGGCAGCAGTTGATTTTGAATAGTGATAATCAAGAGGCTTATTTTGAACAGAAAACAATTCATTCAACATTGCGGAGCCACCTGCCAGAATTGGACGTGGAGTTGGTCGTTCATCAATCACGATGAGCAACGCGTCATTTTTGGAGCGTGGGATACAGAGCGAGAAAAGGAACGCGCAGTTATTCTACGTGAAGAGTGGGCGTACAATCACAGAAACAAAAAGCAACCTGGTTATACCCAAGCTATTGAGCATATTCGCTACATTCTTGAAGGATATGAGCTATTCACATTTAACATGATCCATGCCCCAAACCCCGATAACCCTGACATAGCTGTCATTAAAGACTTCGAACGTCATCTTAATCACCGGTTTTTGAGAAAAGAAGGCACAGTTTGGTATGCCGATTTTGCCGCAAATCCTTTTCCTGAAGAACTCCCTACTGTTGGTGATTACATCGAAGGTGCAAAAAAGACGATTACCGTCAATGCCTACGAGCGAGATCCTGAAGCGCGTCGCGCATGTATCAGGCATTATGGCTTCGTGTGTCAGTGCTGTGGATTTGATTTTGAAAAAACCTATGGCGAACTAGGAAAGAATTTTATTCACGTGCATCATATCCGCCCACTGAGAACGTTAGGTGAAGGATACTGCATAAATCCTGTCACTGATCTGGTCCCGTTGTGTCCGAACTGCCATGCCATGATTCATCGAGGCAATGAGGCGAGACCTTTGCCTGTGGATGACCTCCGTAAGATGCTCCGCAATTAGGAGATAAGGGAGACGCTGCCAAAATATTGCCGGCAGAATATAAGGAAAAGAGTAAACAATGACATTGACAGAAAAATCGGGCCATTTGGCATGGTGTGCACTGGTAGCACTTGCGCTGGCCAGGCAGGATAGTGGCGTTCTCTCTCCAGCACAGGAAAATATTTTTCTCACCCGCTGGTTGGCGACTGCACTAAAGCAACGGCGATTTTCGCGTGATGTCGCTCGCGACATCGAGTGGCTTCTGCAACAAGGGCGCCAACTGGGTGTAAGAGCAAAACTGTCCACTAAATTGAACTATCTTTGGCGTTCCTGTACAGGCGAGTTGTCTAATCAGAATGATCTGTTCCGGCTGACGTATGCCCTAGAAACGGCGAAGGATATGCATTGGAATTACCGCCTGTTGAGCGACCGAGAATGGTCCGGTCGATATGCCGTGCCTCTAAAGACGGAAGACGATTCGATCCATCTCTCGCATAGTAACCTCGATGTAGCATTTGATGATGATGGTTGGCAGGTTAACCCACTGATGGCGCGTCTAAGTGGTCGTGTGGCCGACCTTGAAGGACTGCTAAATCGTTGTGGTTGGCAGGCGGAAACCGTGAGTGATATTTCCCTGCCCCATCAGTATGTGTTGATGGTCAGGCAGGGAGAAAAGAGTGGTAAATTGAATAATTAATAGTCAAAATAATGTCATTACATGGAAACCTTCAGCGGTTCGTCGTCGTTAGTGGTGATAGACAACTTGAAAGTTGGACGTTTCTCTGATGTTGATACCGTTATTAAGCCAATTACGAAAATTTCGCGGGGGATTTTGTGACAAAAAAATATTATATAAATAATATGTTTTGGGGATACTTTATGGCTGCTTGTATTCTTTACGCCAGTTATGGAGATGATGAGCCTAAAATGATTGCACTAAGAATCTTTGGTTTGGCTAGCGCTATTCTATTTCCTTTCTCTCGGTTTGAGACAATAG
>OGPO01002431.1_pt1 | contig 9804 bp, 3 predicted proteins | sample 1553041 | NCBI WGS metagenome assembly OGPO01 (sample SAMEA2580281, study PRJEB22360) | human gut metagenome | biome: human gut; feature: human-associated habitat; material: faeces | place: Denmark | collected 2008/2010 | reverse complement strand
TACCGATTTCCTGAGCAATCTTCGTTGCGTTGATGATGTAGAATTTTGCATGCTTTTTAGCAAGCTGCGCCTTCATAGCCTCAATTTCGCTAGCAGTAGGCATTTTAGTCGTTCTAATCTTAATTTCGCTCTTGGTATTAGCCTTAGCCTCACTATGAGGTGCCTTATCGGAGCTAACATGGTTATGTGATCTTGACGCTGGTTTCATATTATTACTTGGCTCGTTTATATCCGCATCAGACTTGAGGTGAGCTTTAAGCTCAGGTAGCTGTGCGCTGCTGATATTAGCACTCTTGTCAGATGCACTATTTTCTTGGGTGCTCTCTTTTGCATCTACACTAGCACCTGTTCCTACACTATCACTAGCACCAGAGCTTGCCTCCACCAAAGCCTCTGCCCCAGCCTTAGCCTCTGTTTGCTCCTGGGCATTGGACACGGCACTAGCCTCATTAGAGGTAGGAGCATCAGCACTAGCACTAGCAGTAGCTGTAGTAGCCACAGAAGCGTCTGTAGCTGCACCTGCACTAGCAGCTGCGTCAGTATCGGCGCTAACTAATGGCTGCTCTAGTGCGCTTGAATCGTCTGATGGTAGAGTGGTAACTCTAGCTTTGAGCTCAGGTTGATCAAAAGAGCTATAAAGTTGCTCGTCACTAACAATAGTCTTAAATTTCTCAAGCAGCGGCTCATAGTTTAAAGTTACAGTATTTTCTACCATCTTCATTGGCTTGGTACAAATTAAACCAAGATTATCATCAAGCTTAAATGGTTGATAATTACTAAAGACCTTGCCCATTTCCTCATCAGAAATGGCCCTGATATTGATTTTAACGAAATCAACACAAGATTGGTCGTAAGAAGGCTCTCTGGCTAATTCAATATCCCAAAAATCAATTTCATCTTCTTCCATATCGAAGTCTTCTACGGAAATGCATTTAGGACATATGGACTGGCTAAACTCTGGGCCAAAGAAGTAATTACTTAAGATCTTAAGATTAGTCTTAGGGTATTGATCCTCTATGCTGAAAATTTTGGCAGAAGTTCTAAAAAAGTCTTTGCCGCCCTTACCTTTAAGGGTAATTAAAGAACTGAAGCTAAAGCACTCATCAATGTAGTTAATATTATGAATTTCGATTTTTTCAAGAGCTTTAATAGGATCGTTATGCAAAAGCTGTAAAAAGTCTACTTGATTATTAAGTACATTGTTGTCGTTGAGCTCGGAGAGTGACTTAAATTTATCCTTATAGTTAGCAATAAATTTCACCACTATACCAATCATAGAGGTTAAATTAGCTGTAATTACCTTAAGATCTGGGCTCAGGATGCAAGGCAGGGATTGGTAGGTACACTGATCGCTAAAGTTGTACATGTAATCCTGCAATTTATCAATGAGCATAGCTTTAGAGATGATGTTAAAGAGTAGGTTAAGCTCAGGCAAATCTTGCTCAACATCATCTTTGTCTATATAGTTGCTAAGCTTCATAAAAAATTCATAAAGCAAGGCAGTATAAAGTTTAGTGAGCTGTGTACCAAACCAATGTAGAATCACAAAAATCAAGCTGTTGCTGACAATAGGATGTTGATAAGCTGTTTTACGTACCGATGAGTAAAGCTTAGGATCAAGCTCTTGTAAACGACACATGGATAAGACACCTATCAAGTTGTAGTCTATCTTAGTGCGATCTTTAAAATATGGGCACATAAGGGCGAAGTACTTGTCAAAAGAGGTCTTATCTTGGTAAGCAAGATAGGAGCTAAACATCCTACCAATTAAGGCAATATCGGAGTTAAACAAGATAGAAGCACACTCTTTGGTTCTTTGATAAAGAGTGTGGCTAAACTCGTTTTGTACATACAATTGACTATGAGCTTCCATGTGTTGCTTAAGCGCTGATGGGGCTGGATCCAATTGTAAAATCATATTATCCATGAAGATGTAAGCAAAGTTTATAACCTGCTTAACATTAGTGAATAGATATTGATAGTCTGCACGGAAGTTTTCGTGACCTTCAATGTAAGAGCAAAGAAAACGCACATAGTAATCGTTGAGAAAACTATAAAGGTTCTGGAATAGATCTTTGGCAGATAGTAAAAACTCACCACATAACTCATTGAGTTGTGATTGCTCGCTCTGGCTAAGAGTTACCTTCTTAGTGCGCTTTTTAAGCTTGCTTTCGTTTGCCTCATCATAAAGATTAGTTAATTTGAGGAGATTGGTAAGATAGTTATCACTATAGAGTTCTTTTAAATTACCACTTAAGGTCATGATCTTAACTAAGAGCTTAAGGCAGTTAAGGTGTTGAGCCTGTAAAGAGGTAAAGTGATACTCAGCAATAGTCTCTTGATAGCTATTAAAGACGTTTTCGTTGTCCTCAGCATTGAGGCAATACCAATTAAACAATAACACATTGCCCTTATATGAGGCCTGATTAAGGCTTAACATCAAAAGTAGATAGTTGATGATATCAAGGCAATAGGATAGGTAGTTAAAGCAAGTAAGATACTCATTTTGAGTAAGGTTAAGCTTTAACTCTTTACTTAAATAATTATACTTGCGAGCCTCGAGTTCTGCTTGTTTGCCGTCACTGTCGGACATGGCATCAAGGTCTAACTTATAGCTCTCTTCACTATAGGTATAGTTATCTAACTTGGTAGCAAAAGGCAAGCTAATGGAAGTTGGATAGACAATATTAGAGTAGTTAAGAATGTTAGCTACAATGGTCTTAAAATTGATAACTCTTGGGTGAGTGTCTTCAACGCTCTGATAAAAAGAGCTGTACATAGAGCATGCCTGATAAATAGTCATTGGAACAATGCTATTTAAGTTCTTTAAGATTTGCACATCACTTGACTTAAAGAAATCTATGGCCTTGGCAGAGCGGTTGGTTAACAGCATTAAGCAGTTAGGATTTTTAGATGCAAGACAAAACTTATAAGCTATTTCAAATATACGGAAGAACTCAAAGAATAGTCGAGAGGAGCTCCAATCAGAGCCTGGGTTAATTTGCAACGCAAGTGTGCCAAAAGACTTATAAACATTCTTTAGGTACTCCAAATAATTGATAAAAGCATTAGCTCTCTTAATATAGGCGTTGTAGGCACCTAACATAAAAGTTTTGTCTTTGGCCTGTTCACAGTAAACTTGATACTCAAGACATGCTTTAACACATTGATCGTGTAAGTCTACGAGCTTGTCTTGATCAAACTTTTTAAGAATATCGTAATTATTACGAAATTCATCAAGACCAGTAACATCAAAGTAGAATTTGCGTCTTTGAGCTACTAATAGGACATGCAAGCCACATAGATCTATGATCTTTAAGATATTAAAACCATAATCCACGTCGTTACTTGGCTGAAAATAGCTCAAAGGCATATCTGGGGCAACACGATAGCCAAAATCTACACTAAGAGCATTAGCCTGCTGATTTTTGGCATTTTTAGCGCCAAGTTTTTTGTTCTGTCTCTTATTAGAGTTGGCAGCAGCTAAAGAGGTGGTCTTTAAATAGTCTTTAACTTTAAGATTTAAATTAGGCAGTTTTTTTAATATTTCATCAGCATTTAAAAAATAATCACTTGACAGTTGCTGTGAACCAGAAAAGATAGATATGTTCTCCTGAGTGTCGCTAGAGTCATCATCAATATGATCGAGATCAAGAGAGGTTAACAAGCTAGTATCCAATGATATAGCATTTTCCATAAGCTCGAGAGCCTTTTTGTGATCTTTGCTGGAGAGCGAGACGTGATTTTCATCCTCAAAAATAGAAGATAACTTAATTAATTCCTCATCAGACAAGTTTTCAAATTTGGCAGCAATTTTATTGCCCATTGGCTCATAAAAATTAATAGTGCGACAAGTTGGAGTTAAATTACAAATGGTTACCACGCTGTCATAGATTAAGACGGCAACAACACTGGAAAAAAGAAGAGTGTAATGAGTATCTTTAACGAACTTGTCATTTTTAGGAAATTGACAAGTATAGTTATACTTAGTAAAAATCTTCTCTAGATACTCTTTGGCTTTGAGATCGCCTTCTAATACGTATTTTTGAACCTGATTAAGATAGTTATCATATAAGCCCAAGTCTAGTTTGCGGGCGTAAATATTATTTAGTGCAATAAACCACTGCATAACTTGTAATCCAATTTAAGTTAGTAAAGGAAAAAAATCTTAGAGCTCTTTAACAAAATCTATGGTAGCGCTAGTGCTGCCTTTAATTAGCAGCGAAGCTTGTAGAGAAATTACATCAGGGTAATTTTCTGTTAGATAAGAGCTTAGTGCATATAAACAAAGTTTAAAGTCAAAGGCTAAGACATCAATAAAGACATAGTCCTTATTAAGTGCATAGCCCATAAAATGCAGGCTATACTGATAGCCATGACTAATAATGTAATTGGTAAAGTCCTCAATAAAAAGCTCAGTTACTCTTTGCATGTCATCATCGCTAATCGTATTTTCATTAGCACTTAAAATTGTACCATCTCTTTGAGACTTCTTTTCCATAGTCGCCAAAGGACTTTCATCAGCGTAAGCCTCCGCACCTGCGGTAGCTCGTGCTTGCGCACTGGCGCAAGCCTCTGCACCTGCACTAGCTCCCAGGCCATTGGTAGTAGCTGTAGCAGCATCTGATGTGATGCTGCGGATCATATCTGAGCGTTTAATGGCAAAATAAAAAGGGACACATTGGGCACAAAGTAGGTTGATAGCACTATGATCACAAGGCTCATGATAGAGCTCGTGATAGAGCTGGGCATTGTTGTGTACACTAAAGAGTAAATTCTCTCTTAAAGGTAAGGCTAGCTTGTCTAATAAAGGGAAGCTATTACTATCCTTGCCTTTAGCATTGTCTAATATATAAGAACTGCCCAGATAGTTGCTATAGCTGTCAATAGTATTGATATCCATAGCCTCTAAAACACTGCTAAGCTGACTAAGCTTATAAGATAATGGCTCTTTGTGCTTTACCATTTCGATCTTATCAAAAAGGCCAATCACATTAAGCTCTCCTAAAGCATAGCTGCTAAGAGTTTTCATCATGCGATCTAATACTAGTGGATGCTGGCTTTTGGATGCCTTAAACCAAGTAAAGAGCAGCGGATGATAGAGCTTGAGAACATAATTTTTGTTTAATGATTTAAAGCAATTACTGCTAAGAGAAGGCTCATAAGTGCCATCTTCTGGATTGAACTGTCCTTGAGGATCATCATCAAAAAGATCTGCAAATAAAGTATGGTCAAGCTGGCTCAAATCAAGAGAAGGCTCTTTATCGTTGCTCTTTGGCACTGCTGTTTCATTAAAATTAGTAACCAAGCTTTGCTCAGCGTGCTCGTTGTGGCTAGAGTTATTATTTTTAGGCGCTAAAGCAACCTTCTTGTGTCCTAAGTTGTTGGTTAAATTAGTCTTTTCTATAGCAGCCCAATCACTGTTTGTGACAGCTTGCTGAGGCTGTAGTTTTAATACTGTAGGCTCAATCTTACCACTATGATTTTGATGGTCAAATTTACTGTTTAATAATGCTAATGCACTGTTAGCTAAGCGGGAGTCTTTTAACTCATGATGCTCAGGGGCAAGCTCTAAGCGACACCAGGTTTGCTCGCTATCAAAATTAAGCTCATCCACCTCAAGATTTACTTTTCCTAAACCAACTAAACCGACTAAAAAGTGCCAGTTCTTAGGGAAGCCATCACGCTTGAGAGTCAAACAATGGTTAAGAGCTATAAATAAGCTTTCATCGCCATGACAGCTTAGGTAGAAATAAACATCTTGAACCTTAGTTTGGATCTGTACATCAAAGAAGCTACAGATATTACTAAATGGCTTAGTTACCAAATCCTTAAGGGCTTGTTGTTCGCCTACGCTAGGATTGACAATTGCCAAATAGCTTTTGATTCTTGGGACATTATTTAATAATTCTTGCCAGGCAGCTCTTACTTTACTATTAAAGGAAAAGTCGCATTCATCAATATTGAGCTTAGCAGCTACGCTTTCAATCATGTCATCAACGTGAGCTACCTTAGGAAATTGTCCCATAGCCTCGTAAAGATAATATAAGGCATGCTCATATTGTCCCAAGTACTCAAAAGCTAAGGCTAAAGAGACAAAATAATTTAGATCATCGCAATATTCGCTATACAAAGGTAGCAACAGCTCAATACCTGATTTAATCAGTGTTAGATCATTATGCTTGACACCTTGGCGGTTTTGAGCAGCACCCAGCCAAAAAAGAGCATCTATTTGCTCTTGACGCTTAGCACTTGGCGGCAAGTTAATAGCAGCTTGACTATCAAGACTAAATTTTTGGTCTCTAGCAAGATCATAGACCATTTTAATAATGTTATCGTCTAAACCTGCCTCAAACCATGCTTTGCATTGTTGTACCATAGTCAGTGCCATAAAAGATCCCTCTTTTGCCCAGGTTGGTCTTAGAATAATCTCGTACCAATCAAAGGCCAGCTAATAATCGTCCTAATCTAAATTAAACTCACCAATAATCCTACACTCAAGAATTATAAATGGATCAGCCTCATTCTTAAAATAGTGATGCCCCAAAAGCAGCAAAAGAGCTCTATCCAACATCAAAAGCAAGTGATCACTATAGCAAAAAGATAGCCACATCACTCCAAGAGCAAGCAAAAGTTATCCAGCCTCAAATCATGCCAGCCTTTACCGCCACGCAAAACCCCGCTCAGCTTCGTATAGCCTTGCACAGAAACGCACAGCATCAGCTCTCATAGTAAGCAAGAGCAAAAGAAAGTCTGCATCAGGCCAAAAAGGGAGCAAAAGTTATCCAGTCTCAACACATGCCAGCCTTTACCACTACGCAAAACATCATTCTGCTTAGCATAGCCTTGTATAGCCACGCACAGCATCAGCTCTTAGAGTAAGCAAGAGCAAAAGAGAGTCTGAGTCAGGCCAAAAAGAGAGCAAAAGGTATCCAGCTTCAAATCAAGCCAGCCTTTACCGTAAAGAAAAACATTGCTTTTGTCATGCGTGCTAGCCCTTCATGGCTGCTCCTTAATGCATAAGAGGAAAGGACTTGAAGTGCAGGGCTTTATGGGTATTAAAGGAATGGCCTTGCGCTACGCTATTGCTAGTTAGTTAGGCTAAGCGTTGCTTTGCAGCAGCTACAAATAATGGCCTTGGTAAGGGCAGTTGATTGGAGCTTTTGGGTGGGCAGAGCATGGTGCTTTGAAGCATGCTATGGCGCTTTGCTGCATGCCATAGTGTTTGCCTTGCAGTTGTGCTTATGGCCTGACCATTGCGGTGCTTCTGGCTAAGGCCATAGATGAGGTTTGGTTGGGTTGAGAAGAGAATAAAGCTTAACTTTAAGCTAGGGAAAAAAGGTTGACCTCCTTAGAGGTATCATCAGTCCTTGTACTTAGTGGTTGGGTCTGATTGCTTGAGCTTGCCCTTTAAGGCGGCTTTTAAGCTTGGGTCTTGGTTGATGGTGCGGTAGAAGGTACTTAAGGACATAGTTAATAATTGCTCATCCTTGAGCTTATGATAGCAATCTCGAACATTTAGCCCTTGGTATTCTGGTAGCAGTACAATTTCTTTAATAAGTTCAATCTCATCAGTGCTAATAAATTTGTATTCAGGGCGCTCTTTGTCAACGTGTAAGACCTTATCACTACCAGTAGTTTTATTTGGATCTACCAATGGTGTAGGCTGATTAATATTATTGTGCTCAGATGCAGCTTGTTGGCAAGAGGAATGCTGTTCACTTAGTGATGCTACTTCACTGTGCAAGGTACCTGTACTATTAGAGGCAATTTCACGAGAGTCAGTACTATCACCTAAACTTAGGGAGTTAGTATCGCTGCCCTCAGGAGAAACTTGCTTGAGCCAGCGATAATAAGTACGCATATTAATGCCCAGCATATCGGCTGCTTCCTGAGTAGTCATGCCACTGGCTCTTAATTGCTGAATCAAGCTTAAAAAGTCTTGCTTTAAGGCATCATTGAGACTATTAAAATCAAGCTTGTACAGAGCACTTTGCTTTTTAAAGGCATCTAAGTAGAAGCGATAGAGCTGCTCTTTAGCCTCAAGCACCTTAATTTTTTGCTCATAATTTGCCAATTGTTCTTGAGCGGCTACTAATTGATGTTGCATTTGGCCATACAAAGAGCCACTGACTAAGCCTTCTTGCAACACTAGCTCATAAAAATGGCGTAATTGCTCCATAGAGATGCCATAGTAGCGAGTGATTTCATCGCATTTAGGGCCATGCCAGAGACTCATTTGAGCTTTTATAGCGGCTTGTAAGAGCTCACTTAATTTAAACTCACGATAAAATCCAATAAGCTCGTTTTTTTTAGTAGGCTCCTGGGTTTGAGGTGCGGGCGCTGTTAAAGCTGAGGCAGCTAATTGCTGCTGCTCTTGCTTATTGTGTTGCTCGAGCGGGGCCTGTTGCCCTTGAGGGGCAAGCTTTGCTTGCTCGGCCTGCTGCTCGAGTGTGGGATGCTGCTCGTGTTGAGGCTGAGACTTAGGCTGATTGGCAAGAGCTTGGGCGTAGCTTAGTTTGTGTTCGTAGTTGTCTGCTTTGCAATAAATCTTAATGATTTCATGGTTGTGCTCAACTTTAGAGTGGCCATAAAATAGCTGGTCATTGCTAATAGCAGCAGAGTTTGCATGAGCAAAATCAGATAAGGCACTTGGAGTTAGGGTGTCATTGACCTGATTAAGAGTGCTGCGATACTGGGCAAGCCAGCGAAAGAGAGTAGTTCTAGAGATACTGTACTCTTGCTGGACTTGCTCTAAAGTCAAGCGATTGGTTAACAACTGCTCTAAAACGAGCTTTTTCATGGAAGCAGAGTAAGATGGCATAATAAAGAGATCTTTGCTTAATTGCTAATAGCCATATGGTCTATTGATTGAAAACATGACTGGACTAAAGTCTAAGGTAAAACTATGAGAGTCTTTTATATCGCATATGATTTTACCAACAGTTAAATAAGTAACATTTCATATGCACACAGTTAGAGGCAGCTCTGACTGTGTGACTATTACATAAGGGATGGTGTGAATCTTGAATTCTTATAATAATGTAGAAGAAATTACCAGAATGGTATTACAGGCAATGGAAAGCACTAATTCGAATAAACCTGTCGTAAAAGTACCGGTAGGAATCTCTGCAAGACACATCCATTTGACCCAGGAAGATGTAGAAAAGTTATTTGGTAAGGGATATCAGCTTACAAAGAAAAAAGAATTAATGGGTGGACAGTTTGCATCCAACGAGCAGTGTACAATTGTTGGATTAAAATTAAGAGCAATTGAAAATGTTCGTATCTTAGGACCTGTAAGAAGTAAATCCCAGGTAGAAATTTCTGCAACAGATGCTCGTACATTAGGAATTAAAGCCCCGGTCAGACAGTCTGGCGATACAGCCGGATCTGCACCGATCGCTTTAGTAGGTCCAAAAGGAGTTATCTACCTTGATGAAGGCTGTATTGTAGCAGCAAGACACATTCATATGTGTCCGGCAGACGCTGCAGCCGCAGGATTAAAAGATAATGATTTTGTATCTGTACGTGTGGGCAATGAGAGAGGTGTAGTATTAGATCAGGTAAAGATTCGTGTAGACGAGTCTTTTACAACAGAGATGCATATCGATACGGATGAGGCGAATGCTTCTCAGGTAAAACAGGACGATTTGGCGACAATCATATTTTAAGAGAGTTCGGACTGTGTTTTTTTAGGCAGAGACCGGCTTTCAATTCATAAATTCGATGGAGAGTTATTATGATAATTGGAAAAGTTGTGGGAAGCTTGTTTTCTACGAGAAAAAGTGAAAAATTAGTTGG
>OGPO01002430.1_pt1 | contig 9805 bp, 13 predicted proteins | sample 1553041 | NCBI WGS metagenome assembly OGPO01 (sample SAMEA2580281, study PRJEB22360) | human gut metagenome | biome: human gut; feature: human-associated habitat; material: faeces | place: Denmark | collected 2008/2010 | reverse complement strand
TATCTTCAATATCTTTTTCATGTTCTTTAAGTTTATAAACTATACTTTCTCTTTCAGTTATAACTAACTGTATAGAATCAATCCGAACATGATTAATAGCGGTGTCACTTTTATTATATGAATTGACTTCTACACTAAAACGACTTATTGATAAATACAGAGTAACACATAAATTAATAATCGCTATTATAAATATTGCTATCAGCATCTTCTTCATGATTCTATACAGTATTAAGTTAATCTTTTATTTCTATAAGTTTATTAAGTAAATCAAGATTCCATCTACCAGTTTCTTTAAGACCAAGAACTCTTTGAGCCATCTTGATAGCTGCAACTTGACCACAATTCACGTTAGTATCAAATAATTGTTCAGCAACTCTCTGACTATTAAGATCATCAAGTTCAAATACATCCCAATAACCTATTTTATACTTTTCCCAAACAAGTTTCTGAAGCTGAACATCATTATCAAGCTTAGACTTAAACTCTTTACTACCAACAGTATAATGTTTCTTATAAGAATCAATCATAGTCCAACCTTGCCAAGTAGGATTATATTTACGACTGATACCTCTATAAGTTTCTCCACCAGCATCATCTTTATCGTTTACATAACCACCTTCTTTAATAGATAGTTTTTTAAAAGCATCTCCAAAGTAAGCCATAATTTAATTTATATAAGGATTAGTACAATATCTAAAACAATCAACAGCGTCATAATATTCATCTTCATCAAATTCTTTAATTGTAACCCAAAACCAAAGAACTTTAATTTGAACTTTATAAATCACAAATTCAAAGTCATCAGCAATATGATGTTCATCGCCAATTAATCTTATATTTTTTCTACGATTAATAATATACATAACTTATTCATCAAGAGTTCTACGAATCCAACCTCTAAGAAATTTGATATTGTTTCCTTTTCCGGCAATATCATTATAATATCTAATACGCTCAAGTTTATATTTAGCTACAAAATAATCAGCACTAATTGTAGTATCAGATTTATAAGCGTTAAGAGAATCTTGAGTTCTACGAAGTAATTCTTTAGTTAAAACTAATTCATTAACAGCAGTAGAATCAGTAACAGGAACATAACGAATTTCAGGAACTGGAGTAATACGTTTAGCACATCCACTAGATAAACAAATAGCAAATATAACTAAAACAATAAAACCAATAATTACTCCAATTAAATTGTCTTTATTTAATTTCATATAGCAAGTTTAAATTGAGTTTGAACACCACTAGCTTTAATTTGTAATTCTCTATCTTTAAGAACTTTATTAATATCATCACGTAGATAATTCATAGTAAAGAATTTAGTAGTTTCAACAGGATTTTCTTTAATATGATAAAGACCATCAGAAAATCTTTTTGGCATACCATATTCATTAAGTTCAAAATCACTATCAATATGACATAGCCAAATACCTTTAATAGTTAAACCAAGTATATATTCAACAGCAAAAGCATACATACTAAGTTGAAGATTATATATAGCACCATTACAATTAGGAAGATGATTAAGAGGAGCTAAAAGTCGTTCATCTTTATCAACCCAAACATTAGTTTGTTGTGCAGGTTTAACTGTTTTATCTTTCTTATAATATCCACTACTAAATCTTAATCCACCACGATTAGTTTTCCAATCACCTACAACAGCACAATTAGTATCTTCATTAACTAAAAGAATATCAATAGTTCCACTAATTAACCAATCTATAAGAAACATACCAATTTCACTATAAATCTTATAGCCTTTTTCAGTGTACATTTTAAAAGCATCATATATAAGAGGATATCTATTACCTGTAATTTCAATAAAATCATTAAGATTAAGAAGTTTATAATTAGCACCAAAATTTGGAATATCAGCAATAGTAACCATTACACCATCTTCACGTTTATCAAGATAATTAATAGCTTGTTGAAACATAGATGCTCCTTTAACGCCATCTTCAAGACCATTATGAGTATTAGTTCCACGTTCACAAGCTTCTTTAGTAATAGTTGACCATTGTTCCTCTAGTTTCTTCTCACTTATTCCTAGTTCTTTAGACTTCTTTCTCAACCAATAGTTCTTATCAAATTTAGGAGCATAATTATGAAGGATAGTAGTGGTTGAAATATAATCATTACCAAGACTATCGTTATACTTATGTTCTTCTTCATGAAAAATAAGTCTAATATCATTATATCTTTTATCTCTAAGTTCCATATTATTAATACCATTAAGTTCAAAACTAGTTTGGACCCGCTTCGGCACTACGTGCCTACGCTAGACTCCCCGTAGAGGATGGAGTAGATAAACAGCCTGCTAATACAGTAGGATTTAGAGATGAAAGTCTTGATGAACCTTATACTGAAAAACGAACTATTACTATTAATTTAGTTACTAATTATTCATTATATCGTAGAGTTAATGATAAAACATTACCTAAACGAATGGATAAGATTGGTAGTTGTGTTCGTAGTTCTCGTACTCTTTCTTCTAATAAAGGTGAGATTGAATCTTATTTTCCTGCTTTAATTGGTCTTGCTCCTAATAATGAAAACTTTATTTCACGGGTTAAGGCTTATCTTAATAATATTAGTGTTTCAGTTGATGAACTAGGTAAGACTTTTGATATTTCTTTCTTTTGGAATCGTAAACGAGATTATCTTCGTTTTAGAGCTGAAGAAGAAGCTATTGAAACTGCTTATATGAATAGTGACCGTAAAGGAGTTAAAGAACTTAGAGAAGCTCTTGAAGCTAAAATTACTAAGTTAAATCTTCTTGAAAGTGAAAAGTATAAATATGGTTATCCTATTGTTCTTGATGATTATCTAATTTATCGTCATTGTTTATTGTATAAAGATGTAGCTAAAGATATTGCTCTTATTAATTCTGATCCATCTATTAGATTTTATTTTAAAGATGACCAAAGAGAAGCTGAGCGTCTTGCTAAACATCGTCAGGAAATTAATTCTGCTAAAGGTAATTATGTTAAACTTCTCACGAATAGTGATTTGTTTGATGCTGTATTTATTCAATACTGTGTTGCCAATAATATTAATATTCCTAACGGTATGGCTATGGATACTGTCGATAAACAAACTCATCTTGATAAATTTAGTACAAATGAACCTGCTAAGTTTAATAAACTTTGCAATGATAAAGATATTACTATTAAATCTTTAATTGAGGTTCTTATTTCTCGTGGAGAATTTATCAGAGCAATTCATAATCAGAATATTACTACTCCTGATGGTGAGTTCATTGGTGCTAATGTTAAGGAAGCTGTTACATGGTTTAAGAATCCTACTAATAGTGCTCTTGTTAGTGCTTATAAAAATAAACTTAAAAACATTTGATTATGAACATTGGGGAGATGCACGTGACGTTCAGAGAACTGGCACAACAGATGGGTATGCAGACCGTTCGTGCTATTCTCATGGAAGATATAGATATTTGTCTTAATGCTGCTATAATTGAAAAAGCTAGAAATGTAATAGTAGAAAACGTCGGACCTGTTCCTTATAATGATAAGGTTGCTCGACAAAATGCTTCTATTAGTCCTGTTAATGCTCTTAGAACTTTATACACAGCGGGTACTGTTAACGGCGGAGATATTACAGGTGGTGGAACAGAAGTTGACCCTTATAAAATTAACATTGATAGCGACGGAATAATGCTATATACAGGCTTTCAAGTTAGTTATAATGGCAAGACAATTTATGATTGTAGAATTATTGAAGCTGAAGATTTAGGTCAAACGCTAAGAGATTTCTGTAATCGTGCTGCGAAAGATGCTCCGATAGTTACTATATTTGTAGATGAATCTGGTATTAATGTTAATATATATACTGGACGTAATAATACAGTTAAACCTCAATTAGTTAAATATCTTTATATCAAAGAACCTGCTAAAGTTAAATTTGATGAAGATAGAGAAGAAGATTGGGTTAATTGTGATTTACCTCCTTATTTACATATGGAAATAGTTATGCGTGCAGTACAGATTTATCTTGCTAGTATTGGTGCTACTTCTAATGGAGCTGATAAACAAAGTTAAACTCTAAATTAAATTAAAAATGAGACAGTTTTTGTTGGCGGGCAAAGTCGCTTATGGAGCAGACTTACCTCTTGCTGCTGGAGCGGTTGCTTTTACTTATCTTGCTAATGGCAAGGAAACGATTGACGCTGACGGTACTAAGATTACCGATAAGTTTTACATTAATCTTGGTCGTGAAGCAAATGGTCCAGTAGTTCTTCCAGCTTATAAGAAACATCTTACTTTTGTTAAAGGTGTTTATCAAGCTGCTACTACTTTCTCTGCTAATCTTACTATCGGAGATGTAAATGCTTATTCTGATTATTCTATTATGATTGTGAAAAAAGGATTAAAGTTCAATGAACGTAATCGTTGGACCGCTACCATTCATACTGGTCTTAATCCTACTGCTAATGATGTAGCAAAGAAATTAGCTAACCAAATTAATAATAATACTGTTGGACATGGTATTAAAGCATCTGTTGCTGAGGCTAAAATCACTCTAACTGCTGAGTCTAAAGGTATTGATTATGAAATTCTTGGAGCTGATGAATTAGTTGGTATTAGTGTTACAGTTACAGCTATTGGTTTTCCTGCATATGGAGATGCAGCTTATATTACTGATTTGGCTAATAAAGCTGCTGCTGATGCTGGTATCGAATATACTTATCGAGATACTTATACTGAACTGTATCCTACATATCCGCTTAATCCTTTGAAACAACCTGATAGTGCAGATGCTGGATATACTATCTTTACGCTTCGTTTTGCTGTTCCACGTGAAATGAAAACTAGAGATGAAGTTGTTCATCAGATTGTACAAATAGCATTCCCTACTGGAGCTGCTGCTATTGCAACTGTTGAAACTATCCTTAAAGCTATTGCTACTGAAGAGAAAGCATAACCTATTACCCGACTCGATTAGGTAAATATTAGGTAATATTAATCGAATAGGGGCTATTGGTATTAGCATTAGTGTTGATACTGATAGTCCCTATTCTTGTATCTATAAAAATGGAATTAATTCAAAATGCCTTTGAACAAGGTCTTATTCCCGGTATTGTTATTGTTATTTATCTTATAATTAATAAGATAATTGATAATAACAAAAGAAATCCTTTAGATGATATTGCCAAACTTCTTAATATAGTTACTAGAGATATTATTGAAAAAGATAGAGAAAAATCTAAAGCTGTTATTTCTATTACTATGGTTAATGCAGCTTCGGAATGTGCAAAGTTTGTTGCTTCAACTATTATTACTAATAATGTTGATAATAATCGTGACCAAATAGAATATAACGCTAGACATTTAGTTAATAGTGTTTATTATGATGCTTATTCTAAACTTAATATGTATCGTGGTGATGAAGATTATCTTAGTCATTATATGAAAGAAGAATGGAAAGAAGATATTTATGGTGATATTATAAATATTGTCTATAATAAAAATCTTGATTCTAATCAACGTATTCTTGCGTTTAATAAACGTATTGATATTAGAGTTAATGATTATACTGCTTATATTATTAATAAGGCATTTAAATAAGATGGTATTATGATAAGAGGTTATATTAATAATCCAAAACAGCTATCGAAAGAGATGCAATTGCGTATTGCAGCTATGGCTGAAAAACAAGCGAGAATAGCAGAATTAGGCTTTCCATTGGACGAAAAAAATTGGTGCAAGTTAACACAAGGACAAATTTTAATTCAAGCTCTAGAAGCCTTAGAATTGCTTTCTGACGAAGAACAAAAATCAATTATTAATTCATATAATAACTTGATGGTAGAATGAGTGAACAAATAGATGATAATTATGTTAATGGTGTCTATGTAAAAGCTAGTGGAACTGAACAAGTTGAGATTACTCCTCAATATGTTTATATGACAGTTCCAAGTAAATTTGTTTGTACTTATCACAAACTATTAGTTCTTATGGCACAATATGGACTTGATATGCTTAATGATTGTTCTGCTACTTGTAAAGGTAATAATAAAAATATTGTTACTTGTTGGAATATGTTTCAATCTGCTATGGCAGCATATCAACTTGGTCAAGATAAACTTGCTGAAACTCTTCTTAAATATATTAAAGGTCAACTTAATATTATTTATGAAGGTAGTGAACAAGTTCAGTATAGTGGTTCTATTACACTTCCTGTTGATGAAGAAGGTAAAATTCATGCAATAGTTAGTTGTGGAGATGCTCCTAAATTTTATGTTGACCCTGAAACTGGTAAACTTTGGGAGAAACGAGAAGAAGGTAAAGAATATAATGAAACTTATAGTCTTAGTAATGTTGATTATGATAATGAATAATGTGAATGTGTTCCATCCTCTACGGGGGGTCTACACTATGAATTTAGTAAACCTAGAGAACGTATGAAAACAATAGAAGAAGAACTTGGTAAAGTTAGTCTTACTTGTAATGGTCAATGGAATGATAGACCTTATGAAAGACTATGTATAGTTCATGACGGTTTCTATGCTAGCTATATATCTCGTAAAGCTGTTCCTGCTGGTATTCCTTTATCTAATGAAGAGTATTGGCAACCTATTGCTAAACTTCGAGAAGATTTAGTTATTGATTATGAAACTTTCAAGAAAGAAATACTAGAACTTATTGCTGTTGTTCAAAGAGGTCTTAAAGCTGCTAGAATTGTAGTATCTACAATGGAAGATAGAGATGCTCTTACTTGGGAACAGATTGGAGTAGGTTGTGAAGTTTATGTTATTGAAACTAAAAAGAGTTATATTCTTGATGAAATAACTCCTGTTACTAATGCAAAGAAATGGCATCTTGAAGCTGATTCTGAAATTGGTTCTAAATTTGTAGAATCATTTAGTGGTATGTTTCCAAGAGCAATTGCAGAACGTGCAGTTGCTGATGAATTTGGTATTAATATACAAGATAACTATCTTCGTCGTAATGTTGTAGTTAATTATATGGCACAAGTGCTTAAACAGTATTTTGAAGATAATGCTGTTCAAATACTTGAAGGTCAAATTACTCCTGAAATGCTTAGTGAATCTGTTAAACAAATGTTTACTGCTTCACAGATTACTAATGCAGCTGATGAAGAAGATTTAACAGTTGTTGATAATCTTCTTAAATTTGCAGATAAAGACTATAATACAAATGATTATAGCGGAAAGGCTCGTAAATATCTTCGCAAGAATATGATTAGTGGTGTTAATACTCTTACTCAAGATATGATTAACGAGCCTAATACTATTTATATACTTCAATATAAGTGATATTTTTTTTAAATTTTGTAAAATATCACTTGTTTTAGTTGGAAAATATGGTTTATAATAGTAGGTTACCGGTAACCTCCATAAAGGATTTCATTATGATGCTTGATACTGTTGTTGACATCCCTACATGCACTGGTCACATTGTTTTACAAAAAAAGTGTTTGTGCACATATGTCCTATTCACAGTATCTCGCGCCTATAACAGTAAAACCAAAAAATCAAATCCTGTAAGAGTCACAATAGGCAAGGTTTGTCCTGATAATCCTTGCAAAATGATTCCTAATGATAGATTTTCTGAGTTCTTTCCTAATATTGACTTAAACTTGCCTAATGTAGAAGATAAGTCAAAGGAACAAAAGGCTGATACCAGCATTACCACTTCTGTTCAAGCTTCTAACTTACAGGAGACATCAAACGCTCACTCTAATGAATGTCAGCAACCTATAGAGCAAGAACTATTGCCAGTACCTGATGTTGATAGCAGCATTACCACTTCTGTTCAAGCTTCTAAATTACAGGGGACATCAAACGCTCACTCTAATGAATGTCAGCAACCTATAGAGCAAGAACTGTTACCAGCGCCTGAAAGAGCTGACTCTTTAATTATTGGGCCATATGCTGTAGTTAAGGCAATTAATAATGATTATGGCCTTAGAGATTGTCTTGTAACTGCAATTGGTGAGGACAAGGCTGACTTTACAATTGATATTGCCACTTATCTTATTGTCACAGAAGGTAATCAGGCACAGCACTACCCTGCATATGCATGGGATCATAGCCTATTTACCAAAAACATGCGTATCTATAGCGACAGTACGATCTCACGTCACTTGCGTGCAATTACGCAAGGGACTATATCTGACTTCTTTAAAGCATGGAATGTAGGTATAGCAAAAGATAAGAAAATCAATATCTCTTATGACAGTACAAATAAGAACACTCAAGCTGGAGATCTTGAGTTTGCTGAGTTTGGTCATGCAAAGACTGATAAGGGAACTAAGATCATTAACACTGCTATTGCATATGATCCTGAAAATAAGTTTCCGTTGTTTTATGAGGCATACCCTGGATCCATACCTGATGTCAGTCAGCTAACTTTTGCTATTGATATGGCCGATGATTTGGGCTACGAAAATCTAAGATTCATCATCGATCGAGGTTATTTTTCCTTAGCTAATATCAATTATTTGGATGAGAAGGGATATGATTTTGTCCTAATGGTAAAGGGCTTCAAAACTCTTGTTGCTCCTATGATTCAGGACAAAATTGGCACTTTTGAAAAGAAGATTGCTAATCAAATATCTGGTGACTTATTTGGCATTACTGTTCATGAAGAGTTCTGTGGCAAACAAAGATACTTTCATATCTACCACAGCCTCTCCACTGGAGGACAAACTGCTCAAAATTTCCTAGACAATATTGATGCAATGGAACGAACTCTAACAAAGCACGTAAACCGTAAATTTGCACCAACTGCAGAACACTCTAAGTTCTTTAATCTTAATATATCTAAAACTAAAGGAGACTTAATATCTTTCTCTCGCAATGAGAAAAGTATTGAGGAGCATTTGGGGCTATGCGGATACTTCGCCATAGTTACCTCAGAGCCTATGGATGCTAAGACTGCCTACAAAATCTACTCTAATAGGGATGGATCAGAGAAATTATTCTGCTTTGGAAAAAGCTTTATTGGCGGTAATAGCTACAGAATTCACTCCGATGCAGCATTGCGTGGCAAAATGTTTATTGAGTTCATTGCTTTAATTTTAAGAAGCAGAATGTACTCACTACTAAAGGACGAATTATTAAGCCAAGGAAAATCTTGTAAGTACTTAAATGTACCAGCAGCAATTCGTGAGTTAGAGAAGATTCGTATTACACGTGCACCAAATGGTTCATATAGACTTCTTTATGGTTTAACCAAGGCACAAAAACAGATCTTGTCTGTCTTTGGTATCAGTATTCCAGATCTAATTAAAACTTCAATTGATGTATCAAACATCCTTGCAGCCTTACCAGCGAAAAATAAAACCCCAGATAGTCTAGAACAACTACTGGAAGATGAGTTTTGTAATGAGGAAGATATGCCAGCAGATAGTGATTCTATCTGGGAAGATTTATGCTCAGATGATGGTGAGAGTGATTATTATTCCTCTTTAGAAGGATGCGAATATGCCTAAGTATAAGAGCCAAGCTGTTTGTGAACGAAATATTGCTCAACTTCAAGCTAAAATCGAAAGAACTAAAACCAGGCTTGAAAAAATGGAGAATGAGCTAAGAAACCTGTTATCAGAAAAGGAACAGGCAGAGGCTCGTCAACTATATGATGCCTATAAGCGTAGCAATAAGACCTTTGATCAAGCAATGACCTTCTTTGGCAAAAAAGGGTAATTTTAAAAGATCCTTGGTTTATTGCACCTTTCAAGGTTACCTAATATGCAGAGTTCAGGTATAACCTCTTTAACAATAACTAGCGCAACAGCAAATGAGCGTAACTATCTAGTT
>OGPO01002412.1_pt1 | contig 9853 bp, 10 predicted proteins | sample 1553041 | NCBI WGS metagenome assembly OGPO01 (sample SAMEA2580281, study PRJEB22360) | human gut metagenome | biome: human gut; feature: human-associated habitat; material: faeces | place: Denmark | collected 2008/2010 | reverse complement strand
ACGATTACCGCTACAAAGCCCTGCAAACCCTTACCAGAGCCAGATTTGATGTCATTCAGAATCTGACCCGTGAAAAGCAGCGGTTTGCCAACTACCTGTTTCTTAAATGCTCTGGCATGGCCCAGGGCAAGGACATTCAGAATACCAGCGCCACTACGATTGCGCTCATGGAACGGTTTGAAACGGTAGATGACCTGGCGAACGCTGACCCGAACGAACTGACTGACTTTATTGCTGAAACAGGGCGTGGTAGATTTGCAGACCCAGATGGCACCGCTAAAGCGATACAAGCTGCAGCCAGAGCGTCTTATCGTTTGCCCAAAACGGTAAACGATACCGTAAACCAAGCCATGGCCGTATCCATAGCCTCTATGCGAGCGTTGGAGAAACAGGTCAAGGTTCTGGACAAGGCCATTGAGCAGCAGTTTGAGATTATCCCGAACACCCTGATCTCCATCCCCGGAATTGGTAAGGTTTACTCCGCTGGTATTATCGCTGAAATTGGCGATATTCACCGCTTTGAATCCCAAGCCTCTGTTGCCAAGTATGCCGGTCTTGTCTGGAACAGAAACCAGTCCGGTGACTTCGAGGCAGAGCATTCCCGGATGATTAAATCCGGCAACCGCTATCTTCGCTACTACATGCTGGAAGCTGCCAACTCTGTGAGAAGATGCGACTCCGAGTTCCGGCGCTACTATGATCTCAAATTCAAAGAGGTCAACAAGTACCAGCACAAACGAGCACTCGCTTTGACTGCCAGAAAACTGGTCCGGTTGGTCTTTCGGCTGCTGAAGGACAACCGCCTGTATATCCCGCCGGAGGGCTGAGCGCATCACTTGCCGCTCTGACGCATACGCCCTGTTTCAAAAATTCTCTGGGGCAGGGCTTTGGTTGGTGTTGTCTTTTTACTGCCTATACGGTCCTTTTTTCTCAGTTTCGCTTAATTTTTTCCTTCATCACCTACTTGACTTCATACCATTGGACTTTCTGTGATTTTGCAAGCAAAGCATACTGGAACTGAGCAGGGAAAGCTATTCACACATTCCAACAAGGAAGCTATCGTAAACCAAGCAGAAGCAACAAAGCGGGTTTAACTTGCCAGAAGCACCAGCGAAATACCATAGAGTACATAGTCCACGCATGGGATAGCCACGCTGTTGCCCAACGCTTTATATCGTGCGGAGTCTGAAGCGCCGGGGATCGCTGTCCAGCCGTCGGGGAAGCCTTGGAGCCGCTCGCATTCCAGAGGGGTCAGGCGGCGGATGAGTCTGAGGCGGTGTGTATCATCATCTAGCACCAGATCCGTAGCATCCTTGTGCTGACGGGCACTTTGGGTGCTGACAACTGCCCCGTCTTTGAACACGTCCACTCGCTGTCTACTGAATACCGCATGATGGTCCGTTGCGGTGAGTGTGTAGGCAATGTCCTCCTGATAACCAATGCCATTCCCGCCGTTTTGGGGCTGACGGTCTATGGCATTGCCGGTGATACAGAATACGGGTTCCTGCTCCACCAATGGCACATTGTTGCCACCAGTACCGTATCTGGCGGACATGGTGGGGGCCACCGCATGAGGGCCGGTGTAGCGGGAGTCGATGCCGTGGTTCTCGTAGACCAGAGGCTGGTGCCCATGTTCCTGGGCCCGGAGTGTGGCTGTCACATCCATGCTGCACCCTATGACGCTGCCACCCTGGTCGTTGAGGCATAAAACCGACGGCATACAGTTGCCGCCGGCGCTGCCCTTCAGCGTGGGGGCGAGTTCTTCGCCATAGCCGATGCCTCCAGCTGATGCTCCGGCTCCAGCGGAGAAACCGGCAATAAAGGGCTGCTTCATCCCTGGTTGCGCTCCCAATGCTCCCGCCACGTCGTGGAGATCCCGAATTTCATCTCTCTGATTGGCCGCAAATGCTATTGGCCGGAGCAGGCCATTTTGATCGGTGGACACATTATTGGTGAAAGTGTTCTGGTACTCGTCCAAACCCTCCGTATTTTCTTGGCTTGGCTGGGTGACGAAGGTTTGCATCTGCATATTACTGGTAGCCATGAGAGCCCCAGACACTCCGTGGAGATCGATACCCTCATCTCGCTGGTTGATGTGATATGCTTTTAGTTCGGTGCCACTTCTGTCCGGGGGGATAACTCCCGACTGGATCTCTAACGCTCTCTTGAGCGGTGGTGGGAGTCCTTTTCCACGTTCAAAAGCTCGGCGGAGAATACCCAGGCAGGCTTTCCTGGTCAAATAATATTTGCTGGGAGGATTGACCTGCAAAATCTGCGACAAGGAAGATTCTTTTTCTTCTCTGGGGGACACCCCAGTATTGAGCGTCAAGGCATCGCCACGCCAGGGAGAAATCAGTTCCCAATATGATTCGCCCAGCAGATTCCCAGCGCCCGGTGTCAGGTCGAGGGACTGAAACATCACAAACTTTAATGCGGACGATCTCTTCCAGGACGATGCGGAAGTCCTCGCCTTTTGGGGTGCCGCTGGAGAAGGCTCCGGGAACGTTTTCCCACAACAAGAATCGAGGTCGAACATGGAAATCTGCTGGGTGTCGCTGCTTTTCTGCATTTCTCATCTCCTTTACGATTCTGATTTGCTCCATAAATAAACCGGAACGTGCGCCGGAGAGACCGGCACGCTTTCCTGCCACGGACAAATCCTGGCAGGGCGAGCCGCCGCAAATGATATCTACTGGCGGCAGCTCGGCACCGTGGAGCTTTGTAATATCCCCCACATGGATCATGTCGGGAAATCGGTGCTTGGTCACCTCCATGGGAAAGGCTTCGATTTCACTGGCCCATACAGGGATGATCCCGTTATGGACGGCAGCCAAAGGAAATCCGCCGATCCCATCAAATAAACTACCAAGGGTCAGTGTACTCATTTGGCCACCGCCTGGACCACCGTTCTGGTGGTATTGACCGCAGCCTGGGCCGTATAGACCGCAGACATAATGCTGGCTCTAGTGGTGGTGTCCAGGCCGAAGGTTCCGGCGATGCGTGGAATTTCCCCTGCGGACAACATCAGTCCCAGACCCAGAAGGGCATTTTCTTTGAATACCATCAATCCTGCAATGAGGATGGTGGCTTGCAGGAAGGCGGTGAGGCAGAGTCCAATGATCTGCTTGCACCATTGGATGAAGCCGTCGGTATAGCCACGGGGGACGCTGAACATATACAGGCTGCCCACAGCGATTTGGATGAGCAGGATACCGCCTCGCTTCAGGTTTGCAAAGAATACCTTGATGACGGCATAGGCCATGAGAATGATGCAGAACAGGAGCATGATGGGGCTGGTGATGGAAGCAAAGCCGAAGTAGGAGCCGGATGTCATTTCGGTCAGGGACTCCACATCACCGAGAGTGTCGATGATCTCCGTGGCCACTTGGCCAATGGAGGTTCCGTATCCAGTGATTCCGGCGGTGAGACTGCCCTGCAACGTGACGGAGAGTTCATAGAGCCGCACGGGTACCACCGTGAAGAGACCTGCTGCCATAAAGCCCTTTATGGCATTGAGGGCGGTCTCTTTGAGGTTTCCTCTGCCGGAGGAATACTCAATGCCGCATTCAAAACAGGCCACTACAAGCCCTGTGCCATAGAGCGCCCAGGCCAGATAGGAGAAAAACAGTACAATGCTCTGCACCCAGTTCATGGTGAACAGCTCCACGCCCATGTTACCCATCTCGGCAAAAAAGTTACCCAGAAAGCCCATGATCTGACTGTAGATCCAATCAATGATCTGGCTCAGGACAGTATCAGCTACAAAATCCCAAATAAACAATGGTTGGTTCACCTCTTTTCGGAATGAGGCCGTACCAACCGCATGACACAAAGACCCCGCAGCTGGTACGGCCTTTTGTGTCAATCAATTACATGGTTTGCTGGGTGTTAGATGCCAACGATACCCCAGATGTACAGGGGGGCGGTGAGGGTAAACACCAGACAGGCAAACAAAATGGCGGGTGCTGTCCACTCAAACTGCCCGGTTTTCCGATAATCAAAGTATGCAGTACCCACTTTGACAAAGAAAAATACCGCGAGGATCAGATCAATGGCAGGGAAGACCACGTTGTTGACCACAGTCTTGATTTGGGTGGATGCGGTGGTCCAGGTGCTCTCTACGGCTCCAGCTACATCTCCGCTGCCAGCGGCCAGGGCTGTGCCTGCCATCAGGGAGGTCATGGCCAGCGCCACCACCAGTAAGAGAGCAAAGCGTTTGTAGTTCCATTTACGCATAGATTACCTCCAGTTACAAAAATATAGTGTGTATTTGGGCCCGGATGATGCTCTGGAACATCAGGGGGTGGAGGCCCACTGAAAAAAGGACTCAGGTGAACCATTACATCTGCTGGCTCATGGCCTGCCGGGAGTTCTGCTCCTGCTGCTCCCGGAGCTTTTGCTCATAAGCGGTATTGACCGCCTTCACCAGCGCAGTCCGAGCTTCGGCGGTGATGGCGTGGAAGGTGTCGTTGTACTTGGTCTGACCGTGTTTTTGGTAGGACTCCTGGGGCATGGAGACGAACCGGCCTTTGTCGGACTCGATAATACGGATGCCGTGGACAGCAAAGGCACCAGCGATGGTAGCACTGGCATAGGCTTTGGTTTTGAAGTCTCCATCTACCAGACGGTCGATGCGTGCTTCTACCTGGGGGGTGGGAATGTCCTGCTGTATGTTCTTAGGTGTTGCCATGGTGTTGATCTCCTTTCTTTACATGGATGGATGGATCATGTCGGGAACGGTGGGAGATTTCTGCTGAAGCTGCTCCAGCTGCTCTCTGGCCCAGTCGGGCAGATGCTCCTCCCGGAGAATGCCGATAAAGTCGCTGCGATTCCATCTGGCCTGCTCTCCGTCGCCAAGACAGGTGGCATATACCGCTCGGCCGGAAGCGGTGGGGTTGCATCCGAAGCCCCCAGTCGCCAGCCAGAGCTGGTTTTCCGGAGCCCAGTAGGATTCCCTCAGGGTGAAGGGACTCATGACCAGCACCGTGCCTTCCAGCTCTTGTCCGGTCATATCGTCGCAGTGGGAGCCGTCGAACAGTTTTAGCTCTGCCTGTGCCTCCCGGAAAGCGTTGACGAAGCCGTCCAGCACAGCAGGGTGACTTTCCACCGCAAACTCATAATTGCGGTCACAAGGGGGAATAAAAGTGGATGCAGCCCATGTTTTGTTTTGAGGGCTGAACCGCCCATCATACTGCTTTTGTTGTAGGGTGGAAGATAACACCCATCCCACACGCTTAAAACCGAAGCTGTCGATGACGCTCTGGGCGCAGTTAGCGTCCAGATGCATCCCATCAAAGCTCTTGCGGATGGCCTCCTCAATGGCTTGCTTGCAGGCGACATTCTCCGAGTGACTTGCCTGCCAAAGCCCTATCTCGTCTTGCCGCTTAGCTTCGGAGAGGGAGCTGAGGTAGAGGTAAGCGTAATCGTTAGTCATGGGCCTTTTCACACTCCGTGGCCATTTTGGTCAACGCCTCGTGCCACTTTGCTTTGTGGTCGTCGGACACCACAAGGACAGCGCCGTCTACGCTGAACACTCGGAGATTGTCAAAGAGAATGCCTGCATCCGCAAAGGCCTCTGCCGGAATGGGAAGCATATCCTCGTCACACCCGTGGCAGCTGCCGCACATATCCTCATCGCCCTCCTGGCCCTCCCAGCCAGTCATCATATCTGCGCCCAGGCTGTTGACCAGCCGCATCAGCGTAATCATAGCGGCGGCTTTCTCCACAGGCTTCATCTCCGGCTTGAGCAGGACGATGGCATTTTCCAGGGTGTGCAGCTCCAGGGTTTCCTCTTGCTCCAGACCGCTCAGAATCAGGGCGGCAGACTGGATGACGGCTTTTCCGTCGTTGGTGTAGTTGATAAATGTCATGTTCATTCCTCCATATCGTTAAGTATTTTGATTTGGTTCATGGATCAGGGTATAACGCCCCTCGTACTCGTCGGTGGGGGACAGGTGAAACATACTCAGTTGCCAATTCCTTGCCGTGTTGTAGCGGCGGGGGTCGTAGTTGGTGATGACAATTTCTTCGTACTCACTGCCTGCCTTCTGGGACATGCTGTTGGGTCGGGTGGTGTAGAAGATATAAAACTCCTTATACAGCTCCACGATATAGGGACAGTAGTTGTAGGACACCATGACGTACCCTTCGCAATTCAGGAGGGCATCGTGGAGCCGCTGGTGATCCTCCTTTGGGAAGACCACCGCATAGCAGCCCTCTGCCTCGTAATAGGGAGGATCGCAATAGAAAAACGCACCTTTCCGGTCGTATTGGCGTACAATTTCCACGCAGTCCTTGTTTTCAATGATGACCTCCGCCAACCTGCGGGAGCATTCCCAGACCAGGTGAAAAAAGCGACGGATGTCGCAGGTTTTTCCTGCAAAGGACTTGGCCCCGCCACTGAAGCTGTATCGGATAAGCTTGAAGTAGTCTGCGGCCCGGCGGACGTCTCCACGAGGAGCCCTCTCCAGCATCATTCTGCGGATGGCCTCTCCATCAGGCGGCTCCAGATATCGCTGGGTCAGCTCCATCTCTTGGCTGAGATAATCGTCGGTGAATTCTTCCTTGGAGAAGAATTTGTACAGCACATTGAAATCATCTCGGGTGTTCAGGGGCAGAAAGCCCAGCTCCAGAAGCAGGGCCATAGTTCGGTTCTTGACGCAGCAGAAGAGGTTGGTCAGGTCGCTGTTGAAGTCGTTGTATACCTCCATGCAGCCTTGTTGAATGGGACGGTTGAGGGTTACGGTGCCGCTGCCACCAAACACGTCGATAAACCGGGAAAAATGTGGGGGAGCCAGACGGTGGATCAGCCAAAGCAGCTTGGCTTTGCCGCCCACCCATGGGATAAAGCTCTTCAATCGACGTCACCGCCAAAGGAGTCCAGAGATCGCTCCAGTCCCTCCCTGGCCAACTTCAGACCATGTTCCATGGCTCTCAACTGGCCAATGGTGGAATAGACCTCCCCGGCGGTTACGGCATAGAAGTAACCGTCTTGGCTGCTGGCAATGGGATGCCCCTTTTTGCGCAGACGGTGGACCTGTTTACGCAGTTCAGTGCCGCTGATGTGGAGTGCTGTCTCGATCTGACGGCTTTTCTGGATGTTTTTTCTGCCTTTGCACACGGCCTTCAGATAGGCCAATACCTGTTGTTCTCGCATCATTGTTCCTTTCCGGGGCCATACCCGAACAAGGAACAACAAAAAAGCAGGAGCCGTGTCCCTTTCGGGTACGGCCCCTGTGTGTTTTGTTTGGGAATATGAGAGGGTTACGGTTTACTGCATCTGCATCCCTTCCAGTTTAGGGTCAGAGGTAGGGCAGAGGAGGGGTTCGCCATCTTCTCGCGCCACCAGCCCATAGGGGGTCAGGACTGCATTGGCATGATTCAGGATGTCTCTGCCGTAGGCATTGAGATTGACGTGCTCTTGCAGCATGGAAAGGGTTTGCTCATCCAAGATGGTGTGCAGCTTCTGGAGTGCCACCTCCTTGGGACTGCGCTGGTCGGGCTGGAGCAGGTAGTCGTCCAGATTTTCCGCAATGCGAGCGGCGGCGACGACCTCGTGGCAGTCGGTGGCAAGGATGACTGCTTTGAGTTTGGTGAGCTGTCCATACCGCTCCAGGCATTTGATGGTCTCTGCCAGCTGATTCAGATCCTGGATGTCGTTGCACTCCAGGTTCTCCAGCAGATCGGGAATGGCGCTGTCCTCGGCCCAGAAGACCACCTGGTCCCAGGAAGCAGATTCGCCCAGCTCCTCCAGAACACGGGACAGCTGGCTCTGTGTGGCGGGGAGTTCCAGAGTGACCTTGGGTTCCTGCTGATTAGAACCTTTGGCCACCAGCATGCGAATGGCGTAAGAGGGAGGCTTGGGAACTACGTCCAGGCTGTCATGTACCTGCTTGAGGTCTTCATGCTGGGTCACATAGCCATGGCTGACAAAGACACCGCCCTCCTCAAATCTGGATTTTCTGCCGAGCATATCAAAGTCCAGATACTCAAAGATGGAGTCGGGAACTTTTTCAAGTGCAGGGATAAAATCGTTCTCGGCATAGAATCTGCCCAGCTGCTCATCCGTTGTGGCGTTGACCACATGGCAGCAGTCTGTGCTGTAGGCCAGATCCAGCAGGGTGGAGAGAGGGATGGGGCCATGGTCTTTGGCTGCTTCCATCTGGACCAGTCCTTCGAAAGCGGCCTTTTCCATGTCACTCAGCCCCTCCAGCCTGGTTAGCAGGGCGTTGAGCTGGTAGAGGTCACAGTCCGAGCTCAGATGGTCATGGAGAAAGGGAAAGGCTCCCGGATGGAGCAGTTCCAGGTCCGGTTTTTCACCGGGGGCCATTTGGAGCTTATCCATGGCATCCTGGAGCTGATAGTAGGTAGCCGGAAGCTCCAGGCAGCAGTATTGATTATTTTTCCCGTAGAGCGCAATGCAGAACGCATTATCCAAGGGTCATTCCTCCTGTCTGGTGGTCGTAGTCTTCCTGATACTTGGCAGGGTCTGCGCCGGGGACATCCCAGCCACACATACTGCCCACCTCCATGGCCTGTCTTTGCCACATATCTACACCAAGGTGCTCATTGAGCTGGTCGGCCAGTTCCACATTCCGCTCCTTGTCGCCGGTGTCCCACTCGGAGGGGTGGTAGCCGGTTTCACCTCGTTTGATGCAAATCAGCTGGCCCGTAGTGGGCAGGGTGGAGTAGCACATCTCCGGCAGTCCCTCTGCCAATTTGGGGGAGAAGCGCTCCTCCTCCGTCTGGATACTCCAATCGTCGAAGCTCCACAGATGGACATACAGCTCGTCGTCGCCAATGCAGATATCTCGCTGCTCAAATCCTTCGCCCCAGCCATCCGATGCCTGCCCAGAGATATACTCCTTCAGGTTGGACAGTTCCACCGGGGTAAGGGCCCCTGCAACACGGCATTCCGCAACACCCCAGAGCTGGCCGTTTCGATCCTCGACCGTGAACACAGCTGACTGGACTTTCCGGTTGACGCTGTCATCTTCGCTGTACCAGTGCATCAGCCCACGTTCCATTTCTTCCGGCATACGGTATTTGGTGAGAGCGCTGAGAATGTCACCTTCGTAGCCACGCAGCATTTTGCCATCCAGCTGGGTACAGTCCTCCTCTATGTCGCCGTACTCGTTGCGGGTGTAGAGGTCCGCTGTCAGGGGCATATACAGCTTCAGGGTAGTGAGTTCTGGTGGAATCACGGAGAAGCTGTCCTCTCCAATGATCAGGGCAAGGCCACTGCCGTTGTCCCACTTCATGTGGAACTGGCCGATATCGTCGATGTAGTCCAGGGTGCCGGTGCTGCCCGGCTCCAGCTGGGTATAGGGGTCTTTCATCTCTCTGAGTTTAATTCTGCTTCCTGCGGGGAATTGCTCTCGCAGGAAATTCAGCCATTCCTTGGGAACTGACATTTACATACCTCCCATTTGAAAAGTTTGTTCTTCTTGGTGTGTTTCTCCCATCATCAGTACCTCCAGGCTTATCGTGCCGTGGTAGGCCACATACCCCCGGTCGGTAAATGTACCAGTCTCTTGATTCATGTGCTGCAGGCCGTACTTCTCGTAGTCATAGAACTCGTCCAGATTGGGGTCATACTCAAAGTGGCCGGACTGCTGGATCATGAACATTCCGTACTCTGCAGGGGTATGGGCGCCGGGGGCAAACTGGAACAAATCCAGATTCTCGGCCAGACAGCAGATCTGGCTGGCATTCTTTGGCTCAGCCAAGGCTACCACAGCCCCCAGCTTTTGAAGGTTATCCCGGTCAAGTCTGGCCACAGCCCATGCCAGGTCGTTAAGGTCGAAGATGCTTTCCTGTTTGAAATCCAGTGCTACATCCACCTCCATAGGGA
>OGPO01002411.1_pt1 | contig 9853 bp, 4 predicted proteins | sample 1553041 | NCBI WGS metagenome assembly OGPO01 (sample SAMEA2580281, study PRJEB22360) | human gut metagenome | biome: human gut; feature: human-associated habitat; material: faeces | place: Denmark | collected 2008/2010 | reverse complement strand
GAGGAATATTGGTAACAAAGTAAACATACTCTTTCTTCTTTGTATTAAAAGAGCGCACAACACGAACTATGGAGCCTTTAGCTGTTTTAACCATGCAATCAACCAGCTGGTATTTTGCAAGCTTAGAGTTAAGCTCACATGAAACCTTTAATCCTTTTAACTCTGTAAGCTCGTTGCCATATTGATCATGTGCTGACAAGATTTCAGCGGCCATATTCTTAAAGCCCTTCATGATAAAGAAGTTGCCTCTGTTATGGATGTCAGCCCAGAGCTTTTCGCTAATATATCCTTTGTCACAGATGTAAAGAATACCATCATGATCGTTATCAGTTAAAACAAACGCTCTTTCACTATCAGTTGCTTGAGTGACTATCGCAAATACAGGGGAGCAGCTGATTGGCGAGTACCCAAAATGAACTTTGATGCCTGCAGCAGGTATAACGCACTGATACTTTGATTTGGATTTTGCTTTACAAGCAAATTGCTTATGGCATGAAGGAATAACACGTAATTCGCAACCATCAACTTCAACTATGTCCATTAATCTAAGAGCATCTGTAAAAACATAGAATAAATCATCCATTGATGGCAAGTAAGAGCTTGGCATCATTGCGGCTAGTCTATTAACTATATCTACCATAAACATATAGACCGACAATAGTATGTTTTATGTAGAAAAAACTGCCTTACATCTATAACTGTCTATATATGCTTAAAATTTGAAATATCAATATAGTGTAGTTTTTTGTATTGATGCTATAATGCAAATAATTGCTCTTGCACAAAAATTTACAAAATTGCAAGAGCAATACCATAAAAAAAAGGACTACAGTATATGGCATCTCGAAAACAACGCAAAGCTAAAAAGCATACTCAATCCAACAAAAATTCAAATTTGGCTCAAGACCAAGTTTCGTATCTCTGTCGTCGCTTCCCTTCATTAAGAAGGATTACTAATTTATTCTCAATAATTAATATACAAAAACTCTTGCTGAAGAATGGCATGAGCCCTTATATGGATCCAAGATCCCTATGGCATTCAATAGGAGCCTTTGCAGTAGCTATGATTACGACTACTTTCAAAGGTGTAACAACATTGAAAGCTGCCTCATTTGAATATAATCAAATATGCGTCAATAGCAATGTTAATTCTTGTTGTGAACGCACAATAGAGCGTCTCTTTACCCCAGCTGAATCCAAGGCCCAAACAGCCTTTAAAACACATGATAATAGACAGGCATTAGCCTTAACACTGGAGGATTTAGCAAAGCAATGTACAGGCATAGCTATAAATCAGAAAAAACGTCTAAACGTTCATACTGATGGAGACAGAGTATTTAACTTGCTCAAAGGATTAGTGCCCCAACTAACAGGAATATATGCTGTTGATGGAAGTATTGTGTCCTTAAGTAACGAGCAAAACATTAATGAAACAAAAGGTTCAACAAAGGCTGGTCTTAAGTTTCATGGTGTATTTGATCTTACAACAGGCTTTTTTGTTAATTACTTAATAGATAGTGCTGTCAGTAGCGAACGTAAGAGTCTATTAGATATGCTTCCCGATTTTAAAATAGGGAGTTTGATTTTTGCTGATAGAGGTTACTACGGAGAAGAGGTGTTTGACGATATTGCAAAGCATCAATGTTTTTATATCATTCGTGGTAAAACTAATTTAAATCCTGAAGTTGAGTCAATAACCAAGTGGAAGGTAAAAAGAGATTCAAAAATCGACACTTTTAAAATAGACACTCACACTAAAGGAGAGCCAGTAACCTTTGAGTCCGTTAAACTACAGGATATTCTTAATCAATTACAAGAGGTAAATACCAATCAAAACTATTGTTTTGATATTAAGATTAAAGGTGGTGACAGGATAATTTTGGTATATAACCCAGAAAATAAAGATAATGACCCAAATAACCCTATAACTAATTGGGTTCTTCTTAGAACTAATCTACCAGATACTGTTTCCGTAAATATAATAGCGAAGTTATATCGCTTACGTTGGCAAGTTGAACTAGGTTACAAATCTTTAAAAACATCGTCTAGCTTTGACTCTGGTGTTTGTGGAGATTTTTACCTGTGCAAATGTTTTATGAACGCCTCTATTATTACCTATACGATAAAATTGCTAATGGCATATACTGCACAAAACAAATATAGGAATAACGCTAGCAGTGAAAACAGCAAACCAAGAACTATCTCTATTCTTAAAACTGCTAAATACTTATCTTCAGGTGCTTGTACGTGGTTTATGTCTCATTTTGCAATTGATGATTTAGTTGATCCAATCGTTAAGAAAGCAAAGCGAAATGCAATATTTAAAACCATCGCATACTACCTTACTAAAGGCCGAGTATCCAAGAAACAAAAACAAAGGGGTAAAACATCCGACTGCCTAATAGAAGAGCTTGAACAATCTAAACCCTGTTGCGCTGTAACTTAGATTAAAAGCTGCATAACAATCGTGCGTTATCATGCTTACTGTAAGGTAGGAAGGGCCTCTTACGTCCAAAATATGCTAAATATGCTCTTTTTTATGGTAAATTTCCTTAAATAGGATTATTTAATGACTTTTATAAAATCCATCAAAACTATATGTGACTTATATCACATATTTACTTTGCATAAAGGTTAATATAGTGTAGTTTTGTCGATGGTGTTTTTACAAGATTTTGCCACATTTTGTTCAACCAGCGCTTAATGTCGGTCGATATGTATTTTTAATTACAGGTTTAGTTACTGTCGTGTGGTTGTTTGTTGCTTTATGGAGGGCTTAAATGTCTAGTGCTCTTATCTTAACGGCAGTTTTTATTGCTGTTCTTTTTATTACCGTAAAGCCATTGGGACTTTACATGCTTCCTATGTGTAAAGGACGCTCACCCTCAGTGCTATCTAAACTAGATCATTGGTTACTTAAATTTACTGGGGGACACTCAGGAAAACAAACTTGGAAAGAATATGCCTTTTGCCTTATCTTATTTAATTTGTTGGGCATTGTAGTTTTATATGCTCTACAAAGACTTCAACATGTTCTTCCTTTAAATGTTGAGCATTTAGGAGCAGTTGAGAGTTTGAGCGCTTTTAATACGGCGGTTTCTTTTATTACCAATACTAACTGGCAAGGATATGCTGGTGAAAGTACTATGGGCTATTTAGTCCAAATGGCTGGAATTGGTGTTCAAAACTTCTTATCAGCCGCAACAGGAATTGCAGTTGCTTTTGTTCTAATGCGTTCTTTTGTCCTAAAAGAACAGGCTTATATAGGCAATTTCTTTGCTGACATTACTCGTATTAGCATTTACCTCTTACTCCCACTTTCTATTATTTATGCACTGTTTCTAGTAAGCCAAGGAGTAATTCAAAATTTTGATGAGTATATAAATGTTAATACCATTGCAGGTGGCAGCCAAACATTACCAATGGGCCCTGTAGCATCACAAGAGGCTATCAAACTACTAGGAACCAATGGTGGTGGCTTCTTTAATGCAAATTCAGCTCATCCTTTTGAAAACCCTACTGCTCTGAGCAACTTCTCACAATGTTTGGCTATTTTCCTAATTCCAGCAGCTCTATGCTATACCTTTGGAGCTTTAATAAAAGATAAAGCCCAAGGTTTAACCTTACTATCAACCATGACTTTAATTTTTGGAATTTGTGTAGCCTTTTTTATTGCTTTTGAATCAGAGCAATCCCAGATTTTACTGTCATTAGGATCCGATAGCTCTTTTATGAACCTGGAGGGTAAAGAGCTACGCTTTGACTTAGGTCATACATCCTTATTTAGTACTGTGACTACTGCTGCATCTTGTGGCGCTGTAAATAATATGCACGATAGTCTTAACCCTATATCAGGCATGATTACTATGCTTTTAATGCAACTAGGTGAAATTGTCTTTGGAGGCGTGGGATCAGGCTTTTATGGCATTATCATCATGGTTTTAACTACAGTATTTATTTGCGGCTTAATGGTAGGACACACTCCACTTTATTTGGGCAAAAAGATTGGCTCCTTACAAATGAAGTTAGTCTGTTTAGCAATGTTAACCACTCCTTGTTTAGTCTTGTTAGCAACTGCCATTACTTGCCTTTTAGATTTTAATTTAAGCTCTTTGAACAATACAGGCACTCACGGTTTTAGTGAATATCTTTATGCCTTTAGTTCTGCTGCTAATAATAATGGCTCTGCCTTTGCTGGATTAAATGCCAACACTCCATATTTTAATATTATGACTGCCCTATGCATGTTCTTTGGACGCTTTATTCCTATTATTTGTGTACTGGCCTTAGCAGGTAGCTTTGCTACTCAATCTTTTGCTGCTAAAAGTGCCGCTAGTATAAACACTAAAGGAATATTCTTTACCATTCTCCTATTTAGCGTAATTTTACTTATTGGTGCTCTTACCTATATGCCAGCACTATCTTTAGGTCCAATTGCAGAGCATTTAGCCTCTTTTTAAGAAGAATTAACAATGTCTAACTATCAAACTAACCATGCTTTTGACAAGGAACTTTTAATAAGTGCCTTGATTCAAAGCTTTAAAAATCTGTCACCTAAAGAGCAAATTAAAAACAAGATCATGCTCATGGTCTATGTTGGAGCTATTTTTGTCACTATCTTAAGTGTAATCTCAGCTTTAAACCTTTATCATGAACCTCCTTTATTTTGTTTTCTTTGCTCCTTAATACTTTGGTTTACTGTTTTATTCGCTAATTTTGCTCAAGCCATTGCTCAAAGTAGAGCTAAAGCTCAGGCTCAAGCTCTAAAGGGTATTAAGAAGAAAACTATTGCTTACAAACTCACCCCTAATCAAGATTTAAAAAATCTTGAACATTTGGAAACCCAAGCAGTAGATGCTATGTCTTTAAATAAAGAAGATTTAGTAGTGGTAAAAGCAGGCCAAATTATTCCTTGTGATGGTCAGGTTGTAGCTGGTTTAGCCTCAGTAAATGAGTCAGCTATTACAGGTGAATCTGCACCTGTAATTAGAGGAGCAGGATGCGATACTGACTGTGTCACGGGTGGCACTACTGTACTTTCAGACATTATTGTGATTAGAGTTGAGAGCGAGGCTGGATCATCTTTCCTTGACAAGATGATTAGCATGGTTGAGGGTGCCGTTAGAAAGAAAACTCCTAATGAAGTGGCACTATCCATACTGCTTTTATGTCTTACCTTAATATTTACCTTAGTTACTTTTACATTACTGCCATTTTCTGAATTTGCTAATAAGCAAAGTGCTCAAGGAAGTATTATTGGATATAGTGTTTTAGTTGTGCTTTTAGTGTGTTTAATTCCAACCACCATAGGATCTTTATTAAGCGCCATCGGAATTGCAGGTATGAGCCGTCTTTTAGGCTGTAATGTAATTGCTAAATCAGGACGAGCCGTAGAGGCTGCTGGCGATGTAGATATTTTACTATTGGATAAAACTGGCACTATTACCTACGGAAATCGTCAAGCAAGTAAGTTCTTTGCTGCTGATGGAGTCAAAATGAGCGATATGATTAGATGCTCGTTATTAGCCTCACTATCCGACACCACTCCAGAGGGACGTTCTATTGTCAGCTTAGCGCATAGCCATGGCTATAAAGACACTCTTCCAGAAAATGCTGCCTTTGTTCCTTTTTCTGCTACCAGCTGTATGTCAGGCGTAAATATTGATGGCGTAAATATCAAAAAGGGCTCTCCTAATGCTGTATTTAACCATATAAAAAATTTAGGCGGTCATGTTGACGAAAAGATTGAAGGCACCGTCAATGCTATTGCAGCATTAGGTTCAACCCCTCTTGTAGTTTGTCGCAATGATGTCATTTTAGGTGTTGTAGAGCTCAAAGATATTGTTAAAAATGGCCTTAAGGAGCGTTTTTTACAATTACGTACTATGGGCATCAAAACCGTTATGGTTACTGGTGACAATGAGCTTACCGCAGCGGCCATTGCAGCAGAGGCAGGTGTTGATGATTTTATTGCTACAGCAACTCCTGAAAAGAAATTAGAGACCATCAAACAATACCAAAATGCTGGCCACTTAGTTGCTATGACAGGTGATGGAACCAATGATGCGCCTGCACTAGCACAAGCTGATGTAGCCGTAGCTATGAATGCTGGTACCCAAAGCGCTCGTGAAGCGGCTAATATGGTAGATTTAGACTCATCTCCAACTAAACTTTTAGATGTGGTAAAGATTGGTAAACAAATGCTTATCACTCGTGGAGCTTTAACTACCTTCTCTATTGCTAATGATTTAGCTAAGTTTTTTGCTGTAATACCAGCAGCATTTGCAACAACTTATCCCCAGCTACAAGCACTTAATATTATGAACTTGGGATCGGCTCATTCTGCATTGCTATCTGCTGCTCTTTTTAATGCGCTAATTATTATTGCTTTGATTCCATTAGCTTTACATGGAGTCAATTTCAAGGCTACCTCTATCAATAAGCTTTTGTTATCTAACCTTACTATTTATGGCCTAGGTGGAATTATCGTACCTTTTATTGGCATTAAGCTCATTGATATGGCTCTGTGTGCTTTAGGTATTCTCTAACTAAAATAGTAGCGTCTCCTGACTATAGGAGAGCTACTTTACTAATTTATAATTTATTTTGGGAGAAGCGCTCTGTGCGCTAACAGATTTATGAGTATTACTCTTGGCCGCTCTGGCATTACTTTATTCAAAGCTCTCTTTTATACTTGTTTCTCTTATCTTGCTTTAATGGTAGTACTAGGCCTTATTTATCCTTTGACTGTAAGTTATTTGGCTAATATCATCAACTATGATCATGCCCATGGCTCCTTATTAAAGGATGAACAAGGTATTGTATTAGGTTCATCTTTAATTGGTCAGGACTACTCTCAAGATCTTAGATTTTTTCAAGCTCGTCCAAGTGCATCCAATTACAATGCATTAGCCTCAGGTGGCTATAATTTAGGCCCTACCTCAGATAAATTAGAGGTTCTTTTAAAGGAGAGAGCCTCCAATATTAAAGAAAGATATAATCTTTCTAACAACATTCCAACTGATATGCTTACAGCTTCAGCATCTGGTCTGGATTGTCATATTAGTTATCAAAACGCTCTTGCCCAAGCTCCTATAGTAGCTAAGGAGAATAGCCTAACACTAAGAACAGTATATGAGCTTATTAATAAACACACTCACAAAGAGTGGTTCTTAAGCAGCGATATAGTCAATATCAATACTCTCAACTACGATTTAATGAAATTACAAGAGCAATAAAGTGAGCGAGACCAAAACTTCAGCAAGCGCTCTATTACAGACGCAAGAAATGCACAAAAGAGGCCGTCTTAAGATTTTCTTAGGCATGGCTCCTGGTGTGGGTAAAACCTATGCCATGCTAACCGAAGCACATGAACTTAGAGACAAGGGCTTAGATGTAATAATTGGCCTAGTAGACACTCATGGCAGAGCAGATACAGCCAATCTTGTAGAGGGTCTAGAGCTCATTGAACGTAAAAAAATCATATATGAGGGTAGAAGCTTTGAAGAATTAGATGTAAAAGCTATTATCCAACGCCATCCTGCTATTGTAATTGTAGATGAAATGGCTCATTCAAATGTTCCAGGCTCTGTTCATAAAAAGAGATGGCAAGACATTGAAGATATCCTAAATGAGGGTATTACTGTCTATACAGCCCTTAATATTCAGCATTTAGAAAGCCTTAATGACATTGTCTCAAAAGTTACTGATGTTAAAGTCAGTGAAACAATACCTGATAATGTTTTTGATCGTGCCTCAGAGGTTAGATTAGTTGACTTGCCCCCAGATGATCTTATTGAGAGATTAAATGAGGGCAAGATTTACTTAAATGATATTATTCGTGTCGCTTCTGACAACTATTTTAAAAAATCTAATCTTATTGCCCTGCGTGAGCTAACCTTAAGATCTATGGTTGGTCGAGTTGATCTACAGGTTAAAACGACTAAAATCTCCAGCTCTGGCTATGGTCTAATGCTGCTTATCGACTCTATTACCTCTCAAGAGGCAATTAGAGAGGCGCTACGCATGGCTAAGAGCATTGGCTCACGTCTACATTGTGTTTGTATTGATAGCGACAATCTTTTAGATAATAAGCAAGAGCTTAGTGAAATTATGTCTTTTGCTGCATCTTTAGGCGCTAAAACCGATGCTCTTCCTGGTGATTTTCCTTATTGCATTAAAGACTATGCTAAGTCTAATAATATCAATGTCATATTATTGATCCCAGCATCTACCCGCAATTTTAATAAGAAACGCAAATTAATTAATACTCATTTGCCTTATATGAGCATTGTAGCGTTACCTTATACTGTAAAGAAAATAAGCTGGTATCAAAAGCTCAGCGCATACCTAAAGCAAAAATTTAATAATATTAATGGCCTTGTCATGAGCTTGACATTAACCAGCACGATTACTTTGCTTTTGATGTATTTAAGTGCCTACATCAAAGAATCTAATTTGGTAATGTTTTATTTGCTACTGACTTTATTCATGGCAGTAAAATATGGCCTGTTTGTCTCTGTTTTTACTTCAATTATTTCAGTAATAAGTTTTGATCTCTTTATTGTTAAGCCAAGATTATCTTTTGCTATTGCTGATATGGAGTATCTAATTACCTTTGCTACTATTTTGGTACTAGGCATAGTGTCAGCTCGTCTGGTAACTCATAGTCGCTATCTCTCCCAAAATGCACGGATGAGAGAAAAACAAACACGTATTTTGTATACAGCTTCTACCAAGCTTTCTACTGCTCTTGATGATATTGAAGCATTCACCTTAATTCAAAATATCTTAAAAGAGCACTTAAATATTGTCAGTGAGTTTTGGAAAACAACAGCTGACGGGCAATGCTTACGCTTAATGACTGAACTAAAAAATGTCGACAAAGGTGTCATGAATTATGTGCAAAGTCATAAGAAAGAAGCTGGCTTTGATACCTATACTCTAAGCCAATCACGCTATTTGTATGTGCCTATCATTATTTCAGACAAGGTATATGCTATTGCTGTCTTGCAATTACAATTTGCCCAACAATGGTCAGATCCTGTTAATTCCCGTGTACTTCATGCGCTTTTGTCTCTCTTACGACAAACTCTTGAGAAAATTGTTTCAGAGGAGGAGTCTAAGAATTTACTTATGAATATGGAGGCAGAGCGTATGCGTCATACTTTAATTCAATCTTTATCTCATGATCTAAAAACCCCTCTTAGTGCTCTTATGGCTAATGCAGAACTTTTAGAGCAAAAGATTAAGACTAAAGACATTAATGAGGCATATCAACTATCTTCCTCTGTGGTTGACGGTTCACGTCGTATGGTACGACTTATGAACAACTTGCTTGATATGGCAAAACTTCAATCAGGACAAGTAGTATTAAATAAGCAATGGCTCCCTGCTGATGAAATTATTGGCTGTGCCCTTAAGAACTTTAAAGACATATTATCGGACTATACAATTAAAATTGATGTCTCTAGTGATTGCCCATTTTTCTATGCAGATCCTATTTTAATTGATCGCCTAGTATCGAATCTTTTGGATAATGCCTTTAAATATTGCCCCAAAGGGAGCACTATTGAGATTGAAGCTCGAGAAAGAGGAGATAAGTTAACCTTAACTATTAGTGATAATGGGCCTGGTTTTTCAGACAATAATACTCAAAGACTATTCGATCCCTTTAGAAGGGGCAGTAAAGAGTCTAAGATTACAGGCATAGGACTGGGCTTAGCTATTTGTAAAACTATTGCTCGTGCTCATGACTCTGAGCTATTAGCATTAAACGCTCCTGAAGGCGGAGCATCATTTGTACTCATTATGCCTATAGTAGAAATACCTTATGATGAGGATACATTTTTAT
>OGPO01002396.1_pt1 | contig 9882 bp, 9 predicted proteins | sample 1553041 | NCBI WGS metagenome assembly OGPO01 (sample SAMEA2580281, study PRJEB22360) | human gut metagenome | biome: human gut; feature: human-associated habitat; material: faeces | place: Denmark | collected 2008/2010 | reverse complement strand
TCTCCTTTGTGGGGATGTTCCGTTCCGATCTGTTTGAGGGGCTTTGTGTGGGCCATGCACCCAAGAAATGCCCCATCTGCGGCAGATGGTTTCTCACCATTGATGCACGGCATACCAAATACTGCGGTGGTCTGACCCCCGGCGACCAACGGGGAAGGACGTGCCGACAAATCGGTAATCTGAGAGGCCGGGAACAGCGGGAGCTTGCAGACGATCACCCCATTAAGGCCGTTTATACCCGCCGGATGAACACCATCCTGCAAAGCACCCGCCGTGGAAAGCTGGAGCAAGAAGTTGCAGCGGCTATGAAAAAGCTGGCGAAAGATAAGATGCTTCGTGCGCTTTCAGATCAGCGTTATGCCAGCACTGTTTATGAGCAGGAAATGACCCAGCAGGCACTTTTAGAAGCAGTACAAAAGAAATAAGTAGCGAAACATCAGAAAGGCGGTGAGGGAAAATGGATACAGCGTGGACATGGGAGTTGTCCGGCCACTGTGTAAAATACAGTTTTCTGACGGAGCCAAAGGGCTTGACCATGCGGGAAGTAGAACGCATCTTTCAGCTTGACCCCGAACCGCCTACCCATGAAAATCTGAATGATTATATCATTAAGGCTGTGCGGAGCCGTGAATTGCGCTGGTTTTCCTTTTTCCTGCACCACTATGAGAACCGGCTCAATGGCCGTGTTCGTCGTTTCCTGCTACGGGAGGGGCTGGATCGCTATGACCCGGAACGCTTTTCGGACTACAAAATGGGATGTGTGCTTGCCATGTTGGACTGTCTCCGGGGATACGATCCCACACAAGGGGCGGATTTTCTGACCTATGCCCATCATTTTATCGGGAATGCCCTTTTGACCTGCCGGATGCAGGAGGAGGCCGGTCCCTTTGAAAATGTGGATGAATACAAAGCTGTGCGTGGGATTGCTTGGCTCTATAATCAATCCGGTCAGTCTGAACAGGCGGCAATCCAGAAATATGCCCAGAAAAACGGTTGTACCGAGGAAACCGCAGCAAAGTTTTTGGCATTGGCCAAACAAAATCGAAGCCGTGTTCCGTTTTATCAGACCGTACAAGACGAGGACAGCGAGGAAACCGGCGAGGATGTCAGTCGGGATGACCATTGGGACTATGCGGAGATTCTATGGAACGGCATCCAGGCTAAAGCTGTCCGGGAGGCATTTGAAAAGCTGAATTACCGAGAGCAGACCCTTTTGGAAAAGAGAAACGCCATCTGTATGACTTGTGGGCGGGTCAGCCCCATCAGCACCCGGTTGGCCTTTGAAGAACTGGCAATCCTCTTTGAGGGCAGCACAGCCAGCGGTGCAGAACGGGCCTATCGTAAAGCCGTGGAGCATTTGGCCTGTCTGCTGACAGAAGCCGGAGTGCTTCACATGATCCGGCTGAAACGCAAATCCCAGACCAAACGCAAAAAGAAAATCGCCGCCGCTGTCTACCTGTATCAGGTGGACAACGACGGCGAATGGGGTGAAATTTCGTTTGATTTTGAGGCTGGAACAGCGGAGATTGTCCGGTTGGCAGAGTGGAATACGACGGTCAGCAAGAAATTTGCACAAAAAGCGATTCAATACATTCTGACCTGTAATGCTAAATTATGTAAAGAAACCACTCTAATATATGAATAAATGTCAACAGCTATGGATGGATTCCACTTCCTGTTGTGCTCCGCAATCGTTCATAGACAACACCTACCAACAAATCACGAACGGTATCTCCGAACTTGGCGTCATCCAGAACCCTTTCGCAGAACTGCTGATTCTGCGCCATGCGCCCGATAACCACGTCCATGAACGCATCATTAAAGGGAAACCGGAAATGTTCTTGTGAATTGTTGCGGGCTTGGACACGCAATTCCTCATTGGCATCCATATCAGAAACAATCTGTTCCAAGACCTTGTCGATGTTAGTAAACTCTGTGCCGAACTTTTCGTTGATTTTATCAATCAACTCAGACAGGGGAGCCTTTTCTTCCTCTGGCTTCGGTTTTCCGGGATGAAGTTTATTGGGCAACGGCTCACTCTGCTCCAGCGCAATAGACCCTTCAAAAATCTTCTGAACTCGGTAATATTGCAGCGATACTTCATCATCCAGAAAAATAGGACCGCCGCCCTCTCGCTTTGGCAGTTTCTTCTGAAGAAATTTTGCATAAGCATGGAACTTATGCAGGTCGGCATCATCTAATCGGATGATGTTGGTGAGAAATGTGTAGGTACGAACAAACTTTGCGAGGGTAGACTTGAATTCTTCCTGCTCGTTCTCATCCAAACCGTTATACCGATCCACTGCCGGATCAAGGAAACTGTTGAGTACGCCAAAATCCATATTTCCCTGTTTCTTGGTAGGCTTGAAAAATGCTTTGGAGAAAGCCTCAATCTCACTCTGCCAATACACACGAAATTCATCCAGTTTGGATTTCAGTTCATATACAATGTTGGCGTCTGTTGTCTCCTCAATGCTGGTTTCTTCATAATACGGGGCAAAAGCGGCCCGTATATCCTCGGCAGAATTTACAAAGTCCAAAACAAATGTATCATCTTTCCCAAAGCAGGTTCGGTTCAATCTGGAAAGTGTTTGGACAGCTTTTACACCGCTGAGCTTTTTGTCTACAAACATGGTGTGCAGCAACGGCTCATCAAACCCAGTTTGGTATTTTTCCGCAACCAAAAGTACCTGGTACTCGCCGCTGTGGAATTTTTCCGGCACTTCGCTTTCTTTTATCCCGTTTAGACTGACTTCGGTATATTCCTCGCCGCCATCATGAACAGTCCCGGAAAAAGCGATCAGGATGCCCAGCTCATTTTCGTATCCCATCTTTTTGATGTAACGCTGAAACTCCTGATAATACCGGACTGCGTGCAGGCGTGAGCCGGTCACTACCATTGCTTTGGCCTTGCCGCCAATCTTATCTTTGGTGACAGTGCGGAAGTGTTCTACGATAATCTGGGTTTTCTGGGCCAGGTTGTGCGGATGCAGACTTAAAAATTTGCCAAGTGCCTTATTTGCCTTGCTTTTTTCATAGCGGGGATCATCGGCAATTTTCTTGCCGATTTTGAAATAGGTATCGTAAGTCACATAGTTTTTCAGAACATCCAGAATAAAGCCTTCCTGAATGGCCTGCTTCATCGAGTAAATATGAAAAGCATGAGGAATACCGCTTGCATCCGGGGTTCCAAACATCTCCAGTGTTTTCGCCTTGGGTGTTGCTGTAAAGGCGAAGAAGGACAGGTTAGGCAACTGGCCATGTGTAGCCATTTCTTTTGCGATTTCATCCTCGCTGTCGGATTGCTTGCGCTCTTCCTTGGCCTCCTCATCCGCAACCTTTTGAAGCTGTTCTTCTTCCGTTAGCCCCTCAGCATTTCCCAGGATCGCCTTCATTTTTTTGCTGGCTTCTCCGGTCTGGGAAGAATGGGCCTCATCCACAATGACCGCAAACCGCTTGCCGCTTAAATCATCTACCTCTTCAAGGATAAACGGGAACTTCTGAAGTGTGGTAATAATGATTTTCTTGCCGGTGTTCAAAGCATCTGCCAGCTGTGCGGCGTTGTTGTCGATTTTAGTCACAACACCTTCCACGTGCTCAAACTGGTAGATGGTATCCTGAAGCTGTTTGTCCAATACGAGGCGATCTGTAATCACAATGATGCTGTTGAATACAACCTTGTCATTTTTGTCGTGCAGGTTAGACAGGTGATGTGCCAGCCAAGAAATAGAGTTGGATTTTCCGCTTCCCGCACTGTGCTGAATCAGATAATTGTGTCCAGTTCCGTTTGCGTAAACATCGGCAACGAGCTTGCGGACCACATCCAGCTGGTGGTAACGCGGGAAGATCATAACAGACTTTTTGGGATTCTTTTTATCTTCCTGCAAATGAATAAATCGCTGTACAATGTCCAGCAGGCTGTCTTTTTGCAGGACTTCTTCCCACAGATACGAAGTCCGGTAGGTACTGTTCCCAACAGGGTTTCCCTTGCCGCCGTTGTTTCCCTTATTGAACGGCAAAAAATAGGTATTGAGGCCATTGAGCTTTGTGGTCATCCACACTTCTTCGGTGTCCACAGCAAAGTGAACCAGGCATCGGGCTTTGAACGAAAGCAGAAGTTCTCTGGGATCACGGTCTTTCATGTACTGACGCTTTGCATTTTCGACAGTCTGACCGGTGATCGGATTTTTCAGTTCCACCGTCGCAACAGGCAGACCATTGATGAACAGCACAACATCTATGGAGTTCTCATTTTTCAGGCTATAATGCACCTGCCGGGTGATGGAGAGAATGTTCTTCTCGTAAAGTGCCTGACTGGTTTGGTTCATGCCGCTGGCAGGCTTGAAATAGCACAGGGATAGTTTAGCGGGAGCATCTACAACGCCATGCCGCAGCACATATAATGTTCCGTATGTATCAAGATCACGATACAGCTTCTTCAGAAAACCCGTTTCCACATTCTCTCCGTGTTTTCTGCACAGCTTTTCCCATTCTACGGGCTGGCTGTTTTGAAGAAACTGAAAGAGCTGCTTGGTGTCTATGGCAAATTCACGATTATAGTCACGGGGATTCCCTTTGATATATCCGCCGTGGTCAAGCAGGCTATATTCTATCTCTTGTTCAAATGTAATTTCTTTGGTTTCGATTGCCATTATTGACCACCTCCTATCAAAGTGCAAATCCAGGGGATCAGTCCAACCATACCGCCAATGATGGCCGATATGACAGCAATCCGCCATTCCCGCCGGGAGAGTTTTCTCTCGGCCTTTTTTGCGGCCTTTTTGTTAGTGAAATAGTTATGACCATCCACTGTGAGGGACAGATAGTATGGAATGTTGCCAGCCCACTGTGTTTTTACATAACCACATTCTCTTAATTCCCGAAACGTATCCCGGAGCAGGGTATCCTGCTGCATGGATAATCCATCAAACCGCTTACTCCAATAAGCCGCATTGTCCTGACCGCTGGCTTGGAGGTCGATAATTTCTTTTAGCAAAGTTTCGCCTTGCGGTGACAATTCTTGATAGTTCATTCTACTGCCACCTTTCCGGTTACCACCTCAGAAATGACGCTTTGGCGGTATTCCTTTAGTTTTTCGATCTGTTGCTGAGTGAGAGAAATCAATTCATCAATATCTTTCACACGCTTGTCCAGATAAGCTACAATTTCATTCTGTTCTTCCAGAGGAGGCACCACTGCTGGAATTTTGAAGAAGTTCACAGGATACAAGCGCATCCGGTGTTCTGCAACGCCTGTGGAATAATTTTTGAAAATCTCCATGTACATTGGCGTTTTGAACAGATAGTACAAGTATTGGGGATTGATCTCTTGTCTTGGATAATAGATGCAGTATGCCGGAGAAATCACGCCGTCATATCCAGAGATGCCATAGCTACCATCTTTTGCCCGCATGATGTTCATGACCAGGTCGCCTTTGTGGACAACCTTATACCCTTCGGTAGTTTCTGCTGGGGCAACGGTAGCAAGGTTTAGCTCATCTGCCTGCGATTGTAAAATCACACCAAGGTGTTTAGTAACACTGAGCAACACTGCATCCGGTTCTGTACATTTGATGTTGCGTTCAGCAAATAGTTGGTGATTGGTGAGAATTTGCCAATGAGCAGGGATTTGGCCGAGCCAATCAACACTACTGTCTTTCATTGGAGCGGTGGATCTAATCCCTTTAATAACACAAGTGCAAATTTCGGAAGCTTTCTGCTCTTGTAAGAGCTCTAATATCTCCGTTTTATTGGAAATCACGTCATTGATGGCAGCAATCTTCTTGTTCAATATTTTTACTATTGCTTCTTGCTCTTTTGCTGTAGGTAGAGGGAAAAGAAAGTTTGCCAAGTCATTGGATGATAGCTCCGAGAATGTTGTTCCCCGGCCCAACATATTAAGAGGGCCGCTCATTACGGATAAATAGTAGTAAATATATTCTTCGTTAATCTCATTAGCCTTAACCAAGGACTTGCAGCCTTGGCTTGTGCAAAGTTCTTTTTCCGCAATTCCAATACTACCAATGGGCGCTCGGTTTGAAACAAGAATGCTTCCCGCAGGAACTTTTGATGTGCCACACGAATTTAGTCCCTCTTGTGTTATTGTTTTTTTGGATGAACAAATATATTTATCCTCCGTCTTGTAATCCGCAGGCGTTATCCATGTAATATTTCCATCCCAATATGTGCTTTCGCTACTTTTGGGAGTCGAGCCATTCACCACTGTAAAAAAATGTTTTATCTTCCGTATTTCCCATTCTTTTGGCACCCAAGCCAACCACGGAGCAACTGTGTTGATATTATTTTTCATTCCGCCAACACCTCCGCCAAGCTCGCTTGGATGCGTTCCTCAAGAGCTCTAATATCTTCCATAATCACAGAACTGTCACGCAGCGGAGTGAACTTGTAGAAATAGCGGGTAAACGGAATCTCATAGCCGATTTTGGTCTTGCTCTCGTCAATCCAGGCATCCGGCACAAACGGCAGAACCTCACGACGGAAATATTCGTGGATGTCTTCCTTCAACGGCACCATTTCGTAGTCACGAAGGGAGGCATCTGCTTTTCTATTGCCTTTGCGGTCGATTACCGGTGTGCCATCTTCGTCAAGTAGGGGACGTTCTATAACAATTTTCCGGTATCCAAAATCTTCATTATCCAGATCCATGTAGTTCTCATCCGGCTCGTAGGTACTATACAGACGTACCAGTTCCGCACGATTTTCCGGGCTGATCATATTGCGCTTATTGCCGAGGCCCTTGCGCATCTTTTCATAGAAACCGGCTCCGTTAATCAGACGCACTTTGCCTTTTCTACGGTTCTCTTTGCGGTTGGTCAAAATCCAGATATAAGTGGTAATGCCGGTGTTGTAGAACAGCTGATCCGGAAGGCCAATAATAGCCTCCAGCAGATCGTTTTCAATAATCCAGCGGCGGATTTCACTTTCTCCGCTTCCGGCATCGCCGGAGAACATGGGCGAACCGTTGAAGACAATACCGATGCGGCTTCCGCCTTTTTCCGGCGGGTTCATTTTGGAAATCAGATGCTGGAGAAACAGGAAAGAGCCGTCCGAGATACGGGGCAGACCAGCGCCAAATCTGCCACGATACCCCTGAGAAGCCGCTTCGTCCTTAATGAACTTCTCTACCTTTTTCCATTCCACACCAAAAGGAGGGTTGCTCAGCATATAGTCAAATGTCTGGGACTTAAATCCGTCCTCATTGAAGCTGTTTCCCAAAACGATACGGCTGTTGGTATTACCTTTCAAAATCATATCGGAACGGCACGTTGCGTATGTTTCGGGGTTTAATTCCTGCCCAAAGGGGATTACCTGGGTCGTACTGTTCAGAGACTCCATTTTGTTCTGGGCAACGGACAGCATTCCACCCGTGCCGCAAGCCGGGTCCAGAATGGTGATGACCTTTCCATCAGTATTTGCAATTTCGTCCATATCGGGATCGAGCAGCACTTCTACCATTAGTTCGATTACCTCACGGGGCGTGAAATGCTCACCAGCGGTTTCGTTGGACTGCTCAGAAAATCGCCGGATCAATTCCTCGAACATATATCCCATTTCCAGATTGTCAATCTGGGTGTCGCTCATATCAATCTCCGCAAAACGCTGTACGACCAGATAAAGCAGATTCGCCCGTGATAGACGATCGATTACCCCGAAAATTTCAAAGTTGTCCATGATTTCACGGACATCTTCGGAAAAGCCATTGATGTAATCCCGCAGATTAGCTTCGATAGCGTTGCTGTCATCCATCAGTTTTTCGAAATCGAACTGACTGACATTATAGTAATCATGACCAGTCATGCGCTTGAAGATAGGACGCTTGTTGCTGACCGTCAAAGTCTTATTGGCCTCCAAAATTTTTGCCTTGGAAGGTGCAAGTACACAGTCAAAGCGACGCAGCACAGTAAAGGGCAGAATCACCTTGCCGTATTCGCTCTGTTTGAAATCGCCACGCAGCAAATCGGCTATGCTCCATATAAAATTGGCCTGTTCATTGATGTTCATATATCTGCTCCCTCTTCCCTGAGTCTCTTATACCGTTCGTATGAGATAACGACGTTCTGCGGCTTGTTTTGCTTGCTGACAATCAAAACTTTGTCCTGCTCGTTCACTTCCTTAAAAATGCGTGAAGCCTGGCCTTTTTGAAATGATGTAATCGCTTCATAATCCGGCGTCACGGTAGAAGCGGACCTCTTTTTCGCCACAAAACCACCTCTTTTCGGCAAAATATGTCGATTTAATCTTAACACAAAGTCATTACTTTTCGCAAGATAAAAAACTATATAAAAGTAATGACTTTTTCTTATAAATCGTTATGGGGCAAGGCTGTCACATGGATTAATCCCTTGCCCTCTCTTTTTCTTGCATATTCGAGAAGATCTCTTGCATTGCTGGCAGGGTGCCACGCATAGGCAATGAGGAAATCAGTATGATCGACCATATACCGATTTGCCCTGACAATAGCAACCTTACGAGGGACATTTTCCATCCCCGGAGGATAGTAGGTACTGTCAAATCCATCCGGTACAGGAATCGGGCGCTCTGCTGGATGGTACGGCAGCAATAATGTCAGTTCGACTTCTGGATGGGTTTGTTTTGCGGTTTTTACGGCTTTTGCCGCAAGACCGTCAAAACATCCATAACGACCAACAATAAATTCAGTAACGCCGTAGCGGACTATATGCTCCTCAACAGCGGCGCATAGCACTGGGTAAATTTCTTCCGGTGTTTCTCTGTGCCCAATAAAGAAACAGCTTTTCTGGCTCACTTAAATCATTCTCCTTTTGCTTGTGTATATCGTTAAAATTATACGATTAAAATTATTAAAGAGCAACGACAAACAAAAGTATAATTTACGAAGAACACAAGCAAAGGGGTGATGCAGGTGAAAGATATTCTCTCTGCCATAACCACATATCGAGAGGAGCGGGGCTGGACGGAGTATCAGCTTGCAGAACGCTCTGGTTTGCCTCAATCTACGATCTCCTCGTGGTATCGCAAGAATATGGTTCCCACTATTCCGTCGTTGGAAAAAATCTGCATGGCTTTTGGCATCACGCTTTCTCAGCTATTCGCAGAAGAAGATTCACCGGTTTCTCTGACTGATTCACAAAGGAAGCTCCTGGAACGATGGTCAAGATTGAGTGAAGAGCAACAAGCCGTAGTGTTTGCTTTAATTGACAAAATGTAAAAAAGCCGCCAGAAGCAGCATCGCATGGATGTGCCTCTGGCGGCTTTGCTTATGAATCGAAATCTAACTGTGGAGCCTCCGTTACGGTTCGCAGGTATTCTTCCGGATCGCCATTCAAAATCAATTCTGCATAGGACAGCGGATCGTTGTAGATGAGCCAGTCCAGTTCAGACCGTTGGAAACGACTATTCGCCACCTCATCCTCAACGGCGGTGCAGTTGATGGAAACCATGCTGCCGTCGGAATATCTTAGTTCAACGCAACCGGTATCCATGTTAAATTCACAGGAAAGTAATGTTTTCATAATGTTATCCTCCAATATAAACTCTGTTAACAAGAAAAACTCCCGCCTAATTCCTGTTAGGAATCAGACGGGAGTTTCGTATGCACCCGAAAACCGTCAGCTAACAGTTGATAAGTGATTTAGTTCCTTATCACTGTTAAGCCAAGGGTTTTGAGGTTTTCAGTCTGGTTTTTTCATCCTTTTCCAAACCGAAAAATCATACTGAAACAAGTCGAATTATAGGGGGTGTTTCATTAACGACAAATGAATAGCAGAAAGGAACTCAAAGCCTTTTGATTTCAAGCACAGTAGAATATTGGATTTAGGCGAAGCCGTCACTTGTTTCGAGTGGCGGCTTTTGTCATTTCCCCGACTACCCTCGCCATAGCGTC
>OGPO01002386.1_pt1 | contig 9926 bp, 10 predicted proteins | sample 1553041 | NCBI WGS metagenome assembly OGPO01 (sample SAMEA2580281, study PRJEB22360) | human gut metagenome | biome: human gut; feature: human-associated habitat; material: faeces | place: Denmark | collected 2008/2010 | reverse complement strand
CCATCGTAGTATCAATACCTTTTTTCAGCTTGGCTTCGATACTGTAAGTTTTCCCGCTGTGTTCGATTTGCTCTGGAACTTCCAGCGCTGCACCGTCGATGCCACGCTTCGCCAGTTTTTCACGCATAATATCGACCAGCTGATTCACCTGAAAATCTGAAACACTGGAAATCTTAATGCTTTCGTTTTTTTCAATCAGCTCAAAGCTGGCTTCGACGTTGCGAAAATCCCAACGGGTTCCCAGCTCACGTGAAGCGTTCTCTACGGCGTTACGGACTTCTTGAATATCAATTTCTGAAACGATATCGAATGAAGGCATGCTAAATCTCCTCTCGGTTGAATGCCGAGCATAATAGCGGCTTCCTACGTCGATGCAACTCTAGCCGCAGTCCTTACACCATAACAGATGCTTCCCACTGCGATCTGCGTCATAAAAGTTTATACTGATAAGATTGAATATTTCTGCTTTGCGCGCAAATTGCCCGATGTATCGGGAAGGAGGCCAAATGAAAATAACAGTTCTTGGTTGCGGAGCGCTAGGGCAGCTATGGCTATCAGCATTGGAACAGGATGGGCATGATGTTCAGGGTTGGCTACGCGTACCGCAGCCCTATTGCCCTGTGAACATTATCCAGTTGGATGGAAAGTCATATAATAAAAATCTTGCGGCTAACGACCCCATGCATTTGGCAGAGAGTCAAATTCTGCTGGTCACGCTCAAAGCGTGGCAGGTATACAATGCTCTAGCGCCCCTTTTGCCTAAAATTTCCCCATACTGTCGCATCATCTTGCTACATAACGGGATGGGAAGCCAAGACGAGCTCCCCTATGTTGAGCAGCCCCTTTTCCAAGGAGTAACCACTCACGCAGCGAGACATGATGGTAATACCATTATCCATGTCGCAGCAGGCGCCACACATATTGGCCCAACTAACTCTGCGGCCATTGGTCAAAGCAATATTGCAGAGGTTCTGCATCATGCACTTCCCGATGTGGCGTGGCACGACAACATTATGCCCGCCATCTGGAAAAAGTTAGCCGTCAACTGTGTAATCAATCCGCTGACAGTGATCTACAACTGCCGTAACGGTGACCTGCAAAAATATATGCCGCATGTCGTAGCCCTCGTCAAAGAGATCGCCTACGTGATGGAAGCCGAAGGATACAGTACCTCGTCAGACAGCTTGCTGCACTACGTCACCAATGTCATATGTATGACCGCCGATAATTATTCATCGATGTACCAAGATGTTCTGGCACAGCGTCATACCGAAATTGATTATATTACGGGCTATTTGCTGAAAATGGCGCGTAAGCATGGTATTAGTCTCACCGAAAATAGCCATGTATTTGAAACTATTAAACGAAAGGAACAAACCTATGAGCGCATCGGCTCTGGTGTGTCTGGCTCCTGGTAGCGAAGAAACCGAAGCAGTGACCACTATCGATCTGCTGGTTCGTGCCGGCATTGAAGTCACCACGGCAAGCGCCGCGGGAAATGGCGATCTGATGATAACCTGTTCGCGCGGAGTCAAACTGCTCGCAGATAAACCGTTAGTGCAGGTCGCCGATGAGTCTTATGACGTTATTGTTTTACCGGGCGGAATTAAAGGCGCGGAGTGTTTCCGAGACAGTGAACTGGTAGTGGAGAAAGTGCGCCAAATGCACTTGGAAGGCAAATTAGTTGCCGCCATCTGTGCCGCTCCGGCACTGGTACTAGCGCACCATAAACTGTTCAGCGTCGGCAATATGACCTGTTTTCCGACTCTGAAAGATAAAATCCCAGAGAATCAATGGATCGATAAACGCGCCTATTACGATGAACGCGTCCATTTACTCACCAGCCAAGGCCCCGGTACTAGTATCGATTTTGCGTTAAAAATTATTGATGTGCTGCTAGGCAAAGAAAAAGCTGCCGAAGTGGCAGCTCAGTTAATTCCTGCATCGGGGATTTGGGCATACAACGAATAGGCTCAGTATCCTACCGACGCTACAGTTTCCAGTAACGGTGAATCAAACATCGCCACCGGAGAAATAACCTGCTCATTGAGCGGTAATTTATCACCGTAGCGAGCCTTGATAATTTTCTTCACTGCAGGGGAAGAAAGATCAAAATCCTCTATCCTCTGCACGGTTCCAATTTTCAATCCAGCCGCGCGGAAATACATCTTCCAAACCAGTTCAGAACAATAAATATCTGTGTCTGACCAACCAAACAAGATGTCATATGGCTTACCGATAAAATAACCTGCCTGCTGATTTAACGCCTGCACCTGCGCAGTCGACAGGGGCTGTTTTAGGCGTTTAGCCACATACGATTTTCCCACCCCGTGATCGATCCATTTCTGCAAAGGGGTGTATCTCACGTCGCCCGACGCTTCAAAAACCATGGGCTGATTATTCTTCAATAAGACAATTCCAACATGACTCCATATGGAATGTGTGGCCTTATGAATCGCCAAACTCTGCGACGATGGCGACGTTTGGAATATAATATCACCGGGCCGCGGTTGCCATGCTAGGCTTGCTCGCGGCTGCATGAAGAGCAGCAACAAGCACACCACAATAGCCAGACTGATAATACTTTTGCCCGTAATCCTTTTAGGCTCAGACCTCATTTCCATATGGTTCCTATGGTCGATACACCTTCACATTGTTATAGCCCTGCTCTTTAAGATACAGCGCCTGCAAGCGGCTCATCACACCTCTGTCGCAGTACAACACATAGCTTCGGCTCTGATCGAGATCGCCAAATTGGGTAGCGAGTTTGTAGAATGGTAAGCTTTTGACTTCTAACCCTTCAATTTTCAGCGGCTTATCTTCCTGTTCGTCATTCGAACGGATATCCAACACCACTTCATCACCGGTTAAAGCCTCAACGGTTTCAACTTCAATTACCTGTTCGCTAGTCTGCTCAGCAATTTCACGGATATCCATGTTTTGCGCTTCAGCGACCACGCGTTCGAGGATGTCAAAATCAAAGTTTTCCTCTTCGGCTTCAATCTTAGACTTCACTGCTTTTACGGTTGGGCTTTTCGAAATCACACCGCAGAACTCAGGCATGGTTTTCGCAAAGTCTTCAGTACCAATTTCCCTAGCTATATCAATGATATGTTCTTTATCATGAGAAATCAGCGGACGCAGAATCAGTGTGTCAGTAACGCCGTCAATCAGACGCAGGTTAGTCAGTGTCTGGCTAGAGACCTGTCCCAGTGCTTCACCGGTAACCAGTGCCTGAACACCATAGCGCTCAGCCACTTTGGACGCTGCTCGCATCATCATTCGCTTGAGAATAACGCCCATTTGGCCATCATCCACTTTCTCAAGAATCTCACCAACAACGGGAGCGAAATCAATAGCGACAAAACGCACGCGATGAGAGCTACCAAAGCGATTCCACAGATAATGAGCAACCTGTTTCACACCGATTTCATGAGCGGAACCCCCCAAATTAAAGAAGCAGTAATGCACACGGCACCCACGGCGCATCAGCATATAGCTAGAAACACCCGAGTCAAAACCACCGGAAATGAGCGACAGGACATCTTCCTGCGTGCCGATAGGATAACCGCCCAAGCCTTCATAGCGCCCTTTAATCAACAGCAAGCGATCGTCTTCGATCTCCAAATGTACGGTAACTTGAGGATGAGATAACTTAACTTTGGCGCTTTCAATATGCTGATTTAACCCACCACCGACATAACGCTCGACTTCGATAGAGGTAAATTCATGCTTACCACGACGCTTAACTCGGACGCAGAAGGTTTTCCCCTCCAGCTTGTCACGGTACATTTCGAGCGTTTGCTCGAAGATGTTGTGCATATCGGTGTATGGGCAATCATCAACTTCTAAAATGTGATGGATCCCCGGGATTCGCGTTAAAGCATCACGTACCTGCTCGGTACGGCTTTCATCTTTAGCACGAACTTCGATATGATCCCAATGGCGTACGATAGCCACTTCATCAATCTGCTTTTTCAGAACGTTGCGAATGTTCCCTGTTAGGATCTTGATAAAGCGCAAACGCACTGATTGGCTTTTGATGGTGATTTCTGGGAATAATTTAATGATAAACTTCATGGCGGCCGTGGCTATTTCGTCGTGATTTACGTTAAAAGGGCTTACACTACGTACCCTACATTGAGGACGTAATGTACAAGGCGCGCAGTATAGCACTAAGTTGTAAGCTGGCGCACTGAACCTCATCTCATGAGTTGAAAATCCGTAATTTGCCAAGTCCTGCAGAGTCCGGTAACGTGGCGAAAAATTCTGGAACTCCATCGCTGAATCACTGTTGATTACAGAACATATAAAAGAAAAGAATACTATGGCAAAAAAAGCACCCGCGGCGCCCAGCTTTGAGCAGGCACTGAGCGAACTGGAACAGATTGTTACTCATTTAGAATCTGGCGAGCTGCCATTAGAAGATGCGCTGAATGAATTCGAGCGTGGCGTACAGCTAGCTCGCCTTGGTCAGCAAACGTTGCAACAGGCAGAACAACGCGTGCAGATCCTACTTAATGACGATAAGGATGCCCCTTTATCCCCTTTTAACACGGATCACGTCAGTGTGGATAAAAGTTAAACATGGTTGTTGAACAGTTACTCAAACCCTATCATCAGCGCGCCGATGCTGCGCTTATTCGGTATATAGAGCCTCTGCCCTTTGCTGATGGACAACTCGTTGCCGCCATGCGCTACGGTGCTTTGCTCGGTGGCAAACGCCTACGTCCTTATCTGGTGTATGCCACCGGAGAGATGTTTGGTCTATCATTAGATAATCTGGATGCACCTGCGGCCGCCGTTGAATGTATTCATGCTTATTCCCTGATGCACGACGATTTGCCCGCCATGGACGATGACAATCTGCGTCGGGGTCAGCCCACTAGCCACATCAAATTTGGCGAGGCACATGCTATTTTAGCCGGTGACGCATTACAAACGCTCGCCTTTTCCATTCTTGCCGACAGCCCAATGCCCGACGTCGCGGTCAGCGATCGACTAGCAATGCTGAGTGAATTAGCGCAAGCCAGTGGCGTTGCGGGAATGTGCGGCGGCCAAGCGCTAGATTTGGAAGCCGAAGGCAAACACGTAGACTTACAGTCGCTTGAGCGAATTCACAACCATAAAACCGGCGCACTGATCCGCTGCGCGATCCGTATGGGCGCTCTGGCTGCGGGTGACACTGGCCGCGCTGCGCTACCTCTGTTAGACCGCTACGCAGCGGCGATTGGTCTCGCATTTCAAGTTCAAGACGATATCCTAGACGTTATCGGCGACAGTGAAAAAACGGGCAAACCACAAGGTTCAGATCAAGAGCTAGAAAAGAGCACCTACCCTGCTCTGCTCGGTCTAAAACAAGCCCAAAATAAAGCTCTAGATCTGTATCAAGATGCAATACAGGTACTTGAAGAGCTTGAGCAACACCACAGCATTGACACTCTGGCGTTAAAATCCTTAGCCAGTTTTATCATTGAGCGCGATAATTAAGACAAATAAAAAACCACGCATTCATTCTATGCCCAAAATAGTTGGAGTTGCGTCAAAGCAGCAAACAAGTAACCCCCTTTGAACTGACTTAGGTCAGAATATCGGGTAAATGTGTTGCTAACACCGATGTAGCTTCAAGTATGCTGGGCATATATCGCAGAACGAATTTCAGACATGAGCCGCTAATGAGTTTTGATATAGCCAAATACCCGACACTCGCGCTGGTTTTTTAACCGTTCGCCGCTTGCTACCGAAAGAAACCCTGCCAAAGCTGTGTGACGAACTTCGTCAGTATCTGCTCAATAGCGTTAGCCGCTCCAGCGGACACTTTGCTTCCGGTCTTGGAACCGTCGAACTAACCGTTGCGCTGCACTATGTTTATAACACCCCGTTTGACTCGTTGATTTGGGATGTCGGCCATCAAGCATACCCACACAAAATTCTGACGGGGCGCCGTGACCGTATTGCAACTATCCGCCAAAAAGGCGGTTTGCATCCGTTCCCGTGGCGCGATGAAAGCGAATACGATGTGCTGAGCGTAGGTCACTCTTCCACTTCCATCAGTGCTGGCTTGGGTATGGCCGTGGCTGCTGAACGAGAAGGGAAAAATCGCCGTACCGTATGTGTTATTGGCGACGGAGCTATCACGGCAGGTATGGCGTTTGAAGCCATGAACCATGCGGGTGATATCAAAGCCGACATGCTTGTTGTCTTAAATGACAATGAAATGTCGATCTCTGAAAATGTGGGCGCGTTGAATAATCACTTAGCGCAGTTGCTTTCCGGCAAACTTTATTCCAGCCTGCGTGACGGTGGAAAAAAGGTTCTGTCTGGCCTGCCGCCGATTAAAGAGTTGGTCAAACGCACCGAAGAGCATCTGAAAGGGATGGTCGTTCCAGGGACCTTATTTGAAGAGCTGGGCTTTAACTATATTGGCCCCGTTGATGGACATGATGTGCAGGCCCTAGCCGCGACGCTAAAAAATATGCGCGACCTGAAAGGCCCTCAGTTACTGCACATTATGACGAAAAAAGGCAAAGGCTATGCGCCAGCCGAAAAAGATCCGTTGGCATGCGGTCCCTAAATTTGATCCTGCCAGCGGCACTTTGCCGAAAAGCTCCGGTGGATTACCAACGTACTCCAAAATTTTTGGTGACTGGTTGTGTGAAACCGCGCTTGATGACAACAAACTGATGGCCGTTACGCCAGCCATGCGTGAAGGCTCTGGCATGGTGCGTTTCTCCAAAGAATATCCGCAACAATATTTTGATGTCGCAATTGCAGAACAACATGCGGTGACATTTGCCGCCGGATTAGCAATTGGCGGCTATAAGCCGGTGGTGGCAATTTACTCAACCTTCTTACAACGTGCTTACGATCAGGTCATTCACGACGTAGCCATGCAAAAACTGCCGGTCATGTTTGCAATAGATCGGGCGGGCATTGTTGGTGCAGATGGACAAACGCATCAGGGCGCTTTTGATATTTCGTTCCTGCGATGCATTCCTAACTTAGTCATCATGACACCAAGCGATGAAAACGAATGCCGCCAAATGCTGCATACCGGTCATCAGTATCAGGCCGGACCAACGGCGGTGCGTTATCCTCGTGGTTCAGGCACCGGCGCGACGTTAGAGCCTCTCGCCAGCTTACCGATCGGTAAAGGCGTCGTACGCCGTAACGGCGAGAAAATTGCGATTCTAAACTTTGGTACGCTGATGCCAGATGCCTTAACGGCCGCGGAGCAATTAAATGCTACCGTAGCCGATATGCGCTTTGTGAAACCGCTGGACGAAGCCTTGATCTTAGAACTTGCCGCCACTCACGATGCGCTAGTGACTCTGGAAGAAAATGCAATTATCGGTGGCGCAGGCAGCGGCGTTAACGAACTCTTGATGTCCAAACGCAAAATGGTGCCAGTCCTCAATCTGGGGTTGCCAGATCGTTTTATCCCTCAGGGGACGCAGGAAGAAGCATTGCACGAAATTCAGCTTGATGCCCAAGGCATCGTTGATCAAATCCAGAACTGGCTGCAAAACTAACCGCGTTATCCAATAAACAAAGCTACCTTTCGGTAGCTTTGTTCTTTTTATCTCATCGCACAAAATGAGCTTTCGCGAATCGAAATTAAGACTCGCTTGGCACACGCCAGTCATCAGCACCTGAAGTCCCTGAAACAGTGTGTTCCCAAGTAATTTTACGGTAAGCCAAAGATACTTTAACTAACTGGGTAAATTCTGCTTTCACAGCATCTTGGCAATGCGGCATGTGACAATCGATATCAACGATAGTCGCATCATCCAAAATAGTTGAGAAGAAGTGTTCCTGTTTACCTTCGATCGAGGTGCGGTACCACTTTAGCTCAACTTTCGGCAACATTTCACCGGATGCCAATGCGTTGTACAGCAATGGTACGGCTTTGTTTAATGCAACGGTGAAACGAAATGGCTTATGAACACGCTGACCTGAAGGCTGACCAGACTGTGGATCGGTAGGCACTGTCACAATGTGTTCAAATTCCTGCACTAGCATCTGATCTTCATGACCCTGCACGTAGATGTTACCTACAGAATCAGAGGTGAACGCACCAGAAGTAATGTTGCCCTGAGTTTTACCTTGAATGGCAATATAACATGGAGTTGGCATTGCAATATCCTTATAAAATCTAACTAACTATTGGGATGAATAATCCTTGATAGAACAAAGAGAGGCGCTCCCTTTTTTCTGTTTTTGATGCTATCAGCCCAGTTTAGAAAATAGCTGCCAATTACCTTGGTTAATGTAAGGAAATATAAATAGCGCAAACGCAACTTAGAAAAAATTTTCTATCTCAGTCATTCATCACTTAAAACAAAAGATAGTTAGAATAATTAACTGCAGAACACAAACTCTATGTTTCTTTCACCGCTGATTTTATTCGCGACGATTTCGCCATCAATAAGAATCAGCGGTAGAAAACACTATGCTTGTGGCGGCGTCCCTTCAGCATTGGCTGCTACGACATCGATTTGGATCAATGCATCCTTAGGCAACGCGGAAACCCCTACGATCCTTCGAGCAGGAATACCGCCAGGAAAGAATGTTGCGCAAACTTCGTCTACTGCATCTATATCTGCAATATTTTTGAGGAAGATATTTACTTTAACGACATCTCCCATGACATGCTCAACGCTTTCTATAATTGCCTTAATATTTTTAAGGCACTGTACTGTCTGCTCTTTTATGCCACCCGCGACCAATTTATTGGATTTCGGATCTATCGGTAATTGAGCCGAGAGATGATTGTAATGAGAAAAAGCGACAGTCTGTGTAGATAGAGCGCATTTAGGCGCATTCACCGTATTATGCGGTTCGATGATAAGCCCGTGTCTGTCTTCAACAGCCTGAGGCGGGGTTCCATCTCCGTGTGACACCACGGCTTCAATCTGAACCAGCGCGTCCATAGGCAAAACTGATGCAGCAATTACCGTGCGTGCAGGAACATAAGCTATGGTCCTAGCGATGGCAGAATCAGGGAAAAATGTAGTATAGACATCATTCACAGCATCAATGTCTGAGAGATTTTTTAGGAAAATATTAACCTTCACTATATCGTCAAATGGAACGTCAATACTTTCTATGATGGCCTTAATATTCTTTAGACATTGTTTAGTCTGCTCCTTTATTCCTCCCTCAACCACTCTACCCGTTATCGGATTGATAGGTAATTGCGCTGAGAGATTATTATAATGAGAAAAGGAGACCGTTTGGTTAGATAAGGGGCTTATTGGTGCATTTATCGTGTTATGGGTAAGTTTAATTAGGTCACCCGACTGCGGTGCATTGGGAATTGTACCTTCACCGTTTGAAAGCAGAGCCTCAACCTGCACTAAAGCATCCATAGGCAAAGCATTGACCGCAACAACCGTCAGAGCAGGGACATAGGTTGGGAAAAATGATTTATAAACTAGGCTTACAGCATCCACATCTTTAATATTTTTAACAAAAATAGTAATCCTAACAACATCACTCATAACATGATTGATGCTTTCGGCAACTGCTTTGATATTTTTAAAGCATTGTTCAGCCTGTTCTTTTGCACCACCAAAAACCATTTTCCCCGATTTTGGATCGATAGGCAGCTGGGCCGAGAAATTATTATAATGAGAAAAAGCGACAGTTTGTGAATATATCCCTGTATTTTTCGGTGCATTTTCCGTATTTCTTGATAAAACCTCGTTATAACCACTCATAACAGTACTCGCCTTATAAAGTTAGGGTTTAGTGAACCACGAGACAGGCACGTGCGACACTTCATTACCGACAGCTAAGATGTCTATCCGTACTACAAACATGTTGGTTTCATGAATTCGATTGTTTATGCAAAAAAAATGCCACACGATTAAATGAGTGGCATTTAGTAACATCGTAAAATTCAATAGCTAGCAATTTCGCTA
>OGPO01002383.1_pt1 | contig 9927 bp, 7 predicted proteins | sample 1553041 | NCBI WGS metagenome assembly OGPO01 (sample SAMEA2580281, study PRJEB22360) | human gut metagenome | biome: human gut; feature: human-associated habitat; material: faeces | place: Denmark | collected 2008/2010 | reverse complement strand
TTCTGTTTGATTTGTGCCATTTTATTGCGGCGCTCGATGGAAAACGTATCTCCGTGGGCTTCCACATAATCGAAGAGCATGAAAGCCTTGTTCAGGAGTTCGTCTCTTGTGGGCTGTCCCACGGTATCAGCCTCGTGATAGTAGAGTTCGGCAAGCATGTCCATCTTGGAGAGTCGCTTCTCCTCGTCCTCTATTCCTGCCATCGCTTTCATCACATCCTCGATGGTGGCGATGCTGTAGAAGGCGTAAGGGCCTACGTATTGATTGTAGAGCTCCTTAATCTTCTCACGTCTCACCTCCACCTCTTTCTTTTCGAGCATTCTTTCGAGTGCCGCCATAAACTCGCGAATCAACCGCTGTATGTAGTCTCGTTGTAGCATAAAATAGTCTTTATTTTATTCGTTGTTGTTGATAGCTTCCACATACTCCCACAGTTTCTTGTAGAAAGGATGTTTCGTCATCGTGTCCTTGTTGCCCAGGATGATGAGCTTCATTCGGGCTCTCGTCATCGCCACGTTCATGCGGCGGAGGTCTTTCAGGAATCCGATCTGGCCTTCATCGTTGGAACGTACCAGGGAGATGAGGATCACGTCTCTTTCCTGCCCCTGGAAACCATCTACCGTATTCACGCTTATCAGGCGGCGGTAAGGCTTGAAGAACTCATACTTCTTGATGAGTTTCTTGAGATACTGCACCTGGGCACGGTAAGGCGAAATGATGCCTACATCGATTCTTTCCTCCAAAACGCGCTGTTTGCCTATCTTGGTGAAGTATTCCGCCAGGGTGAGCAGGGTTAGCTCGGCTTCCGCCTTGTTGATACGCCCGAAACTCTCGCCCACAAACTGCTCCTTGAAGTTCAAATCAGAATTCTGATTGGCTGCAGATACAGAAGATGATGTGGAAGCAGAATCCTCAGGAGCATCTTCTCCTTCTATCGTTATCTGATTCTCCTCGTTCGAAGTGTCAATCCACGTTATCGGATGGTCATAATCCAATACGCTGCGGTATTTGATCTGTGGCGCACTCTCCACCTTGCCCCCGTAGAACCAGTCGCTGGAGAATCGCATGATTTCGTCGTTCATGCGGTATTGGATTCTCAGTAGGGTTACCACCTCAGGCTTGTTTTCGGCGATGCGCTCCATCAGGGTCTTGCCCAGTCCGGCTCTTAATGCCGCAATACTCTTTATGGTAGGCGGCAGCTGACAATGGTCGCCTGCCAGAATCACCCGGCTGGCTCTTCTCATCGGAATCCAGCAGGCTGCTTCCAAAGCCTGGGCAGCCTCGTCGATAAAGAGGGTACCGAACTTCATTCCCTCCAGCAATCTGTGGGCAGAACCTACCAGGGTGCAGGCAATGACACGCGCCTCGCCAAAGAGTTCTGCGTTGATGCGGATTTCTATCTCGGCGGCACGGCTCTTCAGCCTATCCATCTTCTGATGATAGTTTTCGCTACCCTTCTTTCTGTTCTTTCTTAATTCCCTGATTGCCTTGCGGATTGCCCAAAGCTGAGGGTAATCAGGATGGCTCTCAAAGCGACGCTCGTAGGTGAAGCCCAGCATCTTGTCGTTCACGCGGGTCGGGTTTCCGATACGGAGCACGTTGATGCCTCTATCCACCAGTTTTTCTGATATCCAGTCTACCGCCATGTTGCTCTGTGCACACACCAGAACCTGACTCTCGCGCATCAGGGTTTCGTTGATGGCTTCCACCAGGGTTGTAGTCTTTCCGGTTCCCGGAGGTCCGTGAACGATGGCCACATCCTTCGCCCAAAGCACCTCGTTTACAGCCCTTTCCTGGGTAGGATTGAGCCAAGGGAACTTCATCGGTTCGAAGGAGAATCTTCCTGCCTTCTGATGGGAATAGAATAAATCGCGGAGATAAGCCAGACGGTTGTTCTTCGCCTTCATTACGCGGTCCAGGGCCTCGAACATCAGTTTGTAGCTGGTTTCATCAAAGGATAGCTGTACGCCGATAGGATCGGTTGACTGCTGAAGTTCGAGCAGAGGGGCAGAATCGGGTACGGTAACCACCATTCTGTCGCCATCTACATAACTCACGGTTCCGGTAAAGGAGAAATATTTAAGTTCTTCACTTCCTTCACTTCTAAAGAACATGACGGGGCGACCGAACTCAAAATTGTGCTCGATATCCTGGTCAGAGGTTCGGAAAACCTCTATGGCTGTCTGGTTCAGCGAATTATAAAAGCTCTTTCCCACCTGTAGCGGGAACCAGGCATCACCTCGTTTCACCTTCCGCTGCATGCCCATCTGTTCGGTAAGCTTGCGGAAGGCTTCTTTCTCGGTATAATACTCCAGCTGGAGCAGGGTGCGTTGCTGCAATAATGCCTGAATTGGTGAAATCTGTTCCATATAGGGTGCAAAAGTAGCGTATTTCTGCCGAATATGGAAAGAAAAAGAGATAAATATGTTTAAAGTTCCTGCTTTATTTATCCCAAAGCTGATAGTCGATTACCTTATTGTCGTTGGGCTGAATGCTGTCGCTTGCCGAAGATGCAGGTTCTTGGGCACTCTTCTCCAGATGATAATAACTCCCGGCCAGGGCTGCCAGTAGGGCGATGATGAGGGCACAGAGCAGGAGCAAGGCGTGGCGGTAACGGGGCGTACAGGACAGGCGCTGGCGCAGTTGGGCGATGTTTTGCGGACGGCTTTGCGGGTCGCGGCAACTACAGATTTCTGCCATCTTGCTGAGCGCCTTATCGCCCGTAGCCTTGGCCATGTCGCCCAGAACCATGCCCAGAGAATAAATATCGGCACGCGGTTCAGCCTTGGCAGCTGGTAGCATCTGTTCGGGAGCAATATAGCCCGAAGTTCCGGCTGGCGATTTCAATACGCAGAAAGAATCGCTATCCGAGAGACCGAAATCGATGAGCTTCACGTTCTGCCCGTTATGTGTAATCATGATGTTGGAAGGCTTCAGATCGCGATGAATCATCTGTTTGTTGTGCATGTATTCCAGCGCATCCATCAGCTGTCCTGCTATCTTGCGGGCGAGTTCTGCCGAGAGGGCATTCTTCTTGATGAGCTGCTCCAGATTATCGCCGTCAATATATTCCATCACCACTACCGTGCCCAGGTTGTCAACCTTTTCCAGGTCGATGGTACGGCAGATATTGGGATGTTCCAGCTGCTGGCCTATTTCAAACTCCTTGGCGAGTGCCTGGCGGTAAATAGGGGTGTAGAGAAAATCGTTCTTGAGACATTTCAACATGAAACGCTTGCCGTATTTGGTGGCTGTAAAGATGCGTGTATGGCCCGAAATAGACACGTAGCATTGGTGGAGATTGCTGAATGCATCCTCCACAGGCAAGGGGTTTGAATTGCTCATCTCCTTGCTGATATCCTCGGTAAATCCCGATGTCGTTTTCTTCTTCTTTTCTTCAGTTTCTTCCATGCTCACGGATTCCTCTTTTTCTTGATTACTGTTATTTTATTTCTCGTTGATGCTGATGACGGTAAGTCCACCGTTTCTGCCGGCTACGAACGAGGCTGTACGCTCGCCGCCACGCTCGATGTAGGGCAGGTAGAGGGGCTGCTCCTTGATGAAACAGCCTGTTACGAAGCGGTCGCCAGGCTGCAGCTTGCTGTTCTCTGATTTTTCTATTTCATAGGTGCTGTCGCCCAGATAGCGGAGCTGCAGCAGACGGTTGGGACTCCAACCGATAGAAACAAGAGTACCTTCTTGTAAATCGCTACTTACCAGCTGGTTTGCCTTGAAGAAGGAACTGTTGTACTTGGTGCTTGTCTTGAGCCAATGGGTAAATTCCATGTAGTTCCGATGACCGATATATTGGGAAAGTATATCGAGGGTTACCATGCGTGGCTTGTGATTGTCGCTCACATAACCATAGAGTCGTTTGAGGGTGGATGGCGAAATAGTTCCACTTGCTTTCTTCTCCAGATAGAGTGAAAACTCTTCGAAGTCGGTTGTCGTGGCAAGAATCTTGCCGTATTTCTGTTCTACGAGTGATTTGAGCTCTTCTATTTCGGGTGTTGTCATAATTTATCTTTTAATTATATGATTATTCAACATTTTTATTCTTCTACTATATGGGTGAATTTACCCCATATTTTATGGTTCTGATAGCTCTTTTTCATGCCTGCAGGCACGTGGAGCACGCAGGTGGCGAAGAAGTCTTCTACCTTGTTGGCGAAGGCGTTTTCTTCGCAGTAAGGAATCATGGAAGCTGAAACATAAAGGTCGGTAAGCGGACTTCCGTCGAAGGCGTAGTTGCTGATTTGTTCTGTGTTGGCTCCCAGATACACTTTCGTGAGTTTCCGGCAGCCTTGGAAAACGCCTGTAGGAATCAGCTTGATGCCTGCCCCAAGATGTATTTCCTTTATCTGACTGTCCATGAAGGCGCCTTGTCCTAATGTTTCAACGTTGTCTGACAGATAAAACGCCTCGATGCTGCATTCCTTGAAGGCGTAGGCGCCAATGGAGGTAAAGGCGGAAGGAAGGGTGTATTTGCCCTTCTTGCCCATCGGAAACCAGATGATTCTGTTGCCTTCTGCATTCAGCAACACGCCGTCCTGACTCTTGTAGTTAGCGTTGGCAGGCGAAACCGTAAGGGCTTCGAGCGCCGTGCATCCGCTGGAAGGGAGAATGCTGCCTGCTGAGGCAGGAATTTCTATCTTGCGGAGCGAAGTACAATCGGCAAATGCATCTTTCTCTATGGTGGTTGCATCGGCTGGGAGAACTACGTGGGTGAGTTTTTCGCAACCGGCAAATGTGCCTTGCACAATCTGGTTTTCTGCAGCTTCGTGATGATAAGGACCTACCATTCCGCCTGCTGCGAGGTGAACGTCGGTAAGGTCTATATCCGATAGCTTGCCGGGGGTGACTGCGTTATCGTTGTCGCGCCCCATCATCATTCTCATACAGCTGAGGTCTTCGCCGTTCAGGGTTCCGGCTATGGTCAACTGGGTATATTCGTAAAGATGATTGCCCATCAGCTGGATCAGTTCACCTGTTTCGTTTAGCGTAATGGCGTCGCTCGTATCATATTTGATGGCGGTTCCTATGGTTTCTCCTACCCTATTCCGAGCGAAAGGCTGGAATTCATAGTGGGCATTCCGCTCCAGATTTCCGATGCGCAACTTGATTTTTCCCTTCTTTCCGTCAAAGTTTTCTACGATGCATTTCTGCTTGTTCTCCGGCTCGCCGGTCAGATAAACGTAGCATCCGGTTTCGGTCATCGGCTCGCCACCATCATCGGTTATTTCGTAGCTTACGAATGCGCTCATCGGTCCGTGACTCAAGAGTGTAGCCGACGATAGTTTCGGACTTATATTGGGCTGGGTGGTGAAACTCATCATGTTGCTGGTTGTGGTTGTTCGCCCGTTGTTGCCCTGCAGCATATAATAATAGGTAGTGCCCGCTTTGAGCCCCGTCAGAACCAGCGAGACGTCAGCTCCCTGGGCATGAACCTCGCTGGTATTGAGGTTCATGCTCTCCGAAGTGCCGTATCTGAACAGGAGTTTCGGCATTTCAGTTTCTCCCTCTATGGTGGCTGATCCGTTGAGGGTTGCCTCTGTTCGGGTGATGTGGGTCGCCTCTGTGGTTATCAGGTGCGGTTCCAGATAGGCAGGCTTATCGCTATTGCTGCAACCTGCCATCATCATGTTTCCTATCAGGAGGGCAAGAAATCTGATGCTGCGTAATATGCTTTTTATGTTCATTTCTTACTTCTTTTGTTTTCCGATTTTAATACCTATGCCGATGCTGCCCTGCCATTGTTTCCCGGCGATGGTGATGGCTGAGGCTGCGATGCTCACTCTGTTGAACGAGGCGAGCACACCCAGCTGGGCTGCGAAGCCTTTGTCGGTAAGGTCTTCGTTGAGCAGGTATCCGCCTCCGCTGCTCTCGGTCTGCTGCCAGGCTGTAGCGGCTTTGCCGTAGCCTACGCCTTCGAAGAGACAGAAGCCATGCGTGATGTGGTGGATGGCTCCAGCGGTAAAGGTGTAGTTCTGGTGGCGTGTATTGCCTGTATAATAAGGTTTGATGCTGCTGCCCGGCGTGAAACCTTCTTTGTTGCAGGTTCCCTCTGTGCTGCCTATGCTCTTGAGGTTGCTGCTGGCATGGATGAAGAAGCCGTGGCGGCGCATCAGGGCGAAGAAGAGACCATAGGACGGTCCGTCTTCATGAAGGGATAGCGTGGCGAGCGTGTAGAGGGCGAGTGGCATCTTCTTACGTACTTGTGGGATGGCAATCGTATCTATTACCGTCTTTACCTCTACGATGGTGTCGTGCTTCTCCTGGATGATAGGAGTAGGCTTGGGCAGTTTCAGTTTCAGCTCGTAGGTCATTCTGCTTTCCAGCGGTTTGCTGAACCGGTAATCGCGGAGCACGCCCCATTCCGGATGCTTGATGGTGAGCAGTTTGGAGCCTTTAGGAAGATAGAGCCAGATTTCGCCCACTTTATCTTTTCGCGATACGATTCCGAGCGGGGTGGAGAAGGCAAAGTCGGAGGGTGCTTCTACCTTCACCAGGGCGCAAGGTTCATCGTTGAGGTCGCGCACGGGGGTGATAAAGGCACTCACGTCGTTGGGCAACAGGCGAAAACCTGCTACCGAAAACTCTTGTGCCTGAACGGATGCTGACCACAGGCTTAATATGAATAAGAGTATCATCATATTATTCTAAATTAAAGTCTTGTATACTGATTACATCGTCTCCGCTATGTACGGTTCCTGCCGGTTGCCAGGTGCGCACGTGGATGAGTGGCATGGACGGGTTGCGGAAATCCCAGAGCAGAAAGAGATAGCCGTCGTCTGCGTAGCGGTCGCTCTTGTATTGCTGCCGGAGGGTGACGCCGTAAATGCCGTCCATCGTAGGATGGCGCATGATGCGGAATCCCGAGAATTTCAAGTCTATCTTCTGGTTGGCTGTAAATACCTTCGCCAGTCTTGAAATATAGTCTTTCTTCGAGTGAATGGCGTAGGTTACCTTTGCTTCAGCCTGACACTTGTTGTCGTTGGCTACTGGTTTTATCACGTTTCCTACGATGATGAGTGCCTTGTCGCTAAATACCTGTTTCAGGAAATCTAGATCCTTGGTGGTATAGGCTCTGCGGAAATGTTCGCAGTAGTTGAGGATGGTATGGCGGCGTCTGGCATCGGTCTCTGTGAGTTTGCCCTGCATGATTTTCGAGGCTTCCTTGTAGAAAGGATTCGACTGTGCCATCGTCTTGAGATTTACCTGCGAAAGATGGCTGGTCTTTCCTGCTTTTGGTGCATTCGCTTGCCTGTTTGTCGGTTCTTCCGGTTGGTAATCAGCCGCACTCTTCGTGCCTTCTTCCGTCTCTCCGTTCATCAGCATCTGCGCCTGCTGCCTGTTGGCTTCCGGAACCGCATTTTTATTGTCTTCTGTGAATACTACCATACCCTGGCGGTCGATAAATCCCTCTCTCTTAGAGTTTTGCTCGCGGAACCGGAGCTGCCCGTTGCGGAAACGGGTGTCTAGCAGACAGCCACGCAAAGGGATGGTAAACAGCTCGTTTCCGTCTGCATCTTCTACCACGTATCGCTTGCCTTTCGCGCCGTTGTCCTGTTCTACAAGTTCCAGTCCTTCGTTCACTCCGTATCGGATTTCCTGACAGTCGCCTTTATAAACGGCAGAGGGCAGCAGCCACAAGGCTGCCACCCATCCTCCGAGAAGGAATGCTAGAAGGGATAATATCAATACCGTTTTCTTCATTTATAATTCTCTGTATTCTTATCATTCATAGCCCTTCGGGAGAAAGGCTTTCTTATTTATTTCCCCCAGTTCTGAATCTCGCCGCCTATCTCTATCTTCACCTGGTCTGGGTTATCAGAAATAATGAAGTTGACAAGATGTTCGGTTCCGGGTTTAAACCAGAAACTGCTCTCGTAGAGATAACTTACACCTTTCATTACCACCTCGATGAGTGGTCTTCGGTTTTCGATGCGTTGAGGCACGATGATGGCCGAGTAGATGTAGTCGCTCTCCTGATGGGCGATGATGCTCTGCTGGGTTCCTTTCACATAACGGGTTGCCACGCCTGCCTGAAGGTCGATGGTGGCTGTAGGTACCGTGCTGTGGATGGTTACCTGGGCATGGGTAGGCATGTCTCCCTCAAAGTCTTCGCCCTTGATCAGACGTATCTTGATCTTGCTCATGATGTGCTTGAAGTTGAGGCTGATAGGGGAGTTGGATGCCTGGATGTCCTTGCTGGTGGCAAAGAGCAGGTCGCTTGCCTCGTAACCGCCGGGTGCAGTTGCCGTCTTCGGGGTACTCTGGTCGAGGGCTACGCTGAAAGGCTGGTCTGTCGTGCTGCTTACGCCCTGTATGTATGGGTAGTAAGCGTAGGCGTTGTAGGTGCCTTCGTCCCAATAGAGGGTGCGTGCGGCTTCCCATTTGCTGCCATCGTAGGTGAGCGCTTCGTTGTTCACGAGATTGCCGCCTATTTCGAGTGGAGCCTTGCTTTCTGCCACGTAGAGACCTATCTTGTCGTTTGACTCGAAACTGGTTGCCGTGGCACGGCTCTGGCCGGGATAGTTTACGGCAAAAGTCATCGGCGTAGATTGGGCATCCTTGTAGCGGGAGGTTGTTTCCACCTCCTCGCTACATGAAACCATTCCTAATATAGCCAACGCAAAACTGGCGTATCTTATTATATGTTTCTTCATTTTTTTTCTTGTTTTAATGGTCTATATTCTGATTTACCTTGCCCTCGCTCTTAGCGATGCTTTCTAACCTTTGCCATTTTCAGCGGACTGCCTTTATGGAAGACTGGAGCATGCTGGTAGGTTCCGGATGTGCGCTGGTCGCCATTGCCGCCGAAAGCACGGCTCTCTACGATTCCCGCATCTCGCTTGTCGTTCTTAACGAAATCTTCGAAACTGTAGGTTTCTCCGGCATAAGCCTTGATGCGCTTCACGATACTCTCACGGCTGATGGTGCTGTAGTAAGGAATATCGTTGTTCATGCAGGAGTTCGGCTCCGAACGGAATACGCCTCGGTTGTGCATGTAGCCTCCCTCGTAGATATCTACGATGTCGCTATATCGGTCGTCGAAAATCAGATGACTCCAGCCTACGCTATGCATCTTGCCGGTAAGTTCCAGGTTGTCGTACCAGCCGAGTGACTTGGCAGCGTTGAATTCAAGAACGTGTCCGCAGCAAGAACATCCACAGAAATCGATGAAGGCGTTGTGATAAATGTACTCATCGCCCAACTTTCCGAATCCGTGTCCGCCTGCCTCATGCTGGATGACGCCACGGGTATCGAGCGGATAGCCGTAGGTACTCTGCGGACAGAAGGCAATAGCCGAACCATCTTCCCACATCTGGCAGATGCCGCCGTAATCGGTAGAATTAGGAACCATGATGATCAGGGTCTGATTCAGATTACTCTTGTTGACGGTTGGAGCGCCCAGAGCATAATCGAATACTTCATCATAATCTGCCTTTAATCCTACGCCACCGGTAAAGGTGGTATTGAATCGGTTGTAGCGGATGGTGTTCACGGTTCCTATGCCCGATTCCGTAGAAAGCGGAATGGCGGTATAAACGTTGAAGTAATCACGGTAAGTCTTGTAAGGCTCGATACCGAAGAAATACTCCACTTCCTGCTTGATATCATTCAGATATTTGCCGCTGGCAATATCCTTTGCGTTAAAGCCGTCGCCGAGCAGAACGATGTTGATTCCACCATTATTGCCCTTGGTAGCCTTCTGCAGGGTAATCCATTCGTCCTCGCCATATTCATAACCATACTGCGAAACGCTACATTCGTGGGTATAGTCTTTGTCTTTCAGGCGGAATACCACCTTTCCATCACGGCTATCAGCATTCTTAGCCATTCCCTTGATAGTCAAAGTAACTTCTGTCTTCTTGTTGCCGCTGGCAGGAGAAACCTCACACCAGTCTGGCTTGCTGGCTACTT
>OGPO01002382.1_pt1 | contig 9934 bp, 6 predicted proteins | sample 1553041 | NCBI WGS metagenome assembly OGPO01 (sample SAMEA2580281, study PRJEB22360) | human gut metagenome | biome: human gut; feature: human-associated habitat; material: faeces | place: Denmark | collected 2008/2010 | reverse complement strand
CAGGCCAGAAACGGGACGGCAACCTCTGTGTGCCGTCCCGTGAAAGGGTGGCCGTTATTCGGCCTCTGCCGGGGTCTTGCCCTCGGACATGATGTATATCTGCGAATTCGCGAGGTCGAAATAGATGTCGTAGGTGCCGTCGAGCTGGACTTTCATGTTCTGCGAACCGCCGCTGGAGATGATGGCGACCGCCTTGTTGATGTCGACCGCACCGCCCGACGCCGTGCCGTAGTTCTTGGAGTCGTCCCAGGCATTGTTGAAGCGGATCTTGAACTCGCTGGCGGTGGTCAGGGCTACGCCTTTGCGAACGAGGTAGGCGCCCTCCTCGCTCATCGAGAAATCGCCCAGGTCACCCCATCCGGTGATGTTGCCGACCAGTCCCCATGTGTCGGCGACCAGCTCGGGCTTGGCGCCTGCGGCCATCACGTAGGCGCGTCCCGCCTCGGGCAGCAGCCAGTAGTCGTACGTGCCGGCTTCGGCGATCACGGCATTGACCTTGTCGGCGGAAACCTTGAAGGCCGAGCCGATCGTGCAGGTGTAGGGGCTGCTGCCGGCGAATGCGGCGTCGGCCCCGATCCACTGCGACTCGTCGCCGCTCTTGAAGAGGAATTCCGAGTTGGCGGCTACCTCGACCCCTGCGGCCTTGTAGGCCACGATGTTCGAGCTGGCGCTCTCCATGGCCGTCGGGCCCCAGTCGGGGGTTGCGACGGTCTGGCCGTGGATGTACCAGTCGGCCTTTTCCGGCCCCGGGTCGGGTTCTTCGCCGCCGCCCGTGCCGTAGTCGCCGGCATTGAGTTCGTAGGTGATCTCCGCAGAGTTGTTCAGGGTTGCGTATACGCGGTAGTTGCCCGCCGTGGCCTTGATGTTGTCGCCGTTCTGCGAAAGGCGTCCGTCCGCCCCGCCGAAGTTTATCGCCCAGTCGTTGTCCGCACGGAATTTGAATTCCCCGGCGGTCAGTGTGACGTCGACCCAGAAACGCTGTTTTTGGGTGTCGAAATTCATCTCCGTGTCGGTGTCCCAGCCGCCCGGAGTGGCATCGCCGATAATACCCATCGAGTTGAACGACAGCTTATTGCTTAACGTTAATGTCGAACGGTCGAATACGAAGCGGTAGAAGCGCTTGGAATAGACCATGATGTTTCCGGAACCGCCGCTGGAGATCAGCGTGATCGACGGGGCTTCCGTTTCCGGAGCCGCAGCATCACCGTCGGTGCCCCAGTTGCAGGCATCGTTCCAACCGGCTTCGCCGCTCAGTTTGAAGCCGTTGGCGGCTTTTTCGCCCAAGTCAACGATAGCTTCGTAGGTGACCTCGTCGCCGGAGAAACAGAACAGTCCCTGTGCGTTGTCGAAATTCCAGCCGCAGTAATCGCCGATTACCCAGACCTGGGGATAGGTACGCTCGGCCGTTGTCACGGTCATGCGGACGGTGGCGGGGGCGGAGTAGAATTTCTCGAAGTCGGTGCCGATCGTGGCGCTGATGTAGAAATCCACGTCTGTAGGTTCGCCCGAGGGAACCCCCAGGCCGCCGTCTTCCACGGACAGCGCAAGGATGTTGTTGAGGCTTTCATAGGTCTGTTCCGACGAGGTGCCGTTCATACCCGTGAAGAGCACCAGTTTCGCACCGTCGTTGTACGAGGCTTCGATCGAGTAGTTGATCTGGGTGCGGACGCCGAAGTCGGCGGCGTCCCAGGTGAAGGTCTGCGTCGAGCCCATGTTGTCGGGCGTAATGACGATCTCCCCGGGCAGCGCATGCAGCACGGGCGCCACGACCTTGTCGGGGTCGTAGGCCTTTACCTCGTCGAGCTTTTGGCAGGCGGAGAGGAGTCCCGTCGCAGCCGCCAGCATCATCGCATATCGTGTAATTTTCATAGTCGTACGATTTTTAGGGTTGGTTATTTATCGGTTGCGTTTCCGTAGCCGGGATTCTGGTGCAGTTCGGGGTTGGAAGCGAGCTCCGACGAAGGGATGGCAAAGATTTTCATGTAATCATCGAACCCCTGTCCGGTGAAGGTGCCGCCCTTGTATGTCCAGAGGAACGACGGGGTGGTGAACTTGCCGTAGCGGATCAGGTCGGTGCGGCGGTGCCCCTCCCACATCAGCTCGCGGGCACGCTCCTCGAGTAGGTAGTCGGCCGTGACCGACGAGGGGGCCGATACCCCGGCACGGTTGCTCAGCTCCTGGAGTTTCGGCAGCGCGGTGTTGGCCTGTCCCAGGTTCATGCAGGCCTCGGCGTAGATCAGGTAGATCTCGCCCAGGCGGATCATCGGGAAGTCGATGTCGCTGTATGCCTTCGATGCAGCCGTGGCAAGGAATTCGTCGTTGGTCATGTTGTGGGGGATATTGTTGAACTTGAGGCAAGTCCACCCGTTGAGGAAGACATAGAGCGCATCGTTCATCGACTCCTGGCGGCCTTTGATGTAGAACATTCCGCCGCGTTTGTCACTGACCGTATATTCGCCCGTGGTGTAGTCCGCGTTGCGGGCGTTGAAATATTTCTGCACGTATTCGTAGGGTACGCGGATGCCGGCCCAGCCGTTGTTCACGCCGTTGATCTTCTGTTCGGCCGTCACGTCGGTGGCGGCGATGGCTGCCAGCGTCAGGTACGACGTGCCGCCGTAGGACTGCGTCTGCTCGGCGTCGTATGCCACGCCGAAGATGATCTCCTTCAGGGCGTCGGCGTTCTCGCCGTTGTCGCCGCGGAAGAGGTCGGAATACTCCGGGCAGAGCGAGTAGCCCATGCCGAAGATCGCTTCGCAGGCGGATTTGGCCTCCGTCCACATCGGGGTGCCGGCATAAACCTCGGCATTGAGGTACATGCGGGCCAGCAGGCCGTTGACCGCACCCTTGTCGGCACGCGGGTAGTTCGAGCGTGCGGCAGGCATCGCGCTTTCGTCCGAAGCCAGGTCGGTCAGCTCCGAGATGCAGTAGTCGAAGACATCCTTGCGCGAGGCCTGTTTGGGGTTCACACCGCCGCCGAAGGGCGAGGTCTCGGTCGTGAACGGCACGTCGCCGAACACGTCGAGGGCGATCCAGTAGAAATAGGCGCGCAGGAAACGGGCCTCGGCGCGGAAGCTCTGGATCCTGGCGGCCAGTTCGCTGCTCACGCCGCGGTCGGAGAGTTTGTCCGAGGCGGTCTGGCGCAGGTACTCGTTCACGTAGGCGATGCCCTGCAACGTACGTACGTAGACGGCGTAGGTCGCGTCGTTGTCGGCGTCGGACCACGTGTCGGTATTCATGGCGCGTACCCAGGCGTCGTTCTCCCAGGCGCATTTGCAGGCGTCGGCCGTAACCTCCTGGATCGTCCAGAATGCGCGGATGAGCTCCGAGGTGCCGCCGTCGCTGACCTGCAGGTCGGTGGTGTCGTTCGAGACGAAATTGAAATAGAGTTTGGTGAGCCCGGCCAGGTAGCCGTTCTCGTCTTTCCCGTAGACGGTCTCCGAGGTCGAGTCGGACGGGTTGAGGGGCAGGGTGTCGAGATCCCCGATGCACGAAGTGAGCAGCATCGTTGCGCCTGCCGCCGCCAAGGCGAAATGTTTTATGTCGATTTTCATGGTTCGTTCGTTTTTAGAAGTTTACATTCAGACGCAGCGAATAGGTGCGCGGGCGCGGCCAGATCGAGCCGTCGATGCCGTTGACGCCCGGTATTTCGGGGTCTACGCCGCTGTAATCGGTGATGACGAATACGTTCTGCACGCCGAAGGCGACGCGCATCGAGCCCTTCCAGTTGCCGATCTTGTTGAACGTGTACCCGAGGTTGATGTCGTCCATGCGGAAGAACGAAGCGTTTTCGAGGAACATGTCCGAATACCACTGCTCGCCGCTGTTGGCCTTCGTAAAGCCGGTCTTCTTGACCAGCCGTGCGAAGTTGGGCAGGTTGCCGGCGTTGATGTCGATGTTGGACGTCGAGTTGGCCGAGGCGAAGTCGTTGAAGACCCAGTTGCCCGCCGAACCGTGGCCGTTGAAGCCGAAGTCCCAGTTCTTGTAGCTCAGCTTGAGGCTGATGCCGTAGAAGAAGTCGGGGTTGGGGCTCTTGTCGGTCACGTAACGGTCGGCCTGTGTGATCTTGCCGTCCTTGTCACGGTCGACCAGCGCGTTCTGGATCGGATTGCCGTCCTGGTCGTATACCTGCTGGAAACAGTAGAAAGTGTAGGGCGCATAGCCTACCTTGTGGATCTGGAGCAGGTTACCCGTGCCCTTGGTGATGCTTCCCGTCTGGATGTTGTAGTCGGGGTCGTCGGTGTTGTTGAGCTTGGTGAACTCGGTGTGCTGGAACGTGCCGTTGAAGCCGACCGTGAGGTTCCAGTCCTTGGTCTGCACGGGGATGAAATTCAGGTTGAACTCCACGCCCTTGTTCTCCATCGAGCCGATGTTGGTGAGCACCGTGTTGCCGAAGTTCGAGCCCATGGGGGTGATGACGTTGTTCAGGAGGTCGTCCGTCTGGCGCAGGTACCAGTCGACGCTGCCGTTGATGCGGCCGCCGAGGAACCCGAAGTCGAGGCCGACGTTGTAGGTCGTCGTGGTCTCCCATTTGATGTTGGGGTCGTAGGCGCCCGGCGTGAGGTAGAACATGTGCCCGGCGCTGCCCATGTAATAGGTCTTATAGACGTCGGTCGACATGTAGTAACGCGCCAGGTAGGGATAATTGGAGCCGATCTCCTGCTGCCCGGTCTGCCCCACGCCGACGCGCAGCTTGAGGGCCGAGACGGCACGCGAATCCTTCAGGAAATTCTCCTCGGCGATGTTCCACGCAAAGGCGCCCGAAGGGAAGAGGCCCCAGCGGGTGTCCTTCGAGAAACGCGATGAGGCGTCGTCACGCAGCGTGAAGGTGAAGAGGTATTTCGAGGCGATCGAATAGTTCAGGCGTCCGTAGAACGAGAGCAGGTAATTCTCCTGGCGGTTGAACGGGTAGCGCGAATCCTCGCCCTTCTGCTCGTGCGTCTCGTTGAAATAGGATACCGAGTGGTCGGAGCTGTAGAAATGCTGCCACGAATAACCGGCCATCACGTCGAGGTGGTGGATGCCCCACTCCTTATTGAAGTTGGCGTAGAATTCGAGCAGCTGGTTGCGGCGGAAGTTCGTCGTCCACGAATACTGTCCCCAGCCGCGGGCCTCGGTGTCGGTGTATGCCTGGAACGAGCCGGGGTTCACGCCGTCGTAGGTCTTGGCGCTCGATACGTCGAGGCCGAGGTTGAGGTTGAAGCGCAGCGCCTCGAAGCCGTGAACCTTATAGTCGATCTGGGCGTTGCCGATGAAACGCTTGGCACGCGCCGTATTGTCGCGGTCGTAGAGCTGCGAGAGCGGGCCTGCGCCCAGCAGGGTGTTGGGCGTGAAGTCCTCGCCGCGGCCCGATCCGTAGTTCCAGTATCCGTTGGTGGTCGTGTAGTCGATCGAACCGTCGTCGTTGCGGAAATAGGGGTCGATCGTGGGGTTGAAGAAGGCCGCCGAACCCACCACGCCGCCCGAGGCGTAGCGCTGCGACGTGATGACGCCCTTGGCGTTGAGGTTGACCGTGAGATGCTTGTCGAAGAAGTTGGGCGAGAGGCTCAGGTCGAGCGTCCCGCGTTCGTATTTCGACGTTTCGAGCGTACCCTGCTGGTTGGTGTAGCCCACCGATGCACGGTAGGGCATGCGGTCGTTGATGTTGCCGATCAGGCTGACGTTGTGGTCATGCGAAATGGCGGTGCGGAAGACCAGATCCTGCCAGTTGGTGTTCTTGTCGCCGAGCATCGACTGTACCTTGTCGCCCGTGGTCGTACCTGCGGGATACACCTGGTCGATGTAGGTGCGGAACTCGCCGGGGGACATCACGGGCAGCTCGTCGGAGTTGGTCTGGACGCTCACGCTGCCGCTGTACGATACGCGGGGCGTGTTGCCGCGCCCCTTCTTGGTGGTGACGAGGATGACGCCGTTCGAAGCACGCGAACCGTAGATGGCCGCCGCCGAAGCGTCCTTGAGCACGGTGAAGGATTCGATGTCGTTGGGGTTGATCGTCTCCAGCGGGTTGGCCATACCCTTGCCGCCGTCGACTGCGATGGGTACCCCGTCGATCACGATCAGCGGGTCGTTCGAGGCGTTGAGCGAAGCCGCACCGCGCACGCGGATGGTGGCGCTCGATCCGGGGCCGCCGTCGCCGGGGATGATGTGTACGCCCGGAACCTTGCCCTTGAGCATGTCCTGCGTGGAGACCACGGCTCCGCGGTTGAACTCTTCGGCCTTGATTGCCACGACCGAACCGGTCATGTCGTTCTTCTTGACCGAACCGTAGCCGATCACCACCACGTCGTCGATGCCCATGGCATCCTCTTCGAGCGTGAGGTGTGCCAGCAGCGACGAACTGGCCACCAGGCTGACGGTCTTGTAACCGACATAGCTGACTTCGATGACCGATTCGGGGCCGGCGGCGCGGATGGCATAGTCGCCGTCGATGCCCGTCGAGACGCCGTTGGTCGTGCCCTTTTCGACGACGGTAGCGCCCAGGATCGGCATTCCGGACTTGTCGACAACTACGCCTTTAACCTCATAACCAGCGTTTTGCGCCAGCGTGAGGGGGGGGGTAAATTGACATATGAGCAAGATACCCGCACACATAGTTAAAAATCGTTTCATAAGAATTTTGGTTAGTTTATAAGTTGATTTTATGGATTGTAGGTCATTGGGCCTTGTGTTCTTTGACCAGGAAGACCGACACGGCGGCCAGCAGCATGAAGACCCCGGCGAGCGCCAGCATGTCGGCCGCGTCGGAGGCGAAGCAGTACTTGACGATGGCACCGCCGGTCAGTCCGATGACGATCTGGGGGACGGTGATCGTGAAATTGAAGATACCCATGTATACGCCCATGCGGCGTGGCTCGACTGCGCGCGACAGGATGGCGTAGGGCATGGCGAGGATGCCCGCCCAGGCGATGCCGATCCCCACCATCGGGAGCATCAGCGCGTACTGGTCGTGCAGCAGGCACAACCCCGCTAAGCCCAGCGCCCCGGCGAGCAGGCAGGCCGCGTAGACGGGTTTGTTGCCGTAGCGCGCGGCGACGCGCCCGAGGAACAGGGCGGCGGTGCAGGCGGGGGGGGGGGTGGGGGGGGTTTTTTTGGGGGATGAAAACAGGCGGGGATGGGGTAGGTGCCGTTGAGCACGCCGACCCATGTCTGCGTGGCGCCGGCCGAGAGCACTTCGCCCGTGGCATGGTCGGTGACTACACCCGTGATGGCGGGTTTGAGGTAAGTTCACATCAGGAAGAGCGCCGCCCACGAGAAGAACTGCGTGACGCCCAGCCGCACCATCACGCCGGGGACGTTGCGCATGAGGCCGACGAAGCTCACCGGTTTGGCGTCCTCCTCGGAGAGGTTGTTGTAGCGGGCGAACTCCCCGGGCGGATATTCCCGTGTCTTGAACGAGGTGACGAGCACCGTGAGCAGCAGGATCGCGCCCCCGGCATAGTAGGAGTAGGCGATGTGCGGCGAAACATGCCCCGGAGCGGCCTCGTCCGACACGCCGAGCCATGTCATGACGAGCGGCAGGGTAGCGCCGACGACCGCACCGAGGTTTATCAGGAAGGTTTGTACCACGTAGCCCTGTGTCTTCTGCGAATCGTCGAGCATGTCGGCCACCAGCGCCCGGAAGGGCTGCATCGTGACGTTGAACGACAAATCCATGAACAGCAGGATGAAAGCCCCCATGGCGAGCGGGGCGAAGGCGAGCAGTTTGGGGCAGTTGGGCATGAGCACCAGCGCCAGCGCCGAGATCAGCGACCCGCCCAGGATGTAGGGGATGCGGCGGCCCCAGCGCGTCCAGGTGCCGTCGGAAAAAAGCCCCACGATGGGCTGGACGATCATGCCGGCCAGCGGTGCCGCCAGCCAGAAGTAGCTCAGGTGGCTGACATCTGCCCCCAGCGATTCGAAGATGCTCGACGTGTTGGAATTCTGGAGCGAATATCCGATCTGCACGCCGAGGAAGCCGAAGCTGAGGTTCCAAATCTGCCAAAATGAGAGTTTAGGTTTGGTCATTTCGGTTTTTCGGTTGGTTTTCAGGTTATACAAATTTTAATAAAAAAATCCGGATGGCGAACCGCCGGGCGACGAACGGAGGGATCAGCCGGATGAACGGGCGGATTTTTACGACGAACGGTAGCCCGAGGGGGACGATTTGGAATTTACGCGGAAAAACACTACCTTTATTCATAAATAAACGAAACCCGTATATACTTAATACAGCCTCAGTCAGCCTATATGCGATCGCTCAAAGTGTCCGGAATTATCCACCTGTTCGCCGTGCTCCATGCCGTGGTCGCCCTTTCATGCCATCTGGCGGGGATCAACGACGAGTTGGTGCTGACGCTGCTGACGATCGTGCTGATCGTGCTGATCTGCCTCAAACGCGGCCTGAACGTGGAGTTCACCGCTGCCAGCGTGATCGTCGTCAACGTGATCGGCTACCTACTGGGTACGGGCGGTGCGCAGCTGATCGAGCTGTTATTGCACGCCCCGCCCGTGGTGCATGCCGTCTCGACCTTCATAACCACCGAGATTCTGGGCTGGAGCATCGTGTGGTTCACCAAGTTGTTCCGCCGCGGCGACGACACGGCGAGCCGCTCCTCGGCCTGGACGCCCCGCATCGGGTTGCTGCTGCTGGCCGTGGGGGTGATTTTCGTGCTGAGGCTGGCCTATGTCGAGCTTTTCGCCTCGCCCTCCTTTTCCACAGACCGCCTCTACCACATGGCCGACTTGCTGGCTTCCAATTCCGCGGCACTGATTATCCTGCTGTGCGTCAATATCATCTATGTCCGGCATACGCGCAGGCGTGAAACCCGGCACGGTCTGATCGCCGAAATCGCGGCGTTCCTCCTGTTCGTGCTGCTCACGTCGGCCTGCGTGGCGCTCATTACGGGGTTGCACCTGCCGTTCGCCTTCGACCGCTCGTTCTCCGCACGGGAGTTCCTGCAACTGTGGATCGTCACCCTGCTGGTCGAGGTGACCCTCTATTCGGTCGTATTTATGGTTGATTACGCCCTGGTCGCACGTGCCGTGCTGCGTGCCGAGCGCGGCAAGGCGCACCAGGCGCAGTTCCGTTACATGAAACTCAAACAGCAGGTCAACCCCCATTTCCTGTTCAACTCGCTCAATATTCTCGACTGCCTGGTCTGCGAGCAGCGCACGGAGCAGGCCAGCGCCTACATCCATAAACTGGCGGGCATCTACCGTTACATGCTCCAGAACGAGGAGGAGACGCTCGTGCGCCTGCGCGAGGAGATGGCTTTCGTGGGGATGTACGTCGACTTGTTGCAGGTGCGTTTTCCCGAGGGGTTTCGCGTGGAGACCGACATTCCGGACGAGGCCATGAACCGCCATGTCCTGCCCTGCTCGGTGCAGCTGCTGATCGAAAACGCCATCAAGCATAACTCGGTGGGGGCCGACCGGCCGCTGGTGATCCGCATCGTCGCCGGGGCCGGAGCCGTGACGGTGTCGAACAACCTTCAGCTGAAAGTGTCCGGCACTACCTCGACCCGTGTGGGGCTGAACTACATCCGCCAGCAATACCTCGACCTGTCGGGCATCCCGATCGGGATACGCCGTACCGATACCGAATATTGTGTCACCTTACCGTTGCTGTAATATGAACGTACTGATCGTAGAAGACGAAATGATGGCCCAGGCAAACCTGGCGCGAGCGCTGACCCAGCATTTTCCCGACGTACGGATCGTCGGGACGACCGGCTCGGTCAGGGAGACGGTGCTCTGGCTGCGCACGCCGGGGAACAGTGCCGATGTGATTTTCATGGACGTGGAGCTCTCCGACGGGGATTGCTTCGAGATATTCCGCCAGGCGGACGTAACGGCGCGGGTCATCATGACCACCGCATATGACAATTACGCCGTGCGGGCGTTCGAGGTCAACAGCATCGACTACCTGCTCAAACCGATCGACCTCGCGGCGCTGCGG
>OGPO01002379.1_pt1 | contig 9949 bp, 6 predicted proteins | sample 1553041 | NCBI WGS metagenome assembly OGPO01 (sample SAMEA2580281, study PRJEB22360) | human gut metagenome | biome: human gut; feature: human-associated habitat; material: faeces | place: Denmark | collected 2008/2010 | reverse complement strand
TCATTGACTATAAAGAAGTAGTACAAATACGCTCTTGAGTTCTCAAACCACCACCGCTCACCCGCCTCGAGGCACCCCAACCGGGGAACCACTCGCCGAGCGGCAGCGAAGAGTCAATTTACACGAACCCCGGCGATCACGCAAATCGACCCTTCCAAAGATACCCTAGAACCGTTGCAAATAAACACATCCCTCGGCGTGTCCCGATTCCGTCCATCTGAATCGTCTTTCTCCTTTTCCACAGAAACCAGCTCATCCTTCCGGAAAACATGTTCGTCGTATGAGTCGCCTTATCAGGAATTGACGGAACGATACGTTGAGGGGATTCTGTTATCCTGTGGGGCGCAGCGGAGCAAAATGACCTGCCAAGACGGGATGGTCCCTTTCATGAGCAGGCTTTTGACTCAAAATAGAAGACGGATCGAATATTCCGCAGTGATACCGTGAAGGGAGGGAACGGCATGGAGGCGCAGCCTATGAGGCTACAGGACCTGAGACTCAAAGAAGGAATGTCTCTAGAACAGCTGGCCGAGCTCTCCGGCGTGGATCATGATCGTCTCGTCATGTTCGAAAACAATCCGGAAACCATACGCAATATGCATTTGGACACCGCTCGCCAAATTGCCAAAGCATTGCACTGCAACGTGTTGGAGCTCCATCCCGACGAAGGTTGGAGAGGCGGAATCCACTGCGCTGAATCCGGGCTAAGAGACATTCGTCGGACTCGCGGCTATACACAAAACGAGTTGTCAGAGATGACAGGGATTCCCCAGCCGAACATCTCTTGGTTTGAGACAGGCTATCGCTCGACCTCAGGCATGCGGCTGGATACAGCCAGGCGTCTGTCGGAAGCGCTTCGATGCGATCCGACAGATTTCCTAAAAGAAGCGTATAGCCGATATGAAAATAAATGTTGTATCTGATTTAGATAAAACACTTAAATTTCATCGGACGCCATACTTCAACAAACGAATGCATCCCGCGCACCTCCCATCTCACCAAAAAGATTAGGCAAGAAAGAAGCCCATCAATCATTGACTTCACAAACCTTTCCCTTCCAGAAAGCTGGATAACGTCCGAGATTTTGCGCACTTTCGGACGTTATCTGGCGCGGAGGACGCATTTGCGCAGTTCGGAAGCGATGAGCACGATCATGGCAAGGCCGAGGCATTCGACCCATGCGCCGACGCTGAGCGGTACCGTACCGAAAGCGGTGTTGAGGAACGGAATGTAAATCACCGCCAGCTGCAATACCATGCTCAGCGCGATCGCGCCCCATAGCCACTTGTTGGAGAACAGTCCGACGAACGCTGACTGCAAGTGCGAGCGCGAGGCAAGCGCGTTCAGCATTTGCGCGAACACGAGAATCGTGAAGCCCATGGTGCGTGCTTCCGTCATTTGTGCGTCGTGACCGATCGCATCGACGGAACGGTCGGTGAACAGACCGCCGTCCAAGTGCATGTCCATGCCGATCAGGGTGACGGCCGCCATAATCACACCGATGAAAATGATGTCGCCCCACATTTCGGCGTCAATCACGCGATCGGTGAGTTTGCGCGGCTTGCGCGCCATCACATCGTCGGTGGACGGGTCGACGCCCATGGCGAGCGCGGGTGCCGCGTCGGTGAGCAGGTTGATCCACAGCAGCTGCGTGGCAAGCAGCGGCACGGTCACGCCTTGGCTGCCAGGCTGGGTGATGCCGAGGAATCCGGCGAGCATCACCCCGCCGAACACGGTGAACACTTCGCCCACATTGGAGCTCAGCAGGTAGCGCAGGAACTTGCGGATGTTGTCGAAAATGCCGCGTCCTTCACGCACGGCTGCGACGATGGTGCTGAAGTTGTCGTCGGCGAGGATCATTTTCGCGCTCTGCTTGGTCACTTCAGTGCCGGTAATGCCCATGGCGACGCCAATATCGGCGGTTTTGACTGCGGGAGCGTCGTTCACGCCGTCACCGGTCATGGCCACGATATTGCCTTGCCGTTGCAAGGATTCAACGATCTTCAACTTGTGTTCCGGCGCGACTCGCGCGTAGACGGACACTCCGCTGGTCACCTTGTCGAATGCCGCTTCGTCGGGCAGTTCGTCGAGTTGGCTGCCGGTCATGGCCGTGCCGCCCTTGTCGATAATGCCCAGATCGGTGGCGATGCGCGCCGCGGTCAGCGGGTGATCGCCGGTAATCATTACCGTACGAATGCCGGCGCGATGCGCTTCGGCAACCGAATCACGCACTTCCGTGCGCGGCGGATCGATGATGCCGATCATGCCGACCCAAATCAAATCGTTCTCAAGCACATCGCTTTGTTCCGCAATATCGGCAACATGACCTGCGGAATTCAGCATGATTCCCGGCACTTGCGCAAGAGAAGCGGTACCGAGCGGACGATAAGCCTGTCCCAGCGTGCGGTATGCATCGGAAGAAAGCTGTTCGACAGTCGCAAGAATCTGCTGGCGATCGCCTTCCGTAAGTGGACGTACCGCACCGCCGACCGCAATCCTGCTGCAATATCCAAGAAGCACATCGGGGGCACCCTTGGAGAAGACGGTCAGACGGCCGGCGTCAGCGTTGTCTTGTGCCACAATGGACATGCGCTTACGTTCGGAAGTAAACGGGATTTCGCCGACACGCTCGTAGTTGGCGTACTTGCGATCCGCCTTCACTTTTCGTGCTGCGACGATGAGTGAGACTTCGGTCGGGTCGCCGACCGCCTCCCACGTTACGTTTTCCGCATTTCCGGCAGAAGCAGCAGATTCGCGCAGTTCGCCGTCGTTCGCCAACGCGCCCACGGCAAGGGTCGCAACGGCTTCCGATTCGATGATCCCGCGTATTTGCGCATGTTCCAGGGTCTGTGGATCGACCACCATGCGGCCTTCCGGCGCATAGCCGGTGCCAGTAAGCTGCACTTCGCCGCTCGGCGTGACCACGCGTTCCACGGTCATCTCATTGCGGGTGAGCGTGCCGGTCTTATCGGAGCAGATCACCGACGCGGATCCGAGCGTTTCCACCGAATGCAGCTTCTTGACGATCGCATTGTGCATGGCCATGCGCTGCACGCCGAGCGCGAGCACCACCGTAAGAATTGCAGCCAAACCTTCCGGCACGGCCGCGACCGCCAGCGAGACGGCCAACAGTAGCGAATCGATCACATCGTGAACGTCTTGGAAGCCTTCGGTAAGCGCGAGCGCGACCAGCACCACGACCGCGATGATGCATACCGCGCTGCCGAGGATTTTGGAAACGTAGTTCATTTCCTTTTGCAGCGGGGTTTCGTCGTCTTCCGTGGCTTGCAGCAGATCGGCGATTTTACCGACCTGCGTGCCCATGCCGGTGCTGGTTACGATGGCGCGGCCGGTGCCTTGCGTTACGGACGTGCCGTTGAACACCATGTTGGCGCGGTCGCCGAGGGCCTTCGCCTGTGCGAGGGTGTCGGTCTTTTTGCCGACGGGCACGCTTTCGCCGGTGAGGCTGGCTTCCGCGATTCGTAGGCTGGCGGCGGCGAAGAGGCGTCCGTCCGCGGAAACGGAGTCGCCTTCGCCGAGCACGATGATGTCGCCGGGCACCACGTCAACCGTGTTGATGCGTTCGATTTTGCCGTCACGCAGCACGTTGGTTTGCGGCGCGGTCATGCTGGAGAGCGCTTCGACGGCGGCTTCCGCCTTCGATTCCTGGATGTAGCCGAGCACCGCGTTGACGATGAGGATCAGCACGATGACGATGGCGTCGAACGGCAATGCTTCGCCGCCTTCCGCACCCGGTACGGCGTTGGCTCGTTCAATGAACCATGCGACGAGCGAAATGCCGGTCGCAGCCAGCAACAGGTAGACAAGGGGGTCTTTGAATTGTTCGAGGAATTTCTTCCATTTCGGCACCGGTGGTGCGGACGCGAGTTCGTTCGGTCCGTACTTGTCGAGTCGACGCTTGGCTTCCGCTTGACTCAGGCCGGTATTCAAATCGACACCAAGCGATTGCGCTACGGTTTGCGCATCGGCGAGCGACGGATCGACTTGCGTTTGCGTCGCGGTTTTTGCTGCTTGTTCGAAATTTCCCGAACTGGTATCGCGGAATTGGGTGGATTGATCTTCCTTGCGATCAACCATGATGATCTCCTTGGGAGCGCCGCGGAGTAGTCAGCACTCCCCTGCCGTTGCGATAGTGCGAAAACTGCGGAAAATTGCGATTTTCGCAACCACTCGCCGAACTGGGCAATGCTGCGCGGTTGTGGGCACCGGGCGTGCGCCATCGGTGCATTCCTGCCATTATTACACACCGTGCCCATTTTGCAAGACTGCAACGCGCCCAAATTTGTCAAGATTTCACAAAATCGTGAAACATAATCTGCAATCTTATTTCGACCGCGCATTCGATTACACGGCAACACCGACGGCAATGTCGCTACCATTTTTGGCGGAAGTGTGATATGTTATCGAATGTTAGTAAATAAAATTACTTACGCTATGATTCGTAGCGTACATTGGCAACGTCGCAATGGATAGGGGTAGTTACTATGGCAGCTCAAGAAGAAGCCACGCAATTGCAAGAATCACAGCAAACGCAAGGGGTTCCGGAATCGCGCATCCTGCAGGCGCGGCAGGCGAACGCAAGCTGGCTCACCGATCCGACCGTATTCGCGGTGAATCGCAAGCCCGCGCACTCCAATCATCGGTATTTCCTGGGCGAAGCCACCGAACCGAAGCAGAATCTCGACGGTGTATGGAAAGTAAACGTCACTCAGGCAGCCAACGTCGACGTGGAAAACGCGCCGTTCGCCGCAGCTGACTTCAACGATGCCGGTTTCGGCGCGATCAACGTGCCCGAACACCTGCAGATGGCCGGCTATTTGAAGAACAAATATGTGAATGTGCAGTATCCATGGGATGGCCATGAGGATCCGCAGGAGCCGAACGTTCCCGAAAACAATCATGTGGCGATCTACCGCCGTTCCTTCACGCTTGACCGTCCGCTCGCCGCGACGCTGGAAAATGGCGGCACCGTCAGCATCACGTTCCACGGCATGGCCACCGCGATCTACGTGTGGGTCAACGGCACGTTCGTCGGCTATGGCGAGGATGGTTTCACCCCGAACGAATTCGACATCACCGAAGCGTTGAACGTTGACGGCGACAACGTGCTCACCGTCGCCTGCTACGAATACGCGAGCGCCTCTTGGCTGGAAGATCAGGATTTCTGGCGTTTGCACGGCCTGTTCCGTTCCGTGGAGCTCGCCGCACAGCCTCGCGTGCATGTCGAAACCGTGCAGATCGAAGCCGACTACAATCCCTCCATGGCCGCCGGAACGCTGAATGCAACCCTGCAGTTGCACAATGCAAGCGACGCGGCCACCGTCAAGGCGAAACTGCGTGACGCAAACGGCACTGTGGTGTGGGAATCCACGCAATGCGCCAACGAAACCATCACCCTCAATTCCGGCGCGCTGAAGAACATTGCGCCATGGAGCGCCGAAGAGCCAACCCTGTATGAGCTGACGGTGCTTGTCGTCGGCCACGACGGCCCGCTGGTCGAAAAAATCGTGCAGCGTATCGGCTTCCGCACATTCCGTATCGAAGACGGCATCATGAAGCTCAACGGCAAGCGCGTGGTCTTCAAGGGCGCCGACCGCCACGAATTCGACGCGAAGCGCGGCCGCGCCATCACCAGGCAAGACATGATCGACGACATCACGTTCTGCAAGAGGCACAACATCAACGCCATCCGCACCTCGCACTATCCCAACCAGGAATACTGGTACGACCTGTGCGACGAATACGGCATCTACCTGATCGACGAAACCAATCTTGAAACGCACGGCAGCTGGTGCCTGCCGGGAGACGTGGTCACCGAGGATTCCGCCGTTCCGGGCAGCAAGCCCGAATGGGAGGGCGCGTGCGTGGACCGTGTGAACAGCATGATGAAGCGCGACTACAACCATGCTTCCGTAGTCATCTGGTCGCTTGGCAACGAATCGTATGCGGGAGACGTGTTCCGCGCGATGAGCGTCCGCGTGCACGAACTCGACCCGAACCGACCAGTGCACTACGAGGGCGTGACCCACAATCGCAAGTATGACGACGTGACCGACATCGAAAGCCGCATGTACGCGCACGCCGACGAAATCGAGGAATACCTCAAGTCCAACCCGAAGAAACCGTATATTTCCTGCGAATACATGCACGCCATGGGCAATTCCGTCGGCAACATGGACGAATACACGGCTTTGGAACGCTATCCGCAATATCAGGGCGGATTTATTTGGGATTTCATCGACCAGGCGATTCTCGACAGCAACGGTCGCATGTGCTACGGCGGTGATTTCGGCGACCGTCCGAGCGACTACGAATTCTCCGGCGACGGCCTGCTATTCGCCGACCGCACGCCGTCGCCGAAGGCGCAGGACGTCAAGCAGCTGTACGCGAACGTGCATATGACCGTCGATGCTTCCGGCATTACGATCACCAACGACAATCCGTTTGTTTCGACGGCTGATTCCACGTTTGTGTTGCGTATTTTGGCTGATGGCAAGCCCGTTTGGTCTTCTTCGCGCCGCTTCGACGTTGCCGCAGGTACAAGCGAGCATGTTGAGATCGATTGGCCGATCGACGATTACCGCGCAGGTGCGCAGGAACTGGTTTTGGAGGCGTCCCAGCAGTTGACTTCCGCTTGCGATTGGGCTCCGGCTGGGTATGAGCTTTCGTTCGGCCAGTGCGTGGTTGCGGGTGGCAAGATTGCCGATACTGTTACGGCCGCTTCCGCCGCTTCCGATGGAGCGATCACCTTGGGCCGCTGGAATATCGGCGCACGCAGTGCGGGCCGTGAAGCCCTGTTCTCCCTTGCACAGGGTGGCATGGTGTCGTACAAGCTTGGCGAGCGCGAATTCGTGTTGCGTAAGCCGCTGATCACCACGTTCCGTGCGCTGACCGACAATGATCGCGGCGCGGGCCATGCGTTCGAGCGTGCGCAGTGGGCGGTTGCCGGAAAGTATGCGCGTTGCGTTGATACGAAGGTTGAGCCGCTCGGCGAAACCGCAGTTTCCGTCACTTACACGTATGAGCTTGCGATTGCGCAGCGCACGAAGGTCACCATTCGTTACGTTGCCGATGTGCTTGGCCACGTCGATCTGCATGTTGCATATCCGGGTGAAAAGGACGGCGATCTGCCGACGATTCCGGCGTTCGGCATTGAATGGATGCTGCCGGTCGAGTATTCGAATCTGCGATTCTATGGCGTAGGCCCGGAGGAAACGTATGCCGACCGCAAGCATGCGAAGCTGGGCATTTGGGATACGAACGCCTTCCGCGATCGCGCGCCGTATCTGCTGCCGCAGGAAACCGGCAACCATGAGGACGTGCGTTGGACTGAGATTACGGACGATTCTGGTCATGGCTTGCGCGTGAGCCAGACTGCGAATACTGAAACCGGCGTTACGAAGCCGTTTGCGATGAGCCTGCTGCCGTATTCGAGCACGATGCTTGAGGAGGCGCTGCATCAGGACGAGCTGCCGGAGCCGAAGCACATGTTCCTGCGCGTGCTCGCCGCTCAGATGGGTGTCGGCGGCGACGATTCCTGGATGAGCCCGGTGCACGAGCAGTATCAGCTGCCCGCCGACCAGCCGCTCAACCTCGACGTAGCCCTCGACCTGTTCTAGTTTCAAGGATTCAGTCGATTCCTACGTGCGAAATGTCTCCCGATTCTTGATTTCAAGGATCGGGAGGCATTCGTTGTGCCGCAAGTTGACTTTCGGCCTCACGATTCGCAGTTCTGTCTCACGATTTCGCAAGATCGTGCGACAATTCGGAAAAAACATGCGATCAGACCATCAAAATGGACGATGAGGGGGATTTTGTTGATGGCTTAAATTAGACGGATTGCCTAGAATGAGGGCAGAACTTCCGAAACGTTCGAGCGCAGGCGGGCAAATTCGCGCGCGTCCGAGCGTCACGAAGCACGCTCTTCCAGGAAAGGGGCCATCATGAGCGACGCAATGAACAACCCGTATGCGAACAATCCGAATCAAAATGGCAGCAACGAACAGCAGCCGCAAGGCCAGCCGGAATACGGGGCATACGCACCAAACCAGCAATCGCAATCCCAGCAGCAGGGCGGCAATCCCAACAATTCGGGCAATCCGTATCAAAGCGAGCCTCAGACCCCATGCTACTTCGACGGTCCCAACGCCAACCCGAATCCCAACCAGAACGGCTTCTTCTACGCGAGCTACACCACCGGTCAGCCGTACGGACAGCAGAACAGCCAATCCGACGCTGACAACGGCACCAACAATTGGCAGCCGATCAGCCCGTTCAAGCTCATGGAGGAATGGCTCCCGAAGAAGGCAAAGAACGCGATCCGCGGCACGTATGCGGTACTCGGCATCGCCGCCGTCATTCTCGGCCTGGCACTGCTGATTTGGCCCGGTGCCACACTGAAGGTCGCCGCAATCGCGCTTGGCGCATACTTCGTGGTTTCCGGTGTGGTCCGCATTGTGACCGCAATTGTGGAACTCGGGCTTCCGGGAGGATGGCGCGTGCTTGACATTCTGATCGGCCTGCTGCTGGCCGTCGGCGGCATGGTCATGCTGAAAAACGCGGCGCTTTCCGCCGCCACACTCGCCGTGCTCATCACCATGGTGGTCGGTCTCGGCTGGATGCTGGAAGGCGTGATGGCGCTCGTGGAATCGTGGCGCATGCCAAGCTCCGCATGGGCCGTAATCTACGCACTGCTGTCGATCGTCGCCGGCTTCATCGTGCTGTTCTCCCCCGTCAGCTCCACGACCTGGCTGATCCTGTTCGGCGGATGCGCGCTTGTGGCGATCGGCATCGTCGCGATCGTACGTGCGTTCACCTTCGGCAAGTCCAAGCGCAAGTAATTTTTGCGGCGCGGGCCGTAAAGTCTGATTATCTCTGTTTTCCCAGGGGCACCAAGCAACAGCTCGGTGCCCTTTCCATAGCGAAATCGCTTTTTATACCAAGATTCAAAGTCGCACAACCATGAATCTTGGTATTAATACTGGTATATAATTGGGTATGAAATTCGGTTTTAAGAAAGGTTTATCATGGCAAGCGCACTTGACATACTCGATGACCTTGCTCCAATCAGCGAGCTCAGCAATGGTCGTACTTCCGCATTGTTGCAGCGGGCCGACCACGATCCAGTCATTCTGATCAAACGAAACAAGCCGTCCTACGTTCTCATGAATATCGAAAACTATCGCGCTCTCATGGAACGAATCGAAGACAACGAAGACTTGCTTCTTGCCGAAAAAAGACTCGACAACAGTACTGGCACAACTATCAGCAACGAAGAGGTCATGCTCGATCTCGGCATTTCCCCAAGCGACCTCGCCGAGGCACCTGAGCCGGAACTCGCATGAACTGGCAAGTTGAATGGCTTGACGAAGCCAAGAAAGACATGCGCAAACTCGGCAAAGCCGAGCAAATCCAAGTACTCAAGGGAATCGAGAAAGTTCGCACAAACCCACTGCCCACCTCGCAAGGCGGGTATGGCAAACCGTTACGCAATGCCGAACGAACGAAACTTTCCAGGCTTTGCAAAATCAAATTCAGGGATATCGGCATTCGCGTTGTTTACAAACCGTTACTGCGAAATGGAATCATGACCATCATCGTCGTTGGCATTCGTTCCGATAGTGACGCTTACATCAAAGCCAACAAGAGACGCAAAGAATATGGACGATAAGATGCGTCCGCCAATTTTCAGCGAACGTTACTTTTTCTTCAAGATTAGCCGATGATTTTACAAAAGAAGTGACGATCGTCGCATGACATTGTCGATTTGCCCGACGTAAGATGAAGGCACAACAGAAGAACGAAGAAAAGAAAATAGACAACAAACACAGACTTACGGCAGCGGCCAGAGGAATGGACAAGAAAACAGATACGCGCCGCCAAGCCGAACGAAAGGAAACATCATGAAGAACAACACTTTCAACCAGGT
>OGPO01002374.1_pt1 | contig 9966 bp, 7 predicted proteins | sample 1553041 | NCBI WGS metagenome assembly OGPO01 (sample SAMEA2580281, study PRJEB22360) | human gut metagenome | biome: human gut; feature: human-associated habitat; material: faeces | place: Denmark | collected 2008/2010 | reverse complement strand
GCTGTCCACCGAACTGAGCTTTACCACCCAGAGGCTGCTGTGTTACTAATGAGTAAGGACCTGTAGAACGTGCATGAATCTTATCATCTACTAAGTGATGCAGCTTCAGATAATGCATGAATCCGATGGAAACTGGTGAATCGAATTCCTGTCCTGTACGTCCATCACGAAGCTGAACCTTACCTGTACGGTCGATTGGAACACCCTTCCATTCTTCTCTGTGGTCACGGTTATCCCAAAGATACTTCATAATATCATCGTTAACCTTGTCACCCCAGCGTTCTTCGAATTCTTCCCATGTCTTGTTCGCATAGTCATTCGCCATCTCAAGAGTATCCATGATATCGTTCTCATCTGCACCGTTAAATACTGGTGTTGCTACATTAAATCCAAGCACCTTAGATGCGAGACTTAAATGAAGCTCTAAGACTTGTCCGATATTCATTCGGGAAGGTACACCTAATGGGTTCAGTACGATATCGAGTGGACGGCCATTAGGAAGGAATGGCATATCCTCTACTGGAAGTACACGGGAAACTACACCCTTGTTACCATGACGGCCAGCCATCTTATCACCAACAGAAATCTTACGTTTCTGTGCAATGTAAACACGAACAGACTTGTTAACTGTTGGAGGCAGCTCGTCACCATTCTCCCTTGTAAATCCCTTTGTATCCATAACAACACCGTAAGCGCCGTGTGGAACACGAAGGGAAGTATCACGAACTTCTCTTGCCTTTTCACCGAAAATAGCACGAAGAAGTCTTTCTTCAGCAGTAAGTTCTGTCTCTCCCTTAGGAGTCACCTTACCTACCAGAATATCTCCGGCATGAACTTCTGCACCGATACGGATGATACCATTCTCATCCAGATCTTTTAATACATCTTCACTAAGACCAGCAAGATCTCTTGTAATCTCTTCCTGTCCAAGCTTTGTATCTCTTGCCTCTGCTTCATATTCTTCAATATGAACAGATGTATATACGTCATTCTGTACAAGACGCTCACTTAAAAGTACGGCATCCTCGTAGTTATAACCTTCCCAGGTCATAAATCCGATTAATGGGTTCTTACCAAGAGCCATCTCGCCGCCGCATGTGGAAGCACCATCTGCAAGAATATCTCCTGCTTCAACATGGTCACCCTTATTTACGATAGGTCTCTGGTTCATACAGTTACCCTGGTTGCTTCGGGAGAACTTAATTACGTGGTAAGTATCACGGATTCCGTCTTCTCGTTTTACGATAATCTCTTTACTTGTTGAGTACTCAACTGTACCTGCATGATGTGCAATAATACATACACCTGAGTCGCGGGCAGCCTTAGCTTCCATACCAGTACCAACAACTGGAACTTCTGTCTTTAACAGTGGTACAGCCTGACGCTGCATGTTGGATCCCATCAGAGCACGGTTCGCATCATCGTTCTCAAGGAAAGGAATCATAGATGTAGCTACGGAGAATACCATCTTAGGAGATACGTCCATTAAGTCAATTCTTGACTTTCTAAATTCGGATGTTTCCTCTCTGTAACGACCGGAAACATTAGTGTGAATGAAGTGACCTTCTTCATCTAATGGTTCGTTCGCCTGCGCTACTGTGTAGTTATCTTCTTCATCAGCAGTAAGGTATACAACATCATCTGTTACAACTGGGTTCTGTGGGTCACTCTTATCTACCTTACGGTATGGAGCCTCAACAAAACCATATTCATTAATTCTTGCGTAAGTTGCAAGAGAGTTAATCAGACCGATGTTAGGACCCTCGGGAGTCTCTACAGGACACATTCTTCCGTAGTGGGAATAGTGTACATCTCGAACCTCGAATCCGGCACGATCTCTGGAAAGACCTCCAGGACCTAATGCGGAAAGACGTCTCTTATGAGTAAGCTCAGATAATGGGTTATGCTGATCCATGAACTGAGATAACTGAGAACTTCCAAAGAATTCCTTAACAGCAGCAGTAACTGGTTTAATGTTAATTAATGTCTGTGGGGAAATGGACTCAATGTCCTGTGTTGTCATACGTTCTCTGACAACTCTCTCCAGACGGGATAAACCAATTCTGTACTGGTTCTGTAATAACTCACCAACGGCACGGATACGACGGTTACCTAAGTGGTCGATATCATCATCGTTACCAACACCATACTCAAGATGGATATTGTAGTTAATAGAAGCTAAAATATCTTCTCTTGTAATGTGCTTTGGAATCAGCTCAGTGATATTCTTGCGAATCTGTGCTTTAATTTCATCTATATCATCATATTCTTCTAAGATTTTTTCAAGGGCTGGATAGTATACTAATTCAGTAACGCCAACTTCCTCTGGGTCAACATCAACAAAGCTTGTGATATCTACCATCATACTGGAAAGGACTTTTACTTCTTTCTCTTCTGTCTCAACGTAAACATAAGGAACTGCTGCGTTCTGAATAGCGTCAGCCTGTTCTTTTGTAAGTCTTACACCTGCTTCAAAAAGGATTTCTCCTGTGGAAGGATCAAGTACATCCTGTGCCAGTCTGTGTCCTGCAATACGATTGCGGAACATTAACTTCTTATTAAATTTATAACGTCCTACTTTTGCAAGGTCATAACGTCTTGCATCGAAGAACATACTGTTAATCAGGCTCTCTGCACTGTCAACTGATAAAGGTTCACCTGGGCGGATCTTCTCGTATAACTTCTTAAGACCTTCCTGGTAGTTTGTTGCTGTATCCTTTTCGAGAGTTTTTAAAATCTTAGGCTCTTCTCCGAATAATTCCTTAATTTCAGCATTGGTTCCAATGCCAAGAGCTCTGATAAGTACAGTAACAGGAACCTTTCTTGTACGGTCAACACGAACATAGAATACATCGTTGGAGTCTGTCTCGTATTCCAGCCATGCACCACGGTTAGGAATTACTGTACAAGAATATAACTTCTTACCAATCTTGTCGTGGCTGATCGCATAGTAAATACCTGGAGAACGAACTAACTGACTGACGATAACACGTTCCGCACCATTAATTACGAAAGTACCTGTTTCCGTCATCAATGGCAGGTCGCCCATAAAAATGTCGTGTTGTTTAAAATCATCTGTTTCCTTATTATGGAGACGAACTTTCACTTTTAAAGGAGCTGCATATGTTGCATCACGTTCTTTACACTCCTCGATTGAATACTTTCTATCCTCTCTGCAAAGCTGAAAGTCCACAAACTCCAGGCTGAGCTGTCCACTGTAATCCGTGATAGGCGAAATGTCCTCAAAAACCTCTTTTAATCCATCTGTAAGGAACCATTTGTAGGAATCTTTCTGGACTTCTATAAGATTCGGCATATCGAGAACATCTTTTTGTCTGGCATAGCTCATTCTGATGTTTTTGCTTCCCGGAATTCGCGTTGGACGCAGTCTATTCTTTTCCATCGATGTTTTCACCCCTTGAATAATCATAATGTTAAATCTTCTGGTTACTTTCCAATAGGCATACAGACCCATTGTGAATCAGTTTATTATCATAGCACATCTGTCAAGCCATGTCAACTAATTTTTTTCTCTTATTCTTGATTTTTTCCAGTTTTTTCACTTGTTAAACATGGGAGTAAAATTTCTTCCATATAATATGTATAAAATAGCGGCGAAAAAAGGGAGAAATTCGGCAACTTTTTTGATTTGACAAAATGGATAAGTGATTACTATTTGATTCATTAGGGGGAAACAAACGAAAAAAGAAATACTGCCATATCCCATCTGCTCTGTAGTCGCATCTGGGATATGGTAGTATTTCTTTTTATTTTCGTCTGTTTCCTCTCAAAGAATCAAATAGTTATTTAACAAATTCCTTTACAGAAGCATATACGCCCTTGCCATCTAAGCCATATTTCTCAATAAGCTTAACTGCTGGGCCAGATTCTCCGTAAACATCGTTCACACCAATTCTCTTAACTGGTACTGGATATTTCTCGGAAAGTACTTCACATACTGCTCCTCCAAGTCCACCGATTACGGAATGTTCTTCTACTGTAACAACCTTACCTGTCTCTTTCGCTGCTTCTACAAGAAGATCTGAATCGATAGGTTTGATTGTGTGGATATTGATTACTTTAGCTTCGATTCCATCTTCAGCGAGCATATCTGCTGCTTCTAATGCGGAGCTTACGCAAAGACCAGTTGCTACGATTGTAACATCTTTTCCTTCTCTTAATACAACACCTTTGCCGATTTCAAATTTATAATCATCATTATCGTTAATTACAGGTACTGCAAGACGTCCAAATCTTAAGTATACAGGTCCGTCTAATTCATAAGCGGCACGTACTGCTGCTTTTGCTTCTACATCATCAGAAGGGTTGATGATTGTCATACCTGGGATAGTACGCATTAATGCGATATCTTCGTTACACTGATGTGTTGCTCCGTCTTCACCAACGGAAATACCTGCATGAGTAGCACCGATTTTTACATTAAGATGTGGATATCCAACAGAATTACGAATCTGCTCAAATGCACGTCCTGCTGCGAACATTGCAAATGTACTTGCGAAAGGAACCATTCCTGTTGTTGCGATTCCGGCTGCGATTCCAATCATATCGCATTCAGCGATACCACAGTCGATGTGACGTTCTGGGAAAACTTTTTTAAACATTCCAGTCTTAGTAGCTGCTGCAAGGTCAGCATCTAAAACTACAAGATTCTCATGTTCTTTTCCTAATTCAATTAACGCATTTCCATAGCTTTCTCTGGTAGCGATTTTCTTTACTTCTGACATAATGCTTCCTCCACTTTCTTTAAGTCTTCCATAGCTACAGCATACTGTTCATCATTAGGTGCAGTACCATGCCAGGATGCCTGATTCTCCATGAAGGAAACACCTTTACCTTTTACAGTCTTCATAACGATTGCTACTGGCATTCCTTTTACTTCTCTTGCTTCTTTAAATGCTGCATCTAACTGGTCGAAATCGTTACCATCTGCTACATTAATTACATGGAAGTTAAATGCTTCAAACTTCTTGTCGATTGGGTATGGAGAACATACATCTTCAATCTTACCATCAATCTGTAATCCGTTGTTATCTACGATTACTACTAAGTTGTCAAGCTTTCTTGCTCCTGCGAACATTGCAGCTTCCCAAACCTGTCCTTCCTGAATCTCACCATCTCCAAGAAGTGTGTAAACACGATAGGATTTATTTCTTAACTTAGCAGAAAGAGCCATACCTACTGCAGCGGAGATTCCCTGTCCAAGAGAACCTGATGACATATCAAGTCCTGGAGTGTGCTGCATACATGGATGTCCCTGAAGGTGGGAACCGATATGTCTTAATGTAACTAAGTCTTCTACTGGGAAATATCCCTTGTGAGCTAATGTTGCATATAATCCAGGTGCTGTGTGACCTTTGGATAATACGAAACGGTCTCTGTCCGGATCCTGAGGATTCTTAGGATCTACATTCATTTCCTCAAAATATAAATATGTAAAAAGATCTGCTGCGGATAAAGAACCGCCTGGATGTCCAGCTTTTGCTGCATGAACGCCTGTGACAATTCCTTTTCTCACTTCATTTGCCATCTTCTGAAGTTCTAATTTGTTCATGGTTTCCTCCTTATTGCCCAATATAATCCCAGAATCTGCTGTACTTCACTTTGCAATGAAGATTCTGAAATCACATCTATATCCTATTCACCAAATACTGCGATATAATCTTTTTTAAACTTCTCAATTCCAGCATCAGTTAAAGGATGTTTGGTCATCTGTTCAATTACTTTATATGGAACTGTTGCAATATCAGCTCCTGCTAAAGCACAGTCTGTTACATGAATTGGATTACGGACACTCGCTGCGATAATCTCTGTATCCAGACCTGCGACAGCAAAAATCTCTGCGATATCACGAATAAGATCAACACCTCTTACACTGATATCATCTAGTCTGCCTAAGAAAGGAGATACATATGTTGCTCCTGCTCTTGCGGCAAGTAATGCCTGATTTGCAGTAAAGATTAATGTAAGATTGGTCTTAATTCCTTCCTGGGAAAGAACTTTACAAGCCTTTAATCCTTCTACGGTCATAGGAATCTTTACAACCATGTTTGGATGGATTGCTGCGATTTCACGGCCTTCCTTAATCATTCCTTCTGCGTCTGTTGTTGTCGCTTTTACTTCACCACTGATCGGGCCATCTACGATAGAAGCGATTTCTTTGATGACTTCATTAAAATCTCTTCCCTCCTTGGCAATCAGAGATGGATTTGTTGTAACCCCGCAAATAACCCCCATGTCATTCGCTTTCTTGATATCCTCTACATTCGCAGTATCAATAAAAAACTTCATTATCTTCTCCTCCGTTTTTCACTCTAAGAATAAAGTAGGTTAACACACTGCTATTATACAAAGACTTCTGCAATCTGTCAATTGGTTTTGTGGGAGAATTCCCTTGCTTGTGGGATTTATTTCGTTTTTGGTTGGAGGAGACAAAAACCAGGAGCTGGATAGTTCAAATATATGACTTTAGTCGCGGTGCTTTGAATGCTCGCTCCCAAATCTCCCTCCTTGATTTGGTTTTCCAGTAATTTTAACTGCTTCTTACAAAAGTAGGTTAGGAACGTACTTATCGGAACCATCCACAGTCAGAAAATAAAAAAGACTTATCATCATATTTGTGGCCTCGGAGCAAGGTTTGGATACGAGCGCATAAGCAAGCATTCAAACCGCCGCGACTAAAGTCACAAATACGATGATAAGCCTTTTTCATTTTCGTCTGTTAATTATCTAATAAGCCGCCTATCAACTGTCTGTCAAATGGTTCATCAACCACCAAATCAACTATTCCCCACATGTTGGGCAATCGTCTGGTGCAAATTTTTCTTTATCGTACTCGATTCCGTTCTTATCGTAGTAATCTTTTACAGCAGCCTTTACAGCTTCTTCTGCTAATACGGAACAGTGAATCTTGTGTGTTGGCAGTCCGTCAAGGGCCTCAACTACAGCTTTATTAGATAATTCTAAGGCATCATCAATAGATTTACCTTTAATCATCTCTGTTGCCATAGAGCTGCTGGCGATTGCGGAACCGCATCCAAATGTATTAAACTTTACATCTTCAATGATGCCGTCTTTTACTTTGATGTACATCTTCATGATGTCACCACATTTTGCATTACCTACTTCTCCGATACCGTCTGCATCGTCCATTTTTCCTAAGTTTCTTGGATTACGGAAATGATCCATTACTTTTTCACTATATAACATGTTTCTTTTCTCCCTTCTCAAGTTCTTCCCAAACTGGTGAAATGTTTCTTAAATAAGAAACGATTTCCGGAACTTCTTTAATGATATATTCAATCTGTTCTGGTGTATTCTCTTCACATAATGTAAGACGGAGTGATCCGTGTGCAACTTCGTGAGGAAGTCCGATTGCTAATAATACATGGCTAGGGTCAAGAGAACCTGATGTGCAGGCACTTCCTGAAGAAGCCTCGATTCCCTTTTCATCAAGTAAAAGTAAAAGGGATTCTCCCTCGATTCCTTCGAAACAGAAGTTTACGTTACCTGGAAGTCTCTTCTTAGCATCACCGTTCAGACGGGAATGTTCAACCTGTGAAAGGCCTTCAATTAAGCGGTCTCTCATAGCAGAAATCTTTGCCATGTTCTCATCTAAGTTTGCTACAGCTTCTTTTAATGCTGCTGCCATACCAACAATGGCAGGAGTATTCTCTGTACCAGCTCTTCTTCCTCTTTCCTGTGCGCCACCTTCAATCAAGTTAAACAGTGGAACACCTTTTCTAACGTAAAGGACACCGATTCCCTTTGGTCCGTGGAACTTATGTCCGGATAAAGATAACATATCAATGTTCTGTGCGTGTACGTTCACTGGAACATGTCCAACTGCCTGTACTGCATCTGTGTGGAATGTTACTTTCTTTTCTTTACAAATCTTTGCAATCTCATCAATTGGCTGTAATGTACCAATCTCATTGTTCGCATACATAATAGTAACTAATGCTGTATCTTCACGAATTGCCTTCTCTACGTCAGCAGGATCAACAATTCCGTCTGCTCCAACATCAAGTAATGTTACTTCAAAGCCTTCTCGCTCTAACTTCTTAAGAGTATGGAGAACGGCATGATGTTCAATCTTTGTGGAAATGAGGTGTTTCTTACCCTTCTTTGCTCCAAAAAGAGCAGCAGAACGAATAGCCTGGTTGTCTGCTTCGCTTCCGCCGGAAGTAAAGTAAATCTCATTAAAATCTGCACCTAATGCTTCTGCAACATCTTCTCTTGCTTTCTGAAGCACTTCTGCAGCACGCTGTCCGGTAGAATGCAGGCTGGATGGGTTTCCAAATACCTCATTCATGCACTTTGTCATCGCATCTATCGCAACAGGACTCATCTTTGTAGTTCCCGCATTATCTGCATAAATATACATAAATTCACCCTCTTCTTTCTAAATCCTATCTAGTGTATAGGAATTATATCTTGAAAATCCTATCTTGTCAATAGGATTTTATTAAAAAGATACCGCTATTCTTGTTTTTTATCATGTACATAATTTCCGAAAAAATACTTCTTAAAATACTTTCTGTCTCTCTTATATTACTTTTATATCCATACGCCATCATAATTTTTACATAAAAAACAACCTCATAAAAATACTGGAGAACCAGGTTAACCCCGACCCTCCAGCAAATCCTCAAGCGTCACTGTCTCTAAATAATCATCAATAATCCCATCCAGTTTCTGCCACATCGGAAGAGTAATACAATATCCTGCCTTTTCGCAGGTTACTTTCCCACCCTCTAAGCAATTGACAGGAGCCAATGTTTTTTCTGTCAGCTTTAAAATAGAACCGATCGTGTACTCAGACGGCTTTCGCGCCAGACGATATCCTCCTTTTTTCCCGCGTCCACTTATAAGCATATTGCCTTTGTGAAGCAGGCTCACGATCATCTCTAAATACTTCATGGATATATTTTGATTCTCCGCAATTTCTTTTAACGGAATTAATTCTTCTCTGTCATTCTGTGCTAAATAGATCATTACACGAAGTGCGTAACGGCCTTTGGACGAAACCATCATAATTCGCCACCTCCTAATTCCTAATAATATACTAGGAATTAAGAAATAGCAAGCACTATTTTTAATGCAATAAACTTCATAAAGATTTTCAGCAAATGTATAAATGAGCTTTATGCAGACAACTCTGGCTTTCTTCCATAAATATTTTTCAATACTTTAACCAGTACTTTTTTCTGTACTGTCCCATACTCTGACGTCTCAGGTATAACATATGCGCTCTTTTCTCCACAAGCTGACGAAATAGAAAATGTTGCCAAATTCTGAAGATTTGATGCAAAGTTCGCCATCATAACATCAGCTAACTTATCAGAAACTTTCTGAACCTTCCAGCAATTCTTTGCTTTCACAAAACGAATTGTAACTGTTTTTGTCTTAAAACGATTAAACTTTGTATCTTTCTGCGATTTGTCAATAATTCCATTTACCAGCTTTATAACCTGCTTTTCTGACATGGAAGATAAATTATCAAGCTTTCCATCTGCCATATAATAAAATGCATTCATACAGAAATTAAATGTAAAATCCTCGCAATTCACATAGCGGAACTTCACTTTCACATCTGCCTTATTGCCCTTTTTCTTTGTGGAAATGATACGATAACTCATCTTACTGGCGCATTTAGCAAAATACTTTTTACCACTCGGAACCATGTAAAATGCCGACACAAGCTGTCCACCTTCTCCCCAATCCTTCACATAGCGGTTCATTCCTTTGTAGTCAAATTCTTTCATCTCTTTGAAAAATGCTTTCTCAGAAACTTTCAGACTTTTGCCTGCTGCTTCCACATTCTGTGCTGGTGCCAGCACAATAAAAAGCATGATAAGAGACATAACTAATGCATGAATTTTTTTCATAAACTTCTCCTTTTTCTCTCTTTGGGCTGTAAAAACCAGCCTTTATTCAATGCAAGAT
>OGPO01002361.1_pt1 | contig 10012 bp, 6 predicted proteins | sample 1553041 | NCBI WGS metagenome assembly OGPO01 (sample SAMEA2580281, study PRJEB22360) | human gut metagenome | biome: human gut; feature: human-associated habitat; material: faeces | place: Denmark | collected 2008/2010 | reverse complement strand
TGGATCAATCAAATTTGGATAATATAATTTAGAATTTTTCTTGCATTTATCTACTAATTTTCTTCTAACTTTAGCCGATCCAACCGCAAATGCTACTGCTAACTCTTCTTCAAATTTTAGAAGATAATCTATCCCACCTATAACTTTACAATCATCTATTATATTTCCTTTTTGTACTCCATCATCGACATATCCAAGAATTTCCCAAGTTGGTTCTTGTTGATTGATACGTTCAATCAACCATTGTACCTCCCTGCCAAATCCTCCTGCTCCATATATTACTATTTTCTTACTCATATAACCCATCCTCATTCTTCTTCCAATAGCATTCCATTCCTAATGCTTTCGGTGCAATAAAATCTTTCTCGATATCATCTCCGACAAATGCCATGTTCCTGCATGGTATTTCTAATCGTTTTCTCATGATCAGAAATGGAAGATCATTTGGTTTCCTGAATTCCATGACATTTCCATGTCCTGCAAGTTCATCTGTGATCAGTATCTCGTCTGCCATTTTATCTAACCCCAGAGCTTCTATCTTGGCTCGCTGTACTTTTGGTGTTCCATCGATCAAGATCCCGATACTTCGCTTTTGCGTGTGTAGTTCAAAGAATAATTCTTTGACTCCTTCATACAATGCAATCTCTGGTTTATGGTCCCTGATGGCTTCTCTGCATTTTAATAATAATTCATCCGAATACATTCCTGCATCTTTTAATACCGTTTCCAGTGGCGACTGCCCTTTTTCCAGTGCTGCGCATAACTTATTAAAGATATTGTTCACTTCTGGAAGCATTCGTTCTACCACTCGGAAACTGCTTCGTACATAATCTTTCTCTGAATATAATGTATCATCCAGATCAAAGATCACCGAACCAATTCCCTCGTCTAAATGATACAAATCTTTAAAATCATGAATCTCTACGATCGGTTCTTCTCTTGTATTTAAACATATGCTTTTTTCAAATCTTGTGAAAATAACATTGTCATCGGCTGCATCCTCTTTGTATTCCATTGGTTCACCTAACATCATGGAGAGTGCTGCATATGGTGCATCGGCTCCTGCCTTGATCGATACGGTGCTTGCCTGATGATACCATGGTTCCATTCGGATAAAATAATCTTTGTCTGTATGTTCTTCACGAAGCATAAAGATCGTCATCCATCCGGATGGCCTTAATTTCTTTATCACTTTCTTTGCTTCTTCTACGATCTTGTGATCTCTTACAACTCTGTATCTTGCACTTTCTTTTCCCTCGACTTCTTCCTTTGCCCTTGGTGTGATGTAAACCGGGCTTCCGTCTAGATTGCAGAATACGTCGATCTCATACATCTTCCCATTTAAAAATGGACGGATCGTATAATTCGCGTATTTTGATGCATGAAAACTTAATTCTTGTTCATCATGGATCATGATACTTTTCTCCAAATTATCCATCTCATCCAATACTGCAAACATTGCTGGGTATCCTTGTGTATAGTCATTGGCACTGCTTACGACCTGTGGTGCGTTAAGACCACATTCTTCAAAGAAACGAGCTGTCCAGCGTTTGTTGCTGCACAGCAGAGCTAATTCTTCATTTGCAATGAGAACTTCTGTTCCAACAGCTTCAAATTCGCTGGTTCTTTGTGACAGGATAAAAACGTCTTCTTCTGTTCTTGGAATGAGCAGAGCGATCTTCTCCTGTTTACAAATATGTAAGAGTTCTGTGACATAACCTTCTTCCCCTGGCTGTGAAACCTGATAGTGCTTATGGCAGCGATATAATGCTGGTGCTTCCAGTGAATGATCACAGCCGACAAATGTTACTTTCACCCCTAATCTGCCGGCAGCATAGCGGAAGGTATCGATAAATTCGACCTGATCTGCCACGCTTGAAAATAAGATCTTTAAGTGTCCTGCTTTCTTGTATTTGGAAAACTGGTCTTTCTTTGTTCCCTGAAAGGCATACATTGTCACAGATTCCTGTGCACTGATCCCTGCTCTTTTTAAGACTTTTGTCACGGTCTTTAGTATGATCTTGATATCGGTAAGAAATGAAATGCTATCCACATATTCAAGGTCGAATTCAAACTTTTCTTCCCAGCTGACGGCATTTCTCCCATTCACCTGTGCAAGTCCTGTCAGTCCTGGTCTTACATCTGCACGTCGTTTCTGTCTTGCACTGTAGAAATCTATGTATTGTTTCAATAATGGTCTTGGCCCGACAAAACTCATATGTCCAAATAAGATGTTAAAGAATTCAGGTAATTCATCAAGGCTTGTTGATCTTAACATCTGACCAAATCTTGGAAGACGTTCTTTGTCTGGCAGCAGATCACCATTCTCATCGACGGCGTCTGTCATACTTCTGAACTTGTAGAGTGTAAATATTTCGTTATGATATCCCGGTCTTTCTTGTTTGAAGATCACGGGGCTCCCTAATTTGATCCTTACTAACAGTGCTGTGACAAGCAGGATCGGGCTTGATACAATGATACAGCACAGTGACAATATGATGTCAAAAAATCGTTTGATATATTTGTGATACATCTTTATATATACTCCGTTTGTTCTTATCGGTCCAGTACGGATCTTATGATTCCTATGATCCGATCCATATCTTCTTTTGTATTCTTAATATCACTTGGAAGACATAATCCGCGGTCAAAGATATCTTCTGATACTGGCTTCTTATCATCTTCGTAATGAGAATAGAATTCGCACCCTTTAAATACTGGTTGTTGATGTAATGGTTTCCAGATCGGACGGCTTTCGATATTCTCTCTTTCCAAAGCTTCTATGATATCTAATGGTTTTGTCTTACTGTCTTCATCGATCGTCATGCATGATAACCAGAAGTTTGGTTCACTGCATGTTTCATATGGATTCATATGCACTTGTTTATAATCCTTGAAAGCATCTTTGTATGTCTCATAAATTGCTTTTTTCTTCGCAATGTGTTCATCCAGATGCAGAAGCTGTCCTCTTCCAACTCCCGCTGTGATATTAGACATTCGGTAGTTATATCCGATCTCCTTGTGTTCATAATGTCGGACCGGTTCTTTTGCCTGTGTTGCCAGAAATGTCGCATGCTTAATGTATTCTTCATTCTCTGATGCGATCATTCCACCGCCTGATGTCGTGATGATCTTATTTCCATTGAATGAAAATCCTGCCATGACTCCGAATCTTCCTGTCTGAACTCCTTTATATGTTGCTCCCAGACTTTCTGCAGCATCTTCAATCAGTGGAACTTTATATTCTTCACAGATCGCTTTGATCTCGTCTACCTTGGCTGGTGTTCCATAAAGGTGTGCAACGATCACTGCTTTTGCTTCTTTATGTTCTTCCAATGCTCTTTTCAATGCCTGTGGTGACATATTCCATGTCTCTGGTTCAGAATCCACGAATACGATCTTGCCTTTTTCGTAGGCGACTGGATTCACAGTTGCAGCAAAAGTCAGCGAAGGACATATCACGGTATCTCCTTCCCCGACTTCTAATAATTTCACCGCCAGATGCAGTGCTGCGGTTCCTGCGCTTAGTGCACTGCAGTGTGCGATTCCTGTATACGCTTCCATCTCACGTTCAAAGCCATTGACATTTGGCCCAAGTGGTGCAATCCAGTTGGTGTCAAATGCTTCCTGCACAAACTTCTGTTCTTCCCCATGCATCGTTGGTGATGCCATATATATACGTTCTTTCATGCTGTCTCATCCCCCTGTCATTTTGTCTGTTGATTTGTCTGTTTATATGTATACTCTGGAACTAATCTTTTTACAACTTCACGAATATTCGGATCTTCGGAAAATGCCGCATGATCTAATTCAGCGATCAGTTCACTAAATTGTTCTGTCTCCATCATCCTTGGACTTCCAATGAAAATTCGTTTGTTCTTTGTCTCTTTTTTATTCTCCTCATCGATCAGAAGTTCTTCATACAGCTTCTCCCCTGGTCTTAAGCCAGTAAACTGGATTTCTATATCTTCTCCTGGTGTAAGTCCTGATAAACGGATCATATTCTTCGCAAGATCTAAGATCTTGACTGGTTCTCCCATATCAAGGATAAATATTTCCCCGCCTTCTGCGTAAGCTCCTGCTTCCAACACCAGACTGACGGCTTCTGGGATCGTCATAAAGTACCGGATGATCTCTGGATGTGTAACTGTTACCGGACCACCATTGGCAATCTGCTTCTTGAACAACGGAACGACACTTCCGTTACTTCCAAGAACATTTCCAAATCTTACAGCAACGTATTCTGTATCGTATAAGCTATTCATATATTGAATGACCATCTCACAGATCCGCTTGGAAGCGCCCATGATATTTGTCGGTCTTACTGCCTTATCCGTGGAGATCAGTACCATTCTCTTTACGCCGCTCATTCCTGCTTCTTTGGCTATGTTAAATGTACCAAATACATTGTTCTTAATCGCATCATGCGGGCTGTCTTCCATCAATGGCACATGCTTATGTGCTGCTGCATGAAATACGATATCAGGCTTATAATCTTCGAAAATATTGTGTATTCGCAGATGGTTCTGGACAGATACGATCAATACTTTCAAATCTAGTTCTGGATGTGTTCTCTTTAATTCCATCTGGATCTCGTAGGCGTTGTTCTCATAATTATCAATGATCACTAACTTCTTCGGCTGATATCTTGCGATCTGTCTGCAGATCTCACTTCCGATCGATCCGCCTCCCCCTGTGACAAATACGACTCTGTCTTTGACATAGCTCATGATTGATGGAAGATTGGCTTTCACTGGCTCTCTTCCAAGCAGATCTTCAATCTCTACTTCTCTTAGAGCAGATACTGTAACTTCACTGTTGATCAGCTGATATAAGCCCGGAAGAATACTCAGACGGCATCCTGTCTGCTTGCAGATCTCAAGGATGTCTTTGCGGTCCTTGGGTTCTATTGTCGGAATTGCCAAAATGATCTCTTCAACATCAAATTTAACTGCATTGCGCAGGATCGTATTACGATTGCCAACCACTGGTATCCCAGATAAATATGTTCCTTTCTTCGCAGGATCATCATCTATGATGCAACGGATCGTTTTAGTCACATATGTACTCTTTTTGATCTCATTTAAAATGATGCTTCCTGCTTCTCCTGCTCCGATCAACATTACCGGAACTTTCTTCTTGCCAAAGTCATTCACTTTGAGTGGTTCACTTCCCTGAATCAATCGGACAAGTAATCGGATAAAAAACATTCCCAACAGCAGATATACCAAATACAAGAAATAGTAACTTCTTGGTATCTCCCATTGTAACATATAAATTCCGATCAACTGGAAAGCTGCTGCAATCACAACTGCTTTAACGACATTAATAAAATCGGAGATTCCTGCATACTTCCATTGCGTTGAATACAATCGATATGCCATAAAGATCACAATACTGCAAAAGAGATTCAACGGCATGTATTTTGCAGCATTTTTCAAAAAAATCGGTGCGATCTGTGATGGATAGAATTCAAATCGCGTTAATAATGCAAGATATGATGCTATGATCATCATTATGATATCTGAGATCCCAAGTATCATATTCCATTTTTTTCTTTGAGCGATTGTTTTTAATTTCTTCATATACTTTCCCCTTACATATGCTCTCACATATTTGTTTTAAACCTATTATACCATTCCTTTTCTTAATTTCCTATATCTACTCCTGCTCATTTCCTGCTTTTTGGTAATTTTTTCTTAAAATACAGCAAAAAGAGATGGAAAAATCTATATTGTTTTGATCTTTCCATCTCTTTTTATGTTAAAATTTTATCTTTTCATCAAGATTCTATCTTTTTATACGTTGATCTCAGCTGTTAATCCGAGTACTTCTTTATTCTCTTCCAGAATTGGATTGATCACTTCATTCACAAATTCTTCTGTCTGCTGTGGTGCACGTCCTACGAAGTTCTCTGGTTTCATGATCGCCTGTAACTGCTCCATGTTCATACCAAATGCTGGGTCTGCTGCGATTCTTTCTAACAGATCGTTTGCTTTTCCTTCTTCTTTGACAACTTTTCCTGCTGCCATAGAATGTACACGGATCTTCTCATGAAGTTCCTGTCTGTCTCCACCAGCTTTTACTGCATCCATCATGATATTCTCTGTTGCCATGAATGGAAGTTCGCTTCTTAAACGGCTTTCGATAACCTTAGGGTATACAACTAATCCGTCTACAACGTTTAAGTAAAGGTCTAAGATACCATCGATCGCTAAGAATCCTTCTGGTACAGATAAACGTTTGTTGGCTGAGTCATCTAATGTTCTTTCAAACCACTGTGTAGATGCTACTAATGCTGGGTTCATGGCATCTGACATTACGTAGTTTGCTAAGGAAGCGATTCTTTCACTTCTCATTGGATTTCTCTTATATGCCATTGCAGAGGATCCGATCTGGTTCTTCTCAAATGGTTCTTCTACTTCTTTTAAGTGCTGAAGAAGTCTGATGTCGTTTGAGAACTTATGAGCAGACTGTGCGATCTGGCTTAATACATTGATCACGCGGGAATCAACTTTTCTAGAGTATGTCTGTCCAGATACTGGCTGGCATTTGTCAAATCCCATCTTCTTGGCGATCATTCCATCGATCTTCTTGATTGTTTCGTGGTTTCCTTCGAATAACTCTAAGAAACTTGCCTGTGTTCCTGTTGTTCCTTTTGATCCTAATAATCTCATGTTAGCGATCACGTGATCAAGATCTTCTAGATCATATACGAGATCCATCAGCCAAAGGCTTGCTCTCTTACCTACTGTTGTAGGCTGTGCTGGCTGAAAATGTGTAAATCCAAGTGTTGGCAGATCTTTGTATTTCATTGCGAATTTGGATAATTCGTTGATCACATTTAATAATTTTACTCTGACAAGCTTTAATGCTTCTGTCATAATGATGATGTCTGTATTATCACCAACATAGCAGGATGTTGCTCCTAAATGGATGATTCCTTTTGCCTTTGGACATTGTACTCCGTATGCATATACATGAGACATAACATCATGACGGACTAATTTTTCACGTTCTTTTGCTACATCGTAGTTGATGTCTTCTGCATGTGCTTTTAATTCGTCGATCTGTTCCTGTGTGATATCAAGTCCTAATTCTTTCTCTGTCTCAGCAAGTGCGATCCATAACTTTCTCCATGTCTTAAACTTCTTGTCTGGAGAAAAGATGTACTGCATCTCTTTGCTTGCATAACGTTCTGATAATGGGCTCTGGTAACGGTCGTTCATAAAAATCTCCTTATCCTTATCTTTCAAAATTTCCACGAATATCTCTTGTTGGCGGTTTCATCGGATACTCACCTGTGAAACATCCTTTACAGATCGGTAATCCCTGTACCATCTGTGAAAGTCTCTCTTCTCCTAAGTATCCTAAACTATCTGCTCCGATCACTTCACAGATCTCGTTGATCGATCTGTTATATGCGATCAGCTGTTCTCTCTCTGGAATATCAGTTCCAAAGTAGCATGGCCACAGGAATGGTGGGGAACTGATCCTTACGTGAACTTCTGTCGCTCCTGCATCGCGTAACATCTTCACAATGCGGTCACTTGTTGTTCCTCGTACGATGGAATCATCGATCATGATGACTCTCTTTCCTTTGACTGCTTCTTTTAAAACATTTAACTTGATCTGCACGCTTGATTCACGGCTGCTCTGTCCTGGTTTGATGAAAGTTCTTCCAACATAACCGTTCTTGACAAACGCGGTTCCATATGGGATTCCTGACTCTAAGGAATATCCAAGAGCTGCTGCATTTCCTGATTCTGGTACTCCGACAACCAAGTCTGCTTCTACCGGTGAATCCTGTGCGAGGTATCTTCCTGCCTGAATTCTTGAGTGGTATACCCCAACTCCGTCAATCTCACTGTCTGGTCTTGCAAAATAAATGTATTCAAAGATACATCTTGCTGTTTTCTCCTTTGGAATACATAAATCACAGTCTGACTGAATTCCATCCTTTGTGATCGTTACGATCTCTCCTGGATTCACGTCACGGATAAATTCTGCTCCGATCGTATCTAATGCACAGCTTTCAGATGCTAATACATAAGCATTATCTCTCTTACCGATACATAATGGCTTAAATCCATATGGATCTCTTGCCCCGATCAGTTTCCTTGGTGACATAACGATCAAGGAATATGCACCTTTGATCTTCTGCATTGCTCTGGCTACTGCCTTCTCAATTGATGATGTATTCACGCGTTCTCTTGCGATATGATATGCGATCACCTCCGAGTCAATGGTCGTCTGGAAAATTGCTCCGGTATATTCCAAATCTTTGCGAAGCTCCATTGCATTGATGAGATTACCGTTATGTGCCAGCGCCAGCGTACCTTTTACATAATTCAAAACCAATGGCTGTGCATTTTCACGGGTGGATGCACCCGCTGTGGAATAACGCACATGTCCAACTCCGATATCTCCCTTCATCGGTTCTAAATTATCCTGGGCAAACACTTCATTTACAAGTCCCATTCCTTTATGGGAAGTCACTTTTCCCTTAGGACCATCTGTCTCGCTGACTGCGATACCGCAGCTTTCCTGTCCTCTGTGCTGCAATGCAAACAGTCCATAATAAATGGTAGACGCTACATCTCCTCCATCAAAATCATACATTCCAAAGACACCACATTCCTCATGCAGATCATCCCATGGTGTATCTTTTTCAAACTCGTTGTTATACATATAATCGTTTCTGCCTTTCCGCTGGTTTCCTGAAAATCCGTCAGTGTAACTAATGTGTACCTGTTGGTGTTTTATTTAAATTCTTTTCCTGTCAATAACGCAAATGCTTCTTTGTATTTATCAACGGTCTTTGTTACTACCTCTTCTGGTAAAAGGAAATCATTGTCAGGGTTTGCTTTTAACCAGTCTCTCACATACTGCTTGTCAAAGGATGGCTGTCCTTTTCCTGCTTCATATCCCTCTAAAGGCCAGAATCTGGAGCTGTCCGGAGTCAACATTTCATCACCGAGAACAACATTTCCATTCTCGTCCAAACCAAACTCAAATTTTGTATCTGCAATAATAATTCCTTTGCTTAAAGCATATTCTGCACATTTTTTGTAAAGGGCGATGGTTGCGTCTTTAATTTTGGTTGCATATTCCTCACCTTTTCCCGGATGAAGTTTCTCTAACACTTCCACACTCTGCTCAAAGGAAATATTCTCATCATGATCCCCAAGATCTGCCTTTGTACTAGGAGTATAAATCGGTTCCGGTAATTTATCGGATTCCACCAGACCTTCCGGAAGTTTGATTCCACAGACTGTACCATTTTCTTTGTAGCTTGCCCAGCCGCTTCCTGTGATGTAACCACGAACGATACACTCGATTGGAAGCATGTTCAGTTTCTTGCACATCATGCTGTTTCCATCATATTTTTCATTCTGGAAAAATTCAGGCATATCTTTCACATCTACAGAAATCATATGGTTTGGAACGATATCTTTTGTATAGTCGAACCAGAACTTGGACATCTGTGTTAAGATTGCACCTTTTTTTGTGATCTTATTTTTTAAAATATGGTCAAATGCTGAAATTCTGTCGGTCGCTACGATGATCAGACTGTCTCCGTTATCATAGACCTCACGTACTTTTCCTTCTTTTACTGGTTTAAATTCCTGCATTGATTTATCCTCCTTGTTTTTGCGAAGCAAAAATCCGAGTCCTATACGAGGAGAGGATTTCGCCTCCTTGTTTTTGCGAAGCAATATTATACCACTATTCTAATACACACGCTTTTGCAAAGTCAATGTGTTTACCTGTTCTTTGCCCTTTTACACATATAGAAAATCCGCCGCTTTTTATAAGCATTTTTGTGCAATTTACATTCGATTATTAGTGTTACTTATATGTGCATTTACTTGTTCTAATTTGACAGATATAAGATAAGTATCCATCGTTTCATTAGCGTAGTGTCGCAGATTTTGTGGTGCTTTCTCAGGGGCTGAAGGGGCATGTATAAGTGTCCTCTCACAAGTCGTGATTTTATATGTAATGAAAA
>OGPO01002357.1_pt1 | contig 10020 bp, 8 predicted proteins | sample 1553041 | NCBI WGS metagenome assembly OGPO01 (sample SAMEA2580281, study PRJEB22360) | human gut metagenome | biome: human gut; feature: human-associated habitat; material: faeces | place: Denmark | collected 2008/2010 | reverse complement strand
CCAGCCATTCAGAATAAATATAATATTACTGTGGTTCCTCATATCCTGTGCAGTGGTTTCACGCGTGAGGAGACCGAATATGTATTGCTGGATTTGCAATTTCTGAATATAACAGATTTGCTGGTACTCCGTGGAGACAAGGCTAAACATGAATCGGTATTTACTCCCGAAGGAGACGGATATCATCATGCGATTGAATTGCAGGAGCAGATTAATAATTTCAATAAGGGAATCTTCGTTGACGGTTCGGAGATGAAAGTCACCGCCAGTCCTTTCTCGTATGGTGTGGCGTGTTATCCGGAAAAGCATGAAGAATCTCCTAACATAGAGACAGATCTTTACTGGCTGAAAAAGAAGGTAGAAACTGGTGCAGAGTATGCTGTGACACAATTATTCTACGATAATAAGAAATATTTCGATTTTGTGGAGCAGGCTAAGGCAGCAGGTATCAACATTCCTATCATTCCGGGAATCAAGCCTTTCAAGAAAATCTCCCAACTAAGCATGATCCCCAAAACATTCAAGGTGGATTTACCGGAAGATCTGGTGAAAGAAGCATTGAAATGCAAGAATGATGCGGAAGCCGAACAGGTGGGTGTTGAATGGTGCGTGGCTCAATGCAAGGAGTTGATGGAACACGGAGTTCCGAGCATCCATTTCTATTCTATCGGAGCAGTAGACAGTATCAAGGAAATAGCCAAAATCATTTATTGATATGTTTTTCAGAGACGTAATCGGACAAGAAGAAATCAAGCAACGACTCATTCAGGAAGTGAACGAGGGGCGTATTCCACATGCCCAACTCATTTGCGGTCCCGAGGGAGTTGGTAAAATGCCATTGGCTATCGCATACGCACGCTACATCAGTTGCACCAATCGGGGCGAGGAAGATGCTTGCGGTGTCTGTCCGTCTTGTGTGAAATTCAATAAGCTGGTACATCCGGATGTGCATTTCGTATTCCCCATCGTGAAAAGTGCGAAAGGAAAGAAAGAAGTGTGCGATGATTATATTGCCGATTGGCGGCCATTCGTTATTAACAATCCTTATTTTAACCTCAACCATTGGTTGGGTGAAATGGACGCGGAGAACTCGCAAGCGCTGATTTATGCCAAAGAGAGCGATGAGATCCTGAAGAAGCTCAGTCTGAAATCCAGTGAAGGTGGATTTAAGATTACGATTGTATGGTTGCCGGAGAAAATGCACCCGGTATGCGCCAATAAGTTGCTGAAACTGCTTGAGGAGCCACCCGAAAAGACGATTTTTCTGTTGGTATCCGAAGCTCCGGACATGATTCTGCCTACCATTTTGAGCCGTACTCAACGTATGAATGTGCGGAAAATTGACGAAGCCAGCATCGACCGGGTATTGCAGAGTAAATATCATGTTCAGCCTGCGGATAGCATTTCGATTGCCCATCTGGCAAACGGAAATTTCGTCAAGGCACTCGAAACGATTCATCTGAATGAGGAAAATCAGTTATTCTTCGAGCTCTTCGTCAACCTGATGCGCTTGTCCTATCAACGGAAAATAAAGGAGATGAAGATGTGGAGCGAACAGGTGGCCAGCATGGGACGCGAACGCCAGAAAAACTTTCTGGAATATTGCCAGCGCATGATCCGCGAAAACTTTGTCTTCAACCTGCACCAGCGCAATTTGACGTATATGACGATTAATGAACAGAATTTTGCAACCCGCTTTGCGCCTTTTGTCAACGAACGGAATGTGATGGGTATCATGGACGAACTGAGCGAAGCGCAACTACATATAGAACAGAATGTAAATGCTAAAATGGTATTCTTCGACTTCTCGCTGAAGATGATTGTACTGTTGAAGCAATAATAAATATATAAACTTATGGAATATAAACTTCATAATGGAAGCGGTGGCCTTTGCTGCAAAGGATGCTCCCGACAAGATAAAAAGCTGAACACCTACGATTGGCTGGCGGACATTCCGGGCAATGCAGAAGAGAGTGACATGGTGGAAGTGCAATTCAAAAATACCCGGAAGGGATATTTTCGGAACAGCAACAAGATTAAACTGGAAAAAGGAGATGTAGTTGCCGTTGAAGCGGCTCCCGGCCATGACATCGGCGTGGTTACATTGACCGGCCGGCTCGTTCCCCTGCAAATGAAGAAAGCAAACTTCAAAGCAGATACGGAAATCAAGCGTGTCTATCGGAAAGCTAAGCCGGTAGATATGGAAAAGTTCAACGAAGCCAAAGCCAAAGAACACGCTACGATGATTCGTGCGCGTCAGATTGCGTTGAATCTCAATCTGGATATGAAAATCGGTGATGTGGAGTATCAGGGAGATGGCAACAAAGCTATTTTCTACTATATCGCCGATGAGCGGGTAGACTTCCGGCAACTGATTAAAGTATTGGCCGAAGCATTCCGCGTACGTATCGAAATGAAACAAATCGGTGCCCGTCAGGAAGCAGGACGCATCGGCGGGATCGGTCCTTGCGGACGCGAACTTTGCTGCGCTACATGGATGACGAGCTTCGTCTCTGTTTCTACCAGTGCAGCCCGTTTTCAGGATATCTCATTGAATCCGCAGAAACTTGCCGGACAGTGCGCTAAGCTGAAATGCTGTCTGAACTACGAGGTGGACTGTTATGTGGAAGCTCAAAAACGTCTCCCTTCAAGAGAGATAGAGTTGGAAACGAAAGATGGCACTTTCTATTTCTTCAAAGCGGATATTCTAAGCAATCAGGTTTCTTATTCTACGGATAAAAACTTCCCAGCCAATCTGGTCACTATCAGCGGCAAACGTGCGTTTGAAGTAATCTCCATGAATAAGAAAGGGATGAAACCGGACAGCTTGCTCGAAGAAGAAAAGAAACCGGAACCAAGAAAACCAGTTGATTTGCTGGAACAGGAAAGTGTTACCCGTTTCGACCGCAGCCGGAATAATAAAGAGGGCGGCAATAACGCTAACCGGAATAATAAAAAGAAGAAAAAAGGAAACAATAATAACGGAAACCGCCCGCAACAGCAAGCAGAAGGCGGCAATCGTCCGCAACAACCTCAACGGGAGAATGAAAACCGCCCGCAACAGCCAGAAAACGGCAACAGAGGGGAAAGAGACAACCGCCCGAGAAATAACAATAACAACAACCGGAACAGAGGACAGAACCAGGGACGGAACAACGAAAACAGACGTCCGGAAAGAGGATCAAATCAGGAACGTCCACAAGGACAGGAACGGTCGAATCAGGAACGTCTGCAAGGTCAAGAACGTCCACAACAACAAGACCGTCAACGGGAACAGCAAGGACAGGAACGTCAAGAACGTCGTCCCAACCACGAGCGTCCTTCCAGACCGGAAAGAAATCAGAATCAGGAGAAACAGTCAACTAATGAAAAGCCTACTCAAGAATAGTATATTGAGTCTATTCAGCGCTTGCTTACTGACAGCCTGCAATGAACATACAGTGTATCACTCTTATCAATCCCTTCCCAACAAGGGATGGGGAAAGAGTGATACACTCTCTTTTCAGATTCCCATAACTGACAGCGTTCCCACTACTCTCCGGCTTTTTGCGGAAGTCCGCAACAGTATCGAATATCCTTATCATAACCTCCATTTATTTATCAGTCAGAATCTACAGGATTCTACGGTATGGCGCACTGATACCATTGCTTTCTGCCTGGCTGACTCTACCGGAAGATGGACGGGACACGGATGGGGAAGCATTTACCAATCGGAAACTTTTATTACATCTGTTCGCCCTTTACATCCTACAAATTATACTATTAAAATTATGAGCGGAATGAAAGATGAAAAGTTACAAGGATTGAGCGATGTAGGTATCCGTATTGAGAAGCAGTAAGATTAGAGTCTTCTGCCACGTCCTGCATCAATGCGCAGGAAGATAAACAGCAATATCGTAAATCCCCATAAAGAAGAACCTCCATAGCTGAAGAAAGGCAATGGAATACCGATAACCGGAGTTAACCCCAGCACCATACCGATATTAATAAATAAGTGGAAAAGGAAAATACTGACAACCGAATATCCATAAACCCGCCCAAAGTTGGAAGTCTGCCGTTCGGACAGGAAGATTAATCGTAAGATCAAAATAAGGAAAGCCAACAGGACAGCAGCCGAGCCGACAAATCCTTGCTCCTCACCCACTGTACAGAATATAAAGTCGGTATCCTGTTCGGGCACGTACTTTAATTTTGTTTGCGTACCATTCAGGAATCCTTTTCCTGTCAACCCACCGGAACCGATGGCAATCTTGGACTGATTCACATTATATCCAGCACCGGTCAAATCTTCTTCCAAACCGAGCACTACTTTGATACGGACTTGCTGGTGAGGTTCGAGCACATTATCAAATACATAGTTACTGGAATACAGGAAGCCGACAGAACCGATTGTAAACAGGGCAATCAGGAAATAAGTACGTTGCCGCTCACTTAATGCCAAATAAATCAGATAGCCTATCACCACAATACAAAGCGCCCATTGCACCCAAACGAGGCTAAAATGTACCCAATATTCGGATATTAAATAAGCAATCAATAATATAGCCAAACTTCCACCAATGATATTGCGGATAGCAGACCATTTCTTGCGATATACCCACACCATACCACCGGCAAATAATAAGATCAATAGTAATACGATAAATTCTCCCAGTGGTGTAGGAGTATCGGCGATAAAGACTTCATCAAAACGGATGCCGACCACAAAGTAGATTACCGCACATACGCCCACAAAAAGCACTACTCCCGGCATTCCTTCACGATAAAGAACCAGAAAAAAAGCAAGATAAACCAATGCAGATCCTGTCTCCCGCTGCCCGATAATCAATAACATCGGGAGAAGAATGATGAATCCCAGAATAAAGGCACACTTTTCTTTCTTGATACTGAATGAATAAGAATTCATATATTTAGCCAACGCCAAGGCCGTAGCGAACTTGGCAAACTCGGCGGGTTGCAGGCTCACAGGTCCCATGACAAGCCAAGAGCGTGATCCTTTGGTGTCCGGTGCTATGAAGATGGTAACAATGAGCAAGAGAATCATCCCCACATATATAATGTACGCGAACATATCATACATACGGTCTTCCAGCATCAACAGCACGAATCCGAGTCCGAAGGAACAGATAATCCACACGAACTGCTTGCCGGCACGGGTCGAGAAGTCGAGGAAGTCGCGTTCGCCATAGTCATAGCTGGCTCCGCAGACGCTAAACCATCCGCCAACAATCAGGAGCAGGTAAATAAAAATCGTTACCCAGTCCAGCGTTTTCCACAAACTATCGTTCCTCGTTACCATATAATATCACTCTGTTACTAAATTCTTCCGCCCTCAACTCGTTCTCCGGCGAGAGCTTGCCTTTCAAATACTGTTCCATCATCAGTGCGCCGAAAGGAACTCCGTAAGTAGCCCCCCATCCGCCGTTCTCTACATAGACGGCAATAGCTATCTTCGGTTTGTTCATCGGCGCAAAGCCCATAAATACCGAGTGGTCGTGTCCGCGGTTCTGCGCAGTACCCGTTTTTCCACAGGCTTCCAAATCCGGAACCATCACTGACAGCATACGACAAGTTCCTCCGGTAGCTGCGCCACGCATCCCTTCTACGACTGATTCATAATGTCTTTTCTCAATAGTGGTATAGCGTGGTACGCGATAGATGCTGTCCAACTGATTATCTTGGATTTCCTTTACAATATGCGGTGTCACAAAGTATCCTCTGTTAGCTATGGTTGCTCCCAGGTTAGCAATCTGAAGGGGAGTGGATAGAATTTCCCCCTGTCCGATAGAGATACTGATTACTGTCAGTCCGTTCCAATGTCCGCGATAGGCTTTATCGTAGAACTGCGCATTCGGAATCAGCCCCCGTTTCTCTCCCGGCAAATCAACTCCCAGTTTGTAGCCAAATCCTTGCGAAACCATGTGATCTTTCCAGACCGTAATGGCGTTTTGCGGCGAACCGTATTTACGATCGCCAAACATACGGAACAGTCCCCAACAGAAATAGGAGTTGCACGATGTAGCAATAGCCGGAATCAATGGCAAGGGAGATCCGTGAGCATGGCAGCCTACTGTCAATCTTCCGTAATGGAACCCATGTGAGCAAGGGAATGCCGGACTTTGTTCAGTGATGATTCCTTCTTGCAGGAACGTCAGTCCTTGCGCTGTCTTGAACGTAGATCCCGGAGGATACACTCCCATCAGGGCACGATTCAAAAGCGGTTTGGTCATATCACGTTGCAAGGCCAGATGGTTCTTGCCACGCTGGCGCCCAATCATCAAATGCGGGTCATAATTGGGAGAGGATACCAGACAAAGGATTTCTCCGGTCTCCGGTTCGATAGCCACAATGCTTCCAATCTTATTCTTTAATAAACGTTCGCCCAGCATCTGTAAGTCAATATCCAAACTCAATGTCAGGTTCTTGCCGGGAACGGAAGGACGGTCATATTCACCATCCATATAATGTCCCTGGATACGACCGTGCGCATCGCGAAGCAGAATCTCAATTCCTTTCTCGCCACGCAGATACTTTTCATACGATTTCTCGACTCCTAACTTGCCGACATAATCCCCACGGATGTAGTATCCTTCTTCATCCGCTTCCATTTCTTTTGCGGAGACTTCTCCGATATCTCCCAAAGCATGGGCAGCAGCATTGTACGAATATTGACGGATGGTACGCCGTTGAATATAAAAGCCACGAAACTTAAACAGCTTTTCCTGAAAGACACCACATTCTTCCGCCGAAAGTTGCGACATAAACAACTGGTTGGTATAGCGGGAATACCCCGGATTGCGGCGACGGTCTTTCATATCGCTCATTATTTTGAGAAACTGTGCACGGGTGATATTCAGCGATTGGCATAAATCGAGTGTGTCCAGATTCTCTATTTCCTTTGGCACGATCGTTATGTCGTATGCCGGCTGGTTGAATACCAACAGTTTACCGGTCCGATCATAAATAGCGCCACGCGAGGGGTACTGGATCTTATTCAGAAAAGCGTTACTGTCAGCATTCTTCTTGTAGTCATCAGTCGTAATCTGCAATACAAAAAGACGTATCAGATAAATCAAAACAATGGAGATAGCAATGCCTCCGATTACAAATTTACGCTTCTCTAAGATATAATCTTTTGCCATCGTTACTTCTTAATCCCTTCTATAGCTATGATACAGGTTACAGTCAGAATAGTGCAAAGAAGCACTCGCAACAGTAACAGCCAAATGCTGGTAAATGAGAAGAACTCAATGGAGAGTAATGCCAGACTGTGCACAAAAACACTTGCAGTGGTATATTTTAAGAAAGGACTGATTCCCATCGTCTTAAAAGAGGGAATAAGGCTGTCCGGATTATCACGGGGTGTGAACAAACGAAGCAAAGAGGGCCGGAGGAAAGCGAGCAACACAGTAGCCGCCGCATTCATTCCCGGAGTATCGGAAAAGATGTCAATGGTCAGTCCGAAGAAGAAAGCCCACAGCATCAGTTCATTGCGGGAAGTACCGGAGCTGAACTTCAGAATAAAGTAGATATAGAGAAAAGGAGTTGCGTATCCGGCAATATGCACATTATTCAGAATCAATACCTGAAGAAGCACCAAGCCGATAAACCATCCGATTCTATGTATATAAGTAATAATCATTCTTTCATCACCTTGTTTTCAAGTTTCTTCTGTTCTTCCTGACCTGTCCGGGCTACCACCCGAACGTCACTCAACTTACCGAAATCAGTAGCCAGCTTGATTTTCAACAGATAGGAAAGTCCGTCATTAGAGTCGGACATATCATCTACCGTCCCCACCATTATACCTTCGGGAAAGACGGTGGAGAAACCACTGGTAACGACTGTATCTCCCAAATTAAACTCTGCATGTCGAGGCAAGTCTTTCAGATAAGCATAGCGCGAATCTCCATGTTCCCATTTCAGGTAGCCGAAATAATCACTGCCGATAATCTTGCAACTGATATTCGACTTGCTGTTCAGTACCGAAATCACCACCGAGTAGGAAGGAGAGGTTTCATAAACAATCCCTACAATCCCATTACCATCCACCACTCCCATTTCGGAGCGAATACCGGAAGAGGAACCTTTATCGAGCGTGATATAATTATCAACCAGATTCAAACTGTTCTTTATCACATGCGCTTTAAACAACTGATAATCCGCTTGCGGCACCTGCCGGATGCTGTTGATGGCCATAGAATCGAGCTGCTGCTCTCTCAATGCTTTTTCCAGATTAGTGATCTGTTGTTCGAGCACCATGTTGCGATCCAACAGATCTTCATTGACCGATTTCAGATGAAAATAAGAGGAAATCCCTCCCGAAACTTCATAAACCGCCCCCACAACCGTATTGGCAGAAGTGAAGAATGCACTCTGCTGATAACGGTTGAACCGAAATAACAAAACAAAACTGGCTACCTCCAATAAGATGAAGAGGAACCAGTAATTGTATTTCAGAAGGAAGTTTAATAAATTCCTCATCCCCAGTTTATCTCATTAAGAAAGAGAAACGGTCTACGTTCTTCAATGCCACTCCTGTACCTTTGGCAACTGCATGCAAAGGATCTTCCGCAATATGGAAAGGAATGTTGATCTTATCGGTCAATCTCTTATCCAGTCCGCGAAGCAATGCACCACCTCCGGAGAGATAGATACCATTGTGCACAATATCAGCATACAGTTCAGGAGGTGTATTTTCCAACGCACTCAAGATAGCAGTTTCGATCTTTGAAATTGATTTCTCCAGACAGTGAGCTACTTCCTGGTAGCATACAGGCACTTCCATCGGAAGAGCCGTGATACGGTTCGGACCGTGAACGATATAATCTTCCGGAGCATCATCACCCAGTTCGGTTAAAGCAGCACCTACATTGATTTTGATACGTTCGGCCATACGCTCGCTGACTTTCACATTGTGCTGACGGCTCATATATTCGCGAATATCCTCTGTCAGGTCATCACCGGCTGTGCGGATGGAGTTGTTGGAAACGATACCTCCCAAAGAGATAACGGCAATTTCCGTAGAACCACCACCTATATCGACAATCATGTTTCCTTCCGGAGCTTCTACGTCGATACCGATACCGATTGCCGCAGCCATCGGTTCGAAAATCAAATAGACGTCACGACCGCCGGCATGTTCCGCAGAGTCACGGACAGCACGGAGTTCAACTTCCGTACTTCCCGAAGGAACGCCAATCACCATGCGAAGAGAAGGTGAAAACAAATGGTTGCGAGTATTCACCTGCTTTATCAAACCGCGCATCATCTGCTCGCAAGCATAGAAGTCGGCAATCACTCCGTCTCTCAACGGACGGATGGTACGTATGTTTTCGTGGGTTTTTTCATGCATCAACTTCGCCTTTTCCCCCACGGCAATCATCTTTTCTGTACGGCGATCCAAAGCTACAACCGAAGGCTCATCCACCACGATTTTTCCGTTCGTGATGATGATAGTATTGGCTGTGCCCAAGTCCATTGCTATCTCTTGTGTAAAAGAAAATAATCCCATTTTTTTATTTACTATTTGACAATTTACTATTTACTATTTGATACATACTTATTACTATCTGACAATCAAATCCATATTGCCGAACGGCTGAATAGTAAATTGTAAATTGTCAAATAGTAAATCGCTTTAGTGTTTAAAATGACGGATACCGGTAGTCACCATCGCCATACCGTGCTCATTGCAATAAGCAAATGATAAATCGTCTTTTACCGAACCTCCCGGTTGGATAACAGCCGTAATACCTTCTTTATCTGCAATTTCCACACAGTCGGGGAACGGGAAGAAGGCATCGGAAGCCATTACTGCACCATTCAGGTCGAAACCGAATGATTTGGCTTTTTCAATTGCTTGTTTCAATGCGTCTACACGTGAAGTCTGTCCTACACCGCTTGCAAGAAGTTGTTTATCCTTTGCCAATACGATGGCGTTGGATTTGCTGTTCTTTACAATTTTGTTGGCAAACAACATATCTTCCACTTCTTCCGGAGTAGGAGCTTTGTCTGTCA
>OGPO01002339.1_pt1 | contig 10102 bp, 2 predicted proteins | sample 1553041 | NCBI WGS metagenome assembly OGPO01 (sample SAMEA2580281, study PRJEB22360) | human gut metagenome | biome: human gut; feature: human-associated habitat; material: faeces | place: Denmark | collected 2008/2010 | reverse complement strand
CTCTTTGCTTGATGAACCAACTGGTCAGCTTTATCTTGCTTATTATGGTTTCAAAGATGATTGTCAGTCATTTTCTAAAGAGCAATTAAAAGGCTTGACTGCAGAAGAAATTATGAATTTGTTGTTGCAACAAAACAGCAACCAAGGCAAGCTGGTGTCCTACGTCCATCTTACAACTAAGATGTTTAACTACTTGATGTCTTTAACCAATGGTGTCATGAGCATTTCTTTTTCTGATGAGTGCTTAAAGGAGCTGCTTACCTTTAAATCAACATTGGAAGATTACTTAGCAAAGCGCAGATCAAGCAAAGATATATCAATTGATGAACATTTAAGCGCTATTGAGTTCTGCAAAATTGATTACAAAGGTGAAATTAGGGATTACTAAAAATGCCATTTCCATATGATTTAACTAAAAATACTGATGCTTTGCAGTGTTTTTCTGATGTTCATAGTGCTCTAAACTTTTTAAATAAAAGCGAGCCTGATAGACGCTCTGCTCAAGAAAAGTTAATTCCTTATTGCCTTGAAGCTAGAGCTCAAGAGGACAAGGTTTTAGGACAAAGGTATAGAACTCAGTACAATATTGATGCTCCTAAAGGATCTACATCTGGCAATAAGACACATGTCTTTAATGTAGAGGAAGAGATCTTTGGTACTGGTTTTCATATGGCTCAGGCAAAGGAAATGGCTGTATTAGAGCTCCTTGCTATGATTGCCAGCCAAAATAAAAATGATCCTTTCGATCGCAATCAGGCTGATGAGCTTGATACTTTTACTTTGCTTAAGATGCATCGTACCTTATTGCGTCGTATTTTATTCAATAATCATTTTCTTAGTTCCATCGCACAGATGCAATTAACCGATGAGGAAAAATGGTCTCGTTGGTTAGAGCAATTTGTCAAAAATAATCAATTACCTGAAGCTAAAAATAGCAAAGGTAAAAAAGATGACGATGACGATGACGACGATGGAGAAAGCGGAGCAGCTGCTCAAAGCAAAGATATTACTGAATCGGACTTGAAGTATCTTCAGGGTATTTTTGGTTCATTTGCTAGTTTTGAAAAGGCAGTTAATTTACTGCGCTCGTGGTCAATATTAAATGACAACGAAAGACAGTGGTCATTCCAATTTCTCTTTCCTTTTGGAGTAGAGTCGCTCTATTGGGAGTGCACTAATGAGCTGGATGTAAAAAATAATTACATGGCAGGTGCAGGACAGATTGTCTTTAATATGCTCGCTCGCAGCTATTTTTATCGTACAGATAAGAGTAAAGATGGTATTAAGCTTGGCCAAAAGCTTAATGATTACTTTTTGGAACAAGTCGATGCTGTCAATGTTTATGCTCAAATTATCAGTAAGGGCAAAGAAGGCGAAGAGGACAAAAAGTGCACTTATGAAATTGAAGAGCAAGAGCTGTTACATAAACTGCGTAATGAAGTAGTAACTTGCGTCGAGCGCAGTGACTCTTTAGTTGTTAGAGGTCGCTATTTCCCTTACAAGCATTTACCAATCTTTGACCAAATTAGCGATGATATAGCTAATGCTTTGTCCTTGCCTTTAAACAAGCAAGAGCAATTCCTAGTGTTAGGAACAATTTGTTTGCTTAATCTCAATGTCTTTTTACTAGAGCAACAACAAAAGCTGTTGCAGCTTGGTAAGGAAGATAGTGAACAAGCTAAAGACACAACCAATATCGATATGGTTTTAGCTATTGATAATAATAGTGTCCTAAAAAAGTTTTCTCGTGCTCGCTTAGCTGAGAATGAGGCTTTATATCGCTATTCAGTGAAGCATTATTGTGAATGCCGCATTCGCTCTATTATTAAGAGCTTTGCTCCTTTCTTGTTAGACAAAACTAGAATTGATCACGACGAGCAGGAGCTGTTTATTCAAATTGCTAGATCAGCTTTCTCGATCGGTGAAAATCGTAAGATTGATTTAAACTTCAAAGAGGAAAAATTCCTTAAGGACAAAACGGAAAGCAATCAAAATATTGCTTTAGACAATGGTGTAACCATGTCTTACCAAGAGCTAGTTGATTTCTTTACCAGTAAAATTAGCGCCCGTGATTACCACATGGAGCGTGCGCACACTAATTATTGTGCTGATATTGGCTTGGTTAATAAAGCCGAAGGTGCATATCGTAATTACACCATGACTGATGATTTAATCAGAACCTTGGTAATTACTGTGTTAGGCAATAAGAAAGCGCAGATGAAGGCAAGTGAATTTTTGCAGATTCTTTATGAGCGCTATTATATTGTCATTGGCCCATTAGAGGGACAGCAATATTTTAAAAACAAGAAAGGGCATGAGCCTGATTATCTTGATGAGAAACGCTTTAGTGATAATCGCAGTGCGTTTATTGAGCGTCTACGTAAGCTTGACCTGCTTATTAGCTTATCTGATGGCTATGAGTACATTAAAAACCCATTTGCCAATAGCCTTAATCAATAGAACATGGAGAAAATTCAATTATGAGCAATGAGTTGGAGTATCAGCACGTAAGTTTAGTTCTCGCACCAGATGAGAGCGAGTCACTTAAAAAGTTTATGATCGATTTTAAGATCAAGGATCAAGGCATAAGCCAATTTGTTGATAAATTAGTTGCTTATCTTGGAGTAAAAGTAGTTAGCAACTATTTACCAGCCAATGAAGCAGAGTACGAGCAGCTAAAAGAAGAGAATGGCAAAACTTTAGGCTTGCTGGTTTTAGATGATTTTAAGCCTAACCAAATTAAACTCATTTGCGATGAGCTAATTAAGCAGATGGATAGTAAAGGCTTAAAGAACTTAGCTAACTATCCTATTGATCAGTCTTTACTAGATGAGCCATTGTCTTATTTGTACATTCGCATTGCTCATAAGCATGTGCAAGAGGCGGATAATTATGATCCAAATGTTTCGTATGTAGACCATGAGCATATTGCAACTTGGTGGCGAAATAATTGCGATGATGCTCCGAACAAAGTAATTTTATGCGCTGATTCCTCATTTGTGATTAATGACACTTTGGAGCATATCCGCAAAATTACAGTTGATGATTTGCGTAAAGCGTTGCCTAATTGCTGTATGTCCTTTATTGAGGACAATTATAAGAGCTATGGCTTTAAGAGCTATCATGCTGAGGATGGTAAAACTAAAAATCCGCTGATGGCAGCTTTAAGTACTCTTATTGATGATAAAGCGCCATTTTCTGCAATGCTAAGCTTAATTGCAAAGTACTTTATATATGCCTGGTATTTGTACTCAGATACAGAGTGTAGTATGAATGTCGCTTTGGGTAGAGCTTTGTGTGTCCTAAATTGGCCAGCTAATGCTCAGCTTTTTGCTAATACTCAATCTAATACTAAAGCTAATGTATTTAAGTCATTCTCTGCTAACTTAAAGCAATACTACAAAGAAACTAGCTGCTTTATGTTAGGCAAAGTGGATGACAAAAATCCTCTCAATGTTGAAAATTTGCGTGACAATTATGATCACTATTATTTTCATCATGACGATGAGAAATTAGATAAAAACCCTGTTTTTGTCAGCTTAGAGCCTTATGAGCATGCCTTTGTAAAGACTTATTTGGACTCCTTTGGTAAGTCCAAAGAAGAGTACAACAACGCTTATTTCAATTTGTGTTTAATCGATTGGGAAAAATTAAAGTATCTTTTTGCTGAGATCAAGACTAAGCAAAAGAAAGAAACTCTTCTTGAGCTTACTAAACGTTTATTTGAAGAGCATAGCGAATCTGAAGGTGATTTATTAGATGCTGAACAGTGGGATAGCATTGAGCCTTTACTGAAAAGCACTGGCAAAAATTTAGATCAAGAGCAAAGAGACGAGCTTTATGAGATCTTAAAGCAAAAGATCCATATTTTTAACCAGAGCTCTAAAGTTAAGAATGCTTGGGAAAAACTCATATTCTCAGGCCAAGCGCATAATGATGAGGATTTCATCTTAGCCTTAACTAAGGCATTCATTAACATTTTGCCATCACAAAATAATGCAGAACTATCTGTTGCTTCAGTAACTTTAAAGCTGGAGCGTAGTCTTAAGAAATTATTAGATACTAACTACTATGTTGGTTGCTATTTTAGCTTGCGTTTTGGCAGTTCCTTACGTGAAATTTTTAATAGAGTTAACGTAGGTAATCAAGAGCGCTTTGTACTTAAGTACACACCAAATCAAGGTAGGGCAAAGAATAACCAGGAAAGCCAAACTGCAAGTTTGGATCACCATCCTCTGATTAACTTTGCTAATTTCTTTAATGCTCAGCAAGCAGCAAAGCCTGATCTTAAGAGAAGCAGCTCTCAGAGTAAGGATGCTACTAGTTATAAGTTTTATCTTGAGCCAACTTTTGCCAATGGTGAAGTGGGTAAAAGATGCATTATTGAGTGGCATTTTGATGTAAAAAGTATTGGCTACTATTTGTTTAAAGATTTAGAGAATGTACTTAAGAATAAGTGCTTGCAGGTGGGTGTATTTGCACGCAATGCCTTTTCGGTTCAAGGCTATGAGCAAGCACTTAACCTTAAAGATAAGAGTACTTTTTTGCCAGTGCAGCGCTTAGCAACAGGTCAGCTCTTTAATAAGCAGCCAAGCAATCTTTATAATGTTAGCGAAAGTTTTAACAAGCTTTGTTCTAGTCTTAGTGCTATTTTTAAAGAGCAGCAAGGCGAGAAACTAACTTACTTGCAAGTAGAGTCCTTTAATCAAGATCTAGTTAAGATTAAGGAATCTTTTAGTGCGTTTGAGAGCACTTATCTAAAAGTTTTGCAATCATTACATGATTGTAAATTAAATTATGATTGCGTGCGCTTAATGACAGATCAGGCATCCATTGTGAGCTTTAACATCATGAATGCTTCTTTTGCTCAAGAACATAGCAAAATAAAGAATCTCACCTTAGCACTATTAGAATGCTTTAATAGTGTTGGTATGGCTTTTTATGAGCATTATGAACCTCGCTATAATTCTTTGCTCAATGAGCAAAAAGCTATCAATAACACTATTTTAAGTAATAGTGATGCTTGTGCTATTGCCACACCACTAGCCGTGTCAAGTTTAAGCAATTTTGTCATTAAGCATAAGCGCATGGTGGATTTTATCATCAATGCTTTTAATAATGCCGTGCTGGTTAATGATAGACAATTGCTCAAAGATAGCTATGAATCTGAGCTTAAATTAGGCGATGGTAATGAAACTATCTTTATCAATTGTAAGGATAGTTCAAGCTCCAACAATGTCTTGGTGTCAAGACAAGCTTTAAATGGCTATTCCCTATATGAGTCCCCTGAAAGTATTAAGCAAGATTTTGCCGTTAGTACATCAAGCTCTAAAGGTAAAACTAGGAAAAAGTTTGATTCCAACAAGCTTAATAGCAAAGCTTATGAAGATGCTGCCCTTAGCTTTATAGAGCGATATATTAAGGCCCGACCATATCTTAGTGAGCAATGTACAATCTTAATCTACTACTGTGGTGTGGTACAGCTTCCACTGGCTATTTATAAGAGATTATTGGAGCAAAAGAGTTTAGCTGCCATCAAGTTCCATCTCATTATTGTCAACTGCTCAGTGGATGATAGTGCTCAAATTTATAAAAGCTTTGAGGATGAGCGTTTAAAAATAGGGCCATCAAACGAAGATAACTCTTACGATCATCGCATTAAGGTTAGTATCTTGGCTGATCATGTTAATCAGCAAGACTCATCAGAAAAGAAGGGTGTTATTAGCTTTGATCGTACTACTAGCTCAAGTGATGGTTCTTTTAACCATTTTCTCAATCGCTATTCATTTAAAACTAATGGTAATAGCTCGGCTAACAATGCAGCTTTAGACAAAATTGCTGATATTTGCCTAATGTTCCACGTGTTTGATTCTCAGGCTACTTTTGGTTTTTCAAATACCAGTAATGCTTATTTAGTAGAAAATGGTCTGGATAATGTTAAATCATTAGTAAGCTATGCCGATCAAGATGGTGTGAAATCTCGCTATGTGGGTAAGTTCTTATCATGTCCTGTTCTTACTGATAATGAAGCCATTTATCTTCACGGCCTGTATTTATTGTCGCAAAAAGATATTGAGTTCTTTAATAAGGCTAAAGACACCCTTGCAGCAATTAGAAGCAAGGAAAAGTTAACGGAAAGTGATTATGCTTTATCTTTAGACTTAGCCCCTAAAGGTCAAAACCGCCAGAGCATTTTTGTGCCTTTGTTTGAGCTTAAGACAAAGGATGATGAGAATGTGGGCGCTAATTTATTGGACTCAGTCTTTAAGCGCTGTGAAACAGTTTTGTTCATGGATGAATTAATGTGTCGCCAACTCTTAAATCATAATGAAATTAAGATTGTCTACCACCAAAAGCTTAAGGACTTAGATCTTAATTTGCTTGGCGCTTGCAAAGAATACTCAAAGCAATCAGCTGGCTTTATTAACAACTTGTTGGATAAGCTTGACAACAAGGATGAACAAAAGAGAACTGACCTAATTACTAGAATAGTTAGTGATGCTGCCGATATCTCAGGAAGTATTGTCATTCGATCACAACTGTATCGCAAGAGAACTTATGAAATGATGGGCCTGGTATTATGCCAGTATATTGTTGCTCAAGCATTTAAGGTTATTGCGCAAAGGCTGGATTGTACTTCTCCTTTAGGCACAGCATCTTTTGTGTCCCTTGATGATTATGCTGCATTGATTGGCCAAAAAGAGGGTAAAGTTGCTGATATTTTAGGCCTACAAGTGCTTAAATATAAGTCTAAAGCCCAGGTCCAGACCCAAGCTAAGCTCGAGAACAGCACTACAACTAATAGTGGTGATTTTAATAGCCTAGATTTACTAGACAATGCCACTTTACAAGCTAATCCTTTATTTGTTGACTGTGATTTAAGTGCTAAAGAGGCTCAAAAGAGTACTGCTATCAATGAGTATGTCTTGGTGGTCTATATCATTGAGTCCAAGTTTTTCACTGGCAAAGAGGCTAATGCGCTTAAGAAGTCTAAAGATCAGACTAGAAGTTCTTTAGAGGTGTTCTATGAAGCTATCAGAGACCAAAATGGCAATCAGATCTTAGATAGAAAGATTATGCTCTCTAAGCTTGCTAATTTGCTGCAGTACTCCACATATAAGCTTAATCGCGAAGAAGCCGAGGAATTTGCCAAGATTCAACAGCTTATTAGCTCAGAGCAGATTGATATCATTATCAAGGGAACATCTTTCTTCTATGCTCTCAATAGTGGGGACATTAGCAACAAGGTTTCAGCTGGCATTAATGTCTCTATTGATCCTTCTATGGATAAGCAAAGGGAAGATAAGAGTATTCCTATTACTCAGTTGACCATTACTGATCATGCCCTTAAAGATGTGGTTAATAATTTCTACGCTCAAGATAATAAAGCCTCAGAGAACAACCAATCAGACTCAGTGGTTGACTATATCTTTAAGCAAGACCAAGAGGATATCTTTAAGCGCTATTTAAATGTTAAGAGTAGCGAAATCTTGCATTTAACCCCTAATGCCGATCAGCCAGGCGTGCCAGCGCACACCCAAACTCCATCTGGGCCTCAAGACCAGCATACCTCCAATCAAGGTAATGGCAGTGGCAATGTTGCTAATGAGACTAAGGCTAAAGATCCTGCCTCACCTGTAGCACCAGAAAATGGTGGACTAACTACTGGCTCTGAGGAAACTAAGGTGCCATCAGTGCCACAAGAACAACATACCACCAATCAGGGTAATGCAAATGGCAATGCTGCTAACCAAACTGAGGCTAAAGTACATGTAGCACCAGAAAATGGTGGCATGATTACTAGTGCTGAGCAAGAGGGCAAGCAGAGTGCAGAATCATCTGTTAAAGCTGAGAATAATGGCTCCGCACAGTTAGCCACTCCAGCTGTAAAGTTGCCTCCAAAATTTGAAATTCATAGTCCAAAACAGGATGATAAGCAACAGCAGAGTGCTTCTAGCAATAATGAGCCGCTTAAGATACATGAGTTTTGGGCGGAGCATCCAAAGGTATGGAAGCTTATCGAAAGTTCAAGTCAAATTTTTGATGACAAAGAACAACTACGCCTAATTGAGTTTGAGAACAATGAGAAAGCTTTAATTCAAGCCCTTAAAGACAAAGGCATTGATCCAGTGCTCACTAAGAAAAAGCTAACTTGTAATGGAGCAATTTTTAGTTTCGATGGCACTGGTAATTTTGATCTTTCTAAGATTAAAGAAAGCGACAAGCAATACTTTTTGACTAAGTATAAGGTTGATATAGTAGAGCTGCGTCCTAAGCCAGGTGAAATTGATGTTTATGTAAAATTTAAGCATCGTGCCTTTGTTTCTTATTTATCACTGCTAAAAGGTCATGATTTTAATTTCGATTTCTATGAGTTCGATGGGGAAACTTATCGCGGCTTTAACTCCAAGTTTATTTTAGGTCTGGGTGAAGAGACAGGAACTACAGTCTATTTAGACTTGCGTAAAGACTCTCCTCATACACTAATAGGAGGTAGTACTGGTTCTGGAAAGTCAGTTTGTCTTAACACTCTTTTGTTAGATATGGTGTTAACCAATCTGCATAACGAGCTAGAGATAATCTTGGTTGATCCTAAAGGTGGAGCTGAGTTCTTCTTCTTTAAAAACTTGCCTCACTTAAAAAAATACGGATTAATTACTAATCAAAAAGAAGCTTTGGAAAAGATGGAGCTTTTAGTTGATATTATGGAGGAGCGCTACCAAGAATTTACCTCTCTAATGGCTTTTATCCAAAGCCAAGGGCATCAACTTAAGTCCATTATCAATACTATTGACGCTTACAACAAGATTTGTTGTCAATATCAAAGAGGGCGTTTGCCTCACATTTTCTTTGTTATGGATGAGTTTGCCGATTGGTTTGGTGATGATTCCTTTAGAAAACGTGCTAGCGAATATGTTAATCGCCTTGCCTCTAAGGCTCGTGCTGCTGGAATTCACTTAATTTTGGCAACTCAACGTCCAGATGCCAAAATTATGGAAGGTAGCATCAAGGGGCAATTGGACAATCGTATTTGCTTAAAAACAACGGATTCAATAAATTCAAAAATCATATTGGGCGATAATGAATTTGATGCTTCAAAACTATCAGGTAATGGCCATATGATTTGTAAGTTGTCAACAACCTCCACAGCTCAAGGCGGCTATATTGATGGGGGTAAATTAAGCGATATGATTCAACGTATTATTGAAGATTATGAGGATAGACTTAAGGTTTCCAACTAGTCTGCTTGTTAGTACAACTTTCTATAGTTAACTAAAACCCGCTGATAAAAGCCACAAAGGCTCTAGTAAGGCGGGTTTTTTAATTGCTAACGAACAATAAATTTCTTACTTAATCCATTACTTATTGCATTTTAATCAGGTCCAGAGGAGCTATTGGGATTTATGACACCTGTACATGATGAATACTAGTGCGGGCGCATTAAGAGTTCTTATGACAACGGCACGCTGAGGATAGGGAGCATGATTGGCTCTCAGGGCAGAGGCTTGCTGTGGGTAGGGTAGATGGAGTTAAGAGCGTGAAGAGGCTAGGCCTGATGATGGGCGGGCGCATTAAAAAAGCTCTAAGGGCTAGGCGCTTAGAGCTTTAGGATAATTATAAGCTAAAGGCTAAGCTTGGAGGTATAGGCTTTAGCTTTAGGTTGAGTATTCTATTTGGTTTCCTCTGCGATCTTGAAGTAGGAAATACTATCAAGTAAGGAGTGGAGGGCAACCACAGTCTTGTCGATAATTTCTTGAGTGTTCTGAGTTTCAGTATTAGCGTCTTGAGCTAAGTTAGAAATATCATGGATATTGGTAGAGATTTCGTTAGTGGCAGCTGATTGCTCCTCGGCAGCAGAGGCAATTTGAGCAATTTGCATATTAACGTGATCTACGTGCTCAATCATATCACGCATGGTGCTTTCAACCTCAGCAGTGTCTTGAGAGGTTGCTTCCATGGTTTGTACTGAGTGGTTAATGGATTCAGCTGCATTGGCTGCATCTTTTTGAATGTCAGCCACCATGCCAGCAATTTCCTTGGTAGACTCAGAGGTACGGCTTGCTAAGGCACGCACTTCATCAGCTACCACGGCAAAGCCACG
>OGPO01002335.1_pt1 | contig 10126 bp, 6 predicted proteins | sample 1553041 | NCBI WGS metagenome assembly OGPO01 (sample SAMEA2580281, study PRJEB22360) | human gut metagenome | biome: human gut; feature: human-associated habitat; material: faeces | place: Denmark | collected 2008/2010 | reverse complement strand
GGGCTGCGGTGGACGGTGGTGAACGATAAGGTGCAGGGGCTGAGGGGTAGGGGAAATTATTAAAAAGGCACGTGGTAAAAATAGGGTATGGCTTGTTAGCCATAATAAAGACGGGAAATTTTTGTTTGCCGTGCACTGTGCTTAGTGCACACTGTGGCTCCAGTCATCATTTTAGGCTAAATTATGCACTTTATGGGGTGCACGAGAATTTTTTCTTAAAATAGCTCAAACAAATTATTAACAAATCCTTATATATTGAGGCTTTGCACAATATTGAGCAAAACAAATTTATTATTTGAGTGCTCTCACAAAAGGAGGCCGACAAGATAGCATATTTGTCGCGACTGGTGCACAATCGTTAAACATGTTACATCGTCGGCTTAATCGAAGGTTGAAATTTACTTTACCTAAATATTAATACGTACAAAAAGACAGAAGCATAGAGTCTTAAAAGATCCGCTCTTATGGTCTGATGACATCGGAGTGGAAAGCTCAATGATAAGAAGTAATACAGTATCAGACAGCAGATCTTTTAAGGCTCTTACATAAAATGCTTTTTATAGTTACGTGTAATCGAAACTATGTAAACCAGGTAAAGCAATTTTTAACTAACTGCTCACTTGTAATTCGTATAAGAAAAGGTGTGTGGTAGCAAGCCAGTCATGAACTTAGAGCTAAACAGTTTGTTTAGTTTGAAGGCCACTTGGTAAAAAGAAAGGTAGAAGTGGTAGTTCAAGTGCTTAATGACATATCAAGAAATGTAAGGAAGTTGTGTTTGGCTAGGCATAATGAATTCATTCTTAATGTTAAGCACCTTAAAAACCAATAATAATGGTGTTTAATGATGATAGATAGTTTCACCAATTTCGGCTCTTTATAAATGTAGCTTATAAGAGCTGTTAAGCATGGCGATGATGGTATTAGTTTTTCTAGCTTACAAATAATAAATTGAGGTCATAGTGATGGAAAACTCACGTGATGTGGCTAAACAAACATTAGCTTTAGTTCTTGCTGGCGGTCGTGGCAGTAGATTACATATGCTTACTGATAGCCGTGCTAAGCCTGCCGTATTCTTTGGTGGTAAGTTCAGAATTATCGACTTTGCACTTTCTAACTGTGTAAACTCTGGTATTACTCGTATTGGTGTTGTAACCCAGTACAAGTCCCACTCTTTATTACGTCATATTCAGTCTGGCTGGTCTTTCTTACGTAACCAGTTCAATGAGTTTATTGACTTACTCCCAGCTCAACAACGTGTTGACGAAGAGCACTGGTATCAAGGTACTGCTGATGCTGTTTACCAGAACATCGACATTATTCGCAACCACAATCCAAAATACATTGTAATTTTAAGTGCTGATCACATCTACAAGATGGACTATACCGCTATGGTTATGGATCACATCAGCTCTGGTTGCCCTGTAACTGTTGCATGTATTGCTATCCCTCGCTCTGAGGCTAGTGCTTATGGTGTAATGCAGGTTGATAACAACAATATGATCACTGACTTCTTAGAGAAGCCACAAGATCCTCCTGCAATGCCAAGCGATCCAAATAGCAGCTTAGCTTCCATGGGTATTTATGTATTCAATGCTGAGTTCTTATACGACGTATTAACCGAAGATGCTAATACCGAAGGCTCACGTCGTGACTTTGGCTTTGACATTATTCCTAAGCTAGTAAAGGAGCATAAGGCTCACGCTCATGACTTTGCTCTATCTTGCATTCGCAATTTAGGCAATATGGACATTTGCTACTGGCGTGACGTAGGTACTATTGATGCTTACTGGGAAGCCAATATGGATATCGCAGCTGTGCAACCACAGTTAGACGTATACGATACCTCTTGGCCAATTTGGACTCACCAGGATCAATTACCTCCAGCTAAGTATGTTCAGGATATCAATGGTGCATCTTCTGTAGTTATGAACTCTGTATGTTCTGCAGGTTGCATTATTTCTGGTTCTGCTTTAGTTCACAGCGTATTGTTCTCCAATTCACGTGTGCACTCCAACTGTAGCTTAAATGAGGCTGTAGTATTACCATCTTGCGTAATTCACCGTGGCTGCCGTTTAACTAAGGTTGTATTAGATCGTGGCTGTGAGTTACCTCGTAACCTCGTAATCGGTGAGGATGTAAATGCTGACTCTAGACGTTTCTTCCGTACCGCTGGCGGTGTTGTATTAGTAACTCGTGAAATGCTTGATAAATTACGTAAAGACGAGCCTCACCTCTTTGAGGGCTTTGATTCTTACTCTGGCAAGAGCTCACCAATTTACTAATTTTATAGTTTAATTTTTTAAACTACTAAAAAGCACCTTGTACGCATTGGTCATTCAACAAAGCGGCAAGGTGCTTCTTAATTTTAAAAGAGCAAGAATTCACATAGACCAAAATTTTTTAAGAAAATGAGCGCTAAATACGTTTTTAGGTCTATAACACTTGCACTTAAGTACAATTTTGCTTAAGCTTGCAAGCCTTAAAAAGCAACAACAGCAAAGCTAAGCGTTATTGCTCTTATGATTTACAATATTTCAAAATTTTTTTGTCATATCATATCTAAGCTTGATCTGCTGTAAATAAATCATATATGTAGCGTGAAAAAAAGTGCATTTATTTATATGGCGTGGATCAAAGTTCTAAAGCTATTGTGCTTATATATCGCTTTTATGATGATATGATTAAAAAGTTGTCTGTATATTCTTATTAAAACCAGTCTTACTAATTTTAGGTACTGGTTAGTACAAAGCAGATCTGGTTTTTTCAACAGGAGTAGTTACTGATGAGTGAGCAAATCCTCGATGATAACGCAAAGGTTGCGTCAAGTGAGGATGCAATTTTCGATGATATCCGTCCATGTAGAGATGATGAGGCTCATCAGGAACTAGCCATCATTGCCAATGATGAGTCATTAGTTAATGGCATCGTAAAACTCCGTTATCCTAAGCTTTCTAAGTTAATTGGCCCTTTATTAAAGATTAAGGTTCGCTCTTACATTAAAAATGCCGTAGAGCAAATTCATTCTATTGAGCAGTTCCAGCTACAAATGGCTAGTGCTGTAAGTAAAATGATGACTAACACTACCGACGGCGTTACCTTTAATGGCTTTGAGGAGCTTGACCCTTCTAAAGGCTATCTTTTTATCTCCAACCATAGAGATATCTCTTTAGATCCATGCTTTATCGATTATGCTTTCCATAGCTATCATCATAAAACAGTACGTATTGCCATTGGTGATAACTTGCTTAAGATGCCTGCAGCTACTGCGCTAATGCGTCTTAATAAGAGCTTTATTGTAAAGCGCTCTGTTACCCTGCCTCGTGAAAGATTGCGTGAGGTAAATCATTTATCTCATTATATTGGTCTTTCTTTACAAGAGGGGCACTCTATTTGGATTGCTCAACGTGAAGGCCGTGCTAAAGATGGCAATGACTGCACCGAAGAGGCAGTATTAAAGATGCTTAACATGTATGGTCGCAAGCAAGGCAAGAGCTTTGGTGAGTACATGAGCAGTCTTAACATTGTGCCTGTCTCTATTACTTATGAGTTTGATCCAGGTGATGTGGCTAAGGCCAATGAGCTTGAGGAGCGTGCTCGTAATAACGGCCATTATAAAAAGGCTGAATTTGAAGACATTAAGAGCATTATCAAAGGCATTAATGACTATAAAGGTAAAGTTAGCATTGTTGCTGGTAAGCCTATTGAAGGTGGTTTTGAGACCCCAGCTCAGCTAGCTGCCATTATTGATAAGTTTATTTATCTTAACTATGAGCTCTACCCAAGCGTTATGTTAGCTGCTTACAAGTTAGGCTTAGTAGATGAGAGCATGATTGCTAATATCTCTGCTGAGGATAAAGCTAAGTTTGACCAGCGCATGAGTGAGTTTCCAGAGCACTTACACAAACGTATTTTTCAAATGTATGCTTATCCTTATATCAATCAAAAACGCGCTCAAGAGGGCGAGCTTGATTTAAAGGATTAGCCTTTTAGTTAAGTTTTATGAAGAAAAAGCCATAATCTAATCAGATTATGGCTTTTTTTGGGGCTTTAAAAAATTTTTCTTAAATTTTTTTAAAGCTAAAAGAGCTTGTTCAGCCCTTAAAATGAGCCAAAACTAGTTACATATTTATTATTGATATATAGTGCTTATAAATGGAAAATTGTTAGCCACTGATACTTTCTTAAGCTAAAATAGAGCCCAATTTACAGATATAAAAGATAATTTTGTCTGTATGTTGATGATAATTTGTGGCAACTTTACTTTGTGGCATAAGCAATCGCGCTTACTACTTAAACCTAAGTGTTTAAGAATTTCTTTATTTTGCCTGTTTAGATTCTTTTTTTGGATGACGTTTTATGTCTTCTAATTTTGCTGCCTTGATTACTAGCTCTAAAAGCTATTATCAAAAATTCAAGTTTAACCCTCTTTATAACGAAGATGGCTCCCCTAGCTATATTCGCGCTAGCTTATTAGCTGTATTTGCTATGAGCTTGATTTTGCACGTCTTATTAAAGCCAAGTGAGGCCTCTTATGACAATCAGTCCATTAATAATGAACTCAATATTACCCAGGGTAATATGGTAGAGCATAAGAGCTTTGATCCTTTTAATAAGTCTGCTTATAACAAGGCTACAAGTGGCACCTTACCAAATGAAGGCTCTTTAAAGTCAGGACAAATTGCCCTTGACCCTAAAGAGGCAGAACCAGTAATTGCCTCTGAGGATCAAGGCTGGTCTATCTTTGGTTTTGACTCTCAAGAGGCTAAAGAAAATAAGCAATTAGTGGCTAATCGTAAACAAGCCTTAGCTGAGCTAAGTGATGGCGCTGCTTTTTTAAGTTCTTGTGGCAATATCAATGCAGGTTATATTGGCTGTAAATTCAATTTTTCTAAAAAAGTTAGCCCTTATTATGATAGTAATATTGAGGCTGTAGCTGACGGCTTTATGATCACCTTAGTGGCTAAGGGTGAGCAGCTAAAAGATGGCTGCGTCAAGTTTGTTGCTAATTCCGAGGGTGTATACCAGGCCTTTGATAGCAATGGTCTGGAAAGCCAAAAGTGTTTTATGAATTCTGCTATTAATGAGCACATGTTAAGTTTGCATCGAGCTGTGGATGATATCAGAGGCAACGCAGCGCCATCGGGTGCTAAATTGGTAGCTAATAATTAATTGCAAAAAACCCACTTAATTGTGGGTTTTTTCATATTAAAAACAGCATAAATAGCGCCTTTATTAAGATTCTTAGGCTTGGAAAGGTAGCTTAAATGAGGCTCTTAGCTGACAAACATGATAAGGCTGTTGCAACAGGCTAACCGAAAATTCATAGTGGTGTATAATTGATTAATTAGCTTATTTAGCCTGAATTAAATTAACTTTTATCCAACAAGGCAGATTGATTATGAAGATTACTAGAAACACTGTAGTTACAGTTTCTTATATTGTTACTGATGAAAGCGAACAAGTTGTAGGTCGTACCGATCCAAAGCGTCCTGTTGTTGCCTTAGTAGGTCAGGGTTACTTAATTCCAGGCTTAGAGAAGGCCTTAGAGGGCCACTCTAAGGGTGATGAGTTTGTAACCCACATTGAGGCTAAAGAGGCCTTTGGTGAAATTAATGAGGGTTTAATTCAAACTATTGATCGCGCATTATTTGGTGATTTCCCTATTCAAGTAGGCAATGCTTTTGAGGCTGATACTTCCTCTGGCCCACGTTTAGTGGTAATTAAAGAAATCAATGACAACACTGTAGTAGTTGATGGTAACCACCCATTAGCAGGCAAAGATCTCAACTTTATGGTAGTAGTTGAGGATGTACGTGAGGCTACTGAAGAAGAGCTAGCTCATGGTCACGCCCATGTTGACGGCGTATGTCCATCCACTCACCAGTGCGGTTGTGGCGGTCACGGCCATGGTGGTCACGGTTGCTGCGGTGGTCACGGCCACCACCACGATGATGAGCATGAGTGCTGCGGCGGCCACGGCCATCACCACGATGGTGAGGGCGAAGGCGCTGGTGAACACAAGTGTGGTTGCGGCGGTCATGGCCATCACCACCACTAAAATGCGCTTTATTCGCTAATTTTTTGGTAAACTATGCGCCGTGCTCACAGCAGGGCGATGTTTAAGCCATTTAACGGCCCTCTTGGTATGAGCATATCAAGAGGGCTGTGCTTTTTAGGCTGATCATGCGCTCTTACTTTTCTTAAGTAATATTAGGGTTTTTTTAATGAAGTTCATTCTCCGCCTGTTTCCTGAGATCTCAATTAAAAGTCGTCCTGTACGCAATAGATTGATTAAGGTCTTAACACAGAATTTAATGAATGTGGCAGCCAATCATGATTTTGTTATCAAGGTGCAGCCACAATGGGATAAGTTAATTGTTAGTGTAGGTGAGGATGACTCAGATAAGACCCGCACTATGGCAGTTCGTGAGCTCTCTCGTATCCCTGGTATTCATTCTTTTTTAGAGGTTAAAGAGTTTAACTTTGAAAAGTTTGAAGATATCTTTGAGGTAGCAGGCCCTATCTATGGCCCTTTACTTGAGGGTAAGACCTTTGCGCTGCGAGTACGCCGTCGTGGTAATCACTCTTTTACCTCCCAAGAGGCTGAGCGTATGATTGGCGGTATGTTTAAGGCTCACTATCCTAATAATGGTGTGTCTTTAAACAATCCTGATATTACTATTAATCTTGAGATTGAGCAGGACAAGGCCTTTGTTATTACTAATAAGTATCAAGGTTTAGGTGGTTATCCTGTTGGTTCTCAAGGTGCAGCTTTAACCTTGATCTCTGGTGGCTTTGATAGTGGTGTATCTACTTATAAAGCCATTCACCGTGGTATGAAGGTGCATTACATCTTCTTTAATATGGGTGGCACTGCCCATGAGATTGGTGTAAAGCAAGAGTCCTATTTTATCTGGGATCGTTTTGCTTCTTCTCACAAGGTAAAGTTCATTACTATTCCTTTTGAAAAGATTGTGGGTCAAATCTTAGAGCGTACTCATCATGGTGTACGTGGCGTAATTTTAAAGCGCATGATGGTAAGAGTGGCCTCTAAGGTGGCAAGTAGACTTAATGCTGAGGCCTTAATTACAGGTGAGGCTGTAGGTCAGGTTTCTAGCCAAACTCTTACTAACTTAAATCATATCGATAATGTCTCTGAGTGCATTGTGCTTCGTCCTTTAGCTATGGAGGATAAGCAGGACATTGTTGATAAGGCTTGGGAAATTGGCACTGCAGGTTTTGCTGAGAGCATGCCTGAGTATTGTGGTGTAATTTCTGACCATCCTAACGTTTGCCCATCTCGCTCTTTTGTAGAGGAAGAAGAGGCCAAGATGGATGCTAATTTGGTAGAGGATGCGATCGAGCGTGCTAGCCATTTAGATATTAAGGCCATTCCAGAGAACACAAGCAAGCTTGAGGTTGAAGTTGAGACTGTAAGTGAGCTTAATTTTGGCGATGTGATCTTAGATGTACGTTCTCCAGATGATGCTCTTAAAGCTCCTTTAAAGGATGACAATCATACTGTGATTGAATTGCCTTTCTATAAGGTAGCCTCTGAGTTTGATAAGCTTGATGAAATTAAGACTTATGCTCTTTATTGTGATCAGGGCGTAATGAGCTTAATGCAGGCTCGTGAGCTTAAGGAAAAAGGCCATCATAATGTTAAGGTTTATCGTCCTAAGTAAGATTAAAGCTTGCTAAGATATTAATAAGTAGGTTGTGGTTTCTTTGGTAAAAGGAAGGCACAACCTATTTTTTTATCATTTAAATTAATAAATGTGCTTTTTTAGGGCATTTATGTGTTTTTGTGATAATTGCGATAATAATAAGGGGACAAAATGATTTATCTTATTAAGCTTAAGTTTTAAGCTTAGGCATAGTGATACTATTTGGTAGGCAAGACTAATAATAGTTTAAGGCAAAGATAGGATAAGGTAATGCATAACATTGTTCTTAATAACAATGTAAAAATGCCTGTTTTAGGATTTGGCGTTTTTCAACTATATGATGCCCATGAGTGCTATCAGGCAGTAGCCAATGCTTTAGGGGTTGGTTATCGACTGATTGATACTGCTCAGGCCTATAACAATGAAGTTGAGGTTGGTAAAGCAATCAAAGATTCATCAGTACCACGTGATGAGATCTTTTTAACTTCAAAGATTTGGGTATCAAATTCTGGCTATGAAAAAGCCATGGCATCTTTAGAGCTGTCCTTGCAGCGTTTAGGCACAGATTATATTGATCTTATGCTTATCCATCAGCCTTTTGGTGACTATTATGGCACTTATAGAGCGCTACAGGATGCTTTAGCCCAAGGTAAGTGCCGTGCTATTGGTGTTTCCAATTTCTATGCAGATCGCTTAGTTGATCTGTGTAATTTTGTTGATATCAAGCCGCAAGTTAATCAAATGGAAACCCATGTATTCCAGCAGCAAAGTGCTTTGCGTCCTTATTTAGATAAGTTTAAGGTGCAATTGGAATCTTGGGGCCCATTTGCTGAGGGCAAGAATAACTTCTTTAAGAATCCTGTATTGTTAAGGATAGCAGCTCGTAAAGATAGAAGTGTTGCTCAAATTGCTTTACGCTTTTTAATTCAAAATGGCATCATTGCTATTCCAAAGTCCTCTCATGTAGAGCGTATGGAGGAAAATTTCGATATTTTTGATTTTGAGCTTACTCAGTCTGAAATGAATTTGATTCGTAGTCTAGATACTAAACGCAGTGTCTTTTGCGATCATCAAGATCCTGAATTTGTTCAAGCTTTAGCCGATATTGTCCTTAAATAGGAATCGTTTGCATATTTGTTGGCAAATAAGCAATCAAAGATATAGAATAAAGCATCTTTTCTATCTAAAACGATTTTATTTTTTTAGTTTAACCATACCTGATCAATAGGATGTGCAGAGCATGCTCAATCAATCAGTGCTCTTTATTGCTTTACGCTACATCAAAGGCTCAAAAAAACAGCGCTTTGCAACTTTTGTTGCTACCTTAGCTACATTGGGCATTGCTATAGGTGTATGTGCCTTAGTTGTAGTTAGTTCTATTATGCAGGGCTTACAAGAGCGACTTAAAGAAAATATTTTAAGTGACTGTCCACATGTAGTTGTTAAGGCCAAAGCCTCAGATATCCCATTTTTGCTTAACATTAAGCATGTTAATGCCCTTGTTCCTTTTGTTGAGGGACAAGCTATGATTCAATATGGTTCTAACATTTCTATGGTGACGCTTCAGGCTAATCAAACTGACTCTTTGTACGTCAGCCATCGCTATGCTAACACTATAGGATTGACTACTCATAGAAGCACTCAAACTAATAAAGATGACAATATTTTAGACTTGCAATATTGCATTAAGATGCCTCATGTTGATAAGGCTGGTTACTCCTATGGATCGCAATTTAATTTAACCAAAGGACGTTATGAGCTAGCTCTCAACTATACTAATTTTATGAGCTTTAATATGGATGGCACTAATAGTGACAATAAAGTTCGTCTTATTAGTACCCAAAATGCTCGTTATACTCCTTTTGGCCTTACTCCTATCCAAAGAAACTTTAAAGTGGTTGATGTGATTGAGAGTATTGATAAGTCCAATGCGCCTATTGTAGTTGGCGAATATGATGATGTACGGAAGTTCTTTAGAATTAGTCATGAAGATACTTACTTCCGCCTGTTCTTATGCGATCCTTTTGCAGTAGATGAAGTAGCTGAAATTCTGGCAACTAAATTTGAATTTACAGATTGGCGCTCTCGTTATGGTGACTTTTTTAAGGCTGTAGGATTAGAAAAGGTTAGCATGACTATCATGCTGTGTTTAATAGTATTGGTAGCAGCTTTTAATATTCTTTCTTCTTTAACTATGGTAGTAAGTTCTAGAGTTAGCGAAATTGCTATTTTAAAAACTTTAGGCATGAATAATATCAGCTTGTTAAATGTGTTCTTGTTAGTAGGCATGTCAGCAAGCTTTATAGGTTCTTTAATCGGTCTATTATTAGGTGTGCCTTTAGCGTTTAATGCCCAAGCTATTCTTAATGTGTTAGGCATTAGTATTATGCAAGGTGAGTTACCTGTAATTATTGATTTTGATAATATCCTTGCTATTGTAGTTATGTGTTGGCTGGTGG
>OGPO01002323.1_pt1 | contig 10194 bp, 9 predicted proteins | sample 1553041 | NCBI WGS metagenome assembly OGPO01 (sample SAMEA2580281, study PRJEB22360) | human gut metagenome | biome: human gut; feature: human-associated habitat; material: faeces | place: Denmark | collected 2008/2010 | reverse complement strand
GGTGTATCTGAATCAGGTGGGGGGGCAGGACGAACTCATTTTTGATGGTTGTTCTAAAGGCTTTGATGCGTCCGGTAATATGACGCACCGCTTAGCAGCCTTCGCTGAACAAACTGCCTTATTCAATTTGCATGATATGCAGGTGGAACCGATGGTTGCACCGGCCGCTAGCTTGCCCGAACTGGCACAGATTTATGAAGCGTTGGTGCTAGCCGTGCGTGATTACGTCACGAAAAATGGCTTCCAAGGCGCGGTGCTCGGCCTATCTGGCGGTATCGATTCGGCGTTGACGCTGGCGATTGCCGTAGATGCGCTGGGTAAAGATAAAGTTCAAGCGATGATGATGCCATTCCGTTACACCGCGGATATCAGCATTGCTGATGCGAAAGAAGAAGCTGAAATTCTGGGCGTCGAGTTTGATATTGTCTCCATCGAACCGATGTTTGATGCCTTTATGGGCCAGCTTGCACCGATGTTTGCTGGAACTGAGCGCGATACCACCGAAGAGAATTTACAGGCGCGTTGCCGTGGCGTAGTGCTGATGGCACTGTCAAATAAACGCCGCCGTTTGGTTCTAACTACCGGTAATAAGAGTGAAATGGCCGTGGGCTACGCCACGCTTTACGGTGATATGGCCGGTGGTTTTGATGTGTTGAAAGACGTGCCAAAAACGCTAGTATTCAAGCTATCTGAATATCGTAATACGGTATCCTATGTGATCCCGCAGCGCGTTATTGATCGTCCACCATCAGCAGAACTGGCTCCCGATCAGCTCGATCAGGATAGCTTACCGCCGTATGACATTCTGGATGCAATTCTGGAAGGTTACGTTGAGCAAGACAAGTCGGTAGCTGATTTGGTTGCCGCAGGCTTTGACGAGGCGGTGGTGCGAAAGGTTATTCGTTTGGTTGATATTAATGAATATAAGCGCCGTCAGGCTGCAGTTGGGCCGCGAATTACCGCGCGCAACTTTGGCAAAGATCGTCGCTATCCGATTACATCTGGCTTTGGCCGCAAAAACTGGTAAAGGGATTAGCAATGAAGAAGATTGACGCAATTATTAAGCCATTCAAGCTGGATGATGTTCGCGAAGCGCTGGCTGAAGTGGGGATCACTGGCATGACCGTCACCGAAGTTAAAGGTTTTGGGCGCCAGAAAGGTCATACGGAACTGTATCGTGGCGCGGAATACATGGTCGATTTCTTGCCGAAGGTAAAAATTGAAATCGTCGTTGCCGATGACATCGTAGATACCTGCGTAGAAACCATCATGCAGACCGCTCAAACTGGCAAAATTGGCGATGGAAAAATCTTTGTCTTCGACGTTGCGCGCGTAGTGCGTATTCGTACCGGTGAGCAGGATGAGGAAGCGATCTAAATCGCGTCAGTACTGAACATCAAAAAGCCCAGATGAGAATCTGGGCTTTTTTTGTCTTAGTGACCTAAGGTGAATAATTGATATCCTATCCAACCAATGTAGCCAGCTACACTTAACACTAGCACTAACCCTAAACTTAGAATTAGCTTCTTGTCCGGCGTTGTGGCTTTGGATAGTTTTGCCATCAACACTGCAGCCAGTATCAAGAGGAAACAAAATAAAATAAAACCGGGGATGATTATCATGCCCATGACGTGCTTTCCTTGCGCGTGTATCTTCGCTTATAGCTATAATTTTTTGATAGTTAGCTAACTAAAGCTTAATAGCTCGCTATCTAGAAATTAATAGCGGGTTTAATGTGACTGATTGCCATACGACCCGCTATTTTCATGATAGTTCAGATTAAGCGGCCTCGTTTTTCCGCAGGCCATTCTGCTTTTCCGGCAGGTTTTTCTCCGTATGCGTGGCTTCTACCGGTTCTTTTTCTGGTACGACGGCTGCAGCTAGCGCTTCAGGCTCGAATTCATCGACGTTGATGGTATGTAGGCGGCTTTCCTCTGCTTTCACTAGTATTGCCTGCTCTTCAGCGTTGATCAGCCCTTTATCCAGTGCTGCCTTTGCCAACTGATCCAAGCGGGTGAACGGCAGGTTTTTACCCAGCTCTTTACAGATCCGCTGATGAATTGGGTCGGCGGCAATCACATCCACCAGCGCCTCTTCCAGCAAGCCAACCGGATTATGCTCGCTCGGCGTCAGGTACTGACCGCGACCAATGCGGGAACGGGTGGCGTTCGGCACTTGTAAAATCTTCGCCACTTTATGATCCAGCTTGTCAGAAGGTGCCAGATAATGACGTCCGGTCGGGAAGATCACCACATTCAGCAGCCCGGCAACCACGCGGTTCGGGAAGTTTTGCAGTAAATCATCCATCGCCTGTTCAGCCTGATACAGCGCATCTTGTACGCCCCAGTGCACCAGCGGCAGGTCGGCTTCATTACGGCCTTCGTCGTCATAACGCTTCAGCACGGCAGAGGCGAGGTAGAGCTGGCTTAAAATATCCCCCAGACGGGCCGAGATGCGCTCGCGACGTTTCAGGCTGCCGCCCAGCACTGCCATCGAGACATCAGAAAGCAGGGCGAGGTTGGCGCTCAGGCGGTTCAGGTGCTGATAGTAGCGTTTAGTGGCATCGCCGGTTGGCGTGCTGCTGGTTAAACCGCGCGTCAGGCCCAGCCAGAAGCTGCGAACTTTGTTGCTACCGACGTGACCGATATGTTTGAACAACAGTTTATCGAACGCGTTGACGTCATTGTTCTTCGCCGCTTCCATCTCTTCCAGCACGTACGGATGGCAACGAATCGCTCCTTGTCCGAAGATCATCATGCTGCGGGTCAGAATGTTAGCCCCTTCAACGGTGATGGCAATCGGTGCGCCCTGGTAAGCACGCGCCAGGAAGTTGCTTTGCCCGAGCATAATGCCTTTACCGCCGGTAATATCCATCGCATCAATAATCGACTGCTGCCCGCGGTGGGTACAGTGATACTTAACGATAGCCGACAGCACGGCAGGTTTTTCGCCGAGCATAATGCCGTAGGTAATCAGCGATGCCGCAGCATCCATCACGTAGGCATTACCGGCAATACGCGCCAGCGGCTCTTCAATCCCTTCCATCTTACCAATAGAGATTTTGAACTGACGGCGAATGTGAGCATACGCGCCGGTTGCCAGCGCTACCGATTTCACGCCGCCGGTTGAGTTGGAAGGCAGGGTGATGCCGCGGCCTACCGAGAGGCACTCCACCAGCATCCGCCAGCCTTGCCCGGCCATTTTCGGCCCGCCGATGATGTAATCGATCGGCACGAAGACATCTTTACCGCGCGTCGGTCCGTTCTGGAACGGTACGTTCAGCGGGAAGTGGCGACGACCAATTTCCACGCCCGGCGTGGTGGTTGGGATCAGCGCACAGGTAATGCCTAAATCTTCTGCACCGCCGAGTAATTTTTCCGGGTCGGAGAGTTTAAACGCCAGCCCAAGCACGGTCGCAATCGGTGCCAGCGTAATGTAGCGTTTGTTCCAGGTCAGACGCATCCCCAGCCCCTGCTGCCCCTGCCATTCGCCCATGCAGACAATCCCGGTGTCCGGAATCGCGCCCGCATCGGAACCCGCTTCCGGGCTGGTCAGTGCAAAGCAGGGGATCTCCTGACCACGCGCCAGACGCGGCAGATAGTGATCTTTCTGCTCGTCAGTGCCGTAATGTTGCAACAGTTCGCCCGGGCCTAATGAGTTTGGCACGCCGACGGTAATCGCCAGGATCCCGCTCACGCCGGAGAGTTTTTGCAGCACGCGAGACTGGGCATAAGCCGAGAACTCCAGCCCGCCGTACTCTTTTTTGATGATCATCGCGAAGAAACGATGCTCTTTAAGGTACGCCCACAACTCCGGCGGCAGATCCGCCAGCTCATGGGTGATCTGGAAATCATTCGCCATCCGGCAGGCTTCTTCTACCGGGCCGTCGAGAAACGCTTGCTCTTCGGCGGTCAGGCGCGGCTGCGGATAGTTATGCAGCTTTTTCCAGTCCGGCTTGCCCTGGAACAAGTCGCCCTCCCACCAGGTGGTGCCCGCATCAATCGCTTCTTTCTCAGTGCGCGACATCGGCGGCATCACCTTACGGAAACCGCGAAATACCGGCGCGGAAATCATCGACTTACGCATAGGCGCAAAGTTAAATGGCACGAGGATAATGGCCAGAGGCACCAGTACCCACGCCGACCACAGACCAGCAACGCCGAGGGCGGCTGTCCAGGCGAGCAAAATCAGACTGCTGATAAATAAGCTCACGCGGTGATAGAACAACGCGCCGAGCAGGACAACCGTAGCGAGAATACTCAAAATCATCATAACGAAAAGCCCCTTACTTGTAGGAGGTCTGACCACTTGTGATGATATGGTTGTAGTGGATGTAAAAAAATTTAGCAATATGTTTACAATATAATTACAACAAAGCTCACATTGTTGCTGTTTTTATCCGCACTTCAGGTCAAAAAGTCCTGGTCATAGCACCTGCCCGTACTTCTCGCTTTTGGCGGTATCCGGTACACTGCATTTTGTCTATTACATTTATGCTGAAGGATATCCTCATGTACCAGGATCTTATTCGTAACGAACTGAACGAAGCGGCGGAAACGCTGGCTAACTTTTTAAAAGATGACGCCAATATTCACGCCATTCAGCGCGCGGCGGTCCTGTTAGCAGACAGCTTTAAAGCCGGTGGCAAAGTGCTTTCCTGCGGCAACGGCGGTTCCCATTGCGACGCTATGCACTTTGCCGAAGAGTTGACCGGTCGCTACCGTGAAAACCGTCCGGGCTACCCGGCGATTGCTATTTCTGACGTTAGTCATATTTCCTGCGTCGGTAATGATTTCGGTTTCAATGATATTTTCTCCCGCTACGTTGAAGCGGTAGGTCGCGAAGGCGATGTACTGCTGGGGATCTCCACCTCCGGTAACTCTGCAAACGTGATCAAAGCGATCGCAGCGGCGCGTGAGAAGGGAATGAAAGTGATCACCCTGACCGGTAAAGACGGCGGCAAAATGGCTGGCACAGCGGATATCGAAATTCGCGTACCGCACTTTGGTTATGCCGACCGCATTCAGGAGATTCACATTAAAGTGATCCATATCCTGATCCAGTTGATTGAAAAAGAGATGGTTAAGTAAGTCTGGCGTAGGCCGGATAAGACGTTTACGCCGCATCCGGCATTTGTGCGCTGATGCCTGATGCGACGCTGACGCGTCTTATCATGCCTACAAATCTGTACGCGAACCGTAGGCCGAATAATGCGTTCACGCCGCATCCGACCTGAAAATTCTTAAATCAATCTTCGCCGGGGGCCATGCGCTCCCGCTGTTGTGGAGGTTACCCATGTGCGAATTGCTCGGGATGAGCGCCAACGTCCCTACCGATATCTGCTTTAGTTTCACCGGGCTTGTACAGCGTGGTGGTGGAACCGGGCCACATAAAGATGGCTGGGGCATTACCTTTTACGAAGGTAAAGGCTGTCGCACATTTAAAGATCCACAACCCAGCTTTAATTCCCCCATCGCCAAACTTGTCCAGGACTACCCGATAAAATCCTGTTCGGTGGTGGCTCATATTCGCCAGGCTAATCGGGGCGAGGTGGCGCTGGAAAATACTCACCCATTTACCCGCGAGTTATGGGGGCGTAACTGGACTTATGCCCATAACGGACAACTGACGGGCTACAAATCACTGGAAACCGGCAACTTCCGCCCGGTAGGCGAAACCGACAGCGAAAAAGCCTTCTGCTGGCTCCTGCATAAATTAACGCAGCGTTACCCGCGCACACCGGGCAACATGGCGGCGGTATTTAAATATATCGCCTCACTGGCGGATGAACTGCGGCAGAAGGGCGTTTTCAACATGCTGCTTTCGGACGGGCGCTATGTAATGGCGTATTGCTCGACTAATTTACACTGGATCACCCGCCGCGCGCCGTTTGGCGTGGCAACGTTGCTGGATCAGGATGTGGAAATCGACTTCAGCTCGCAGACCACACCGAATGATGTGGTCACGGTGATTGCAACACAGCCGCTGACGGGCAATGAAACCTGGCAAAAGATTATGCCAGGCGAATGGCGCTTATTTTGCCTCGGGGAGCGTGTAGTTTGATGCCAGTTGTGGCTGCACAACTTCGTGGCTTAACGGCTTGCTGACCACGTAACGACCATTGACCACAGAAACGGTTGGTGGCTTACGGGTTTGCTCAAAGTAGTCGTAACCCGGCTTCAGTTGCTCCCAGAAGTCCTTAAAGTTGGAATATTTATGGCGCTTCATATTGGCGTCGGTCATGCGGAACGGGTAAATACTCACTTGCACGCTCGGCTGACCAAACACCAGCGCACCAGTAACGAACTGGAATATCTCATCAATACCCTGATTGGTCATTGCGTAGCAGCCGATGGAAACACAATCGCCGTGGATCATCAGGTATTTCCCTTCATAACCATGCGCACGGTCATAGGCATTGGGGAAACCAATATTAATCGCTTTGTAGTAACGGCTGTCTGGTTTTAACTGATTACGCTGGACGCTATAAAACCCTTCCGGGCTTTTGAAATCGCCCTGACGCTGTTTTGGCCCTAAGCCGCCGGAATATTTACAGATTTTATAGCTGTCGAGCAGTTGATATTGCTCGCCCATTTTGACGTAGAGATCGAGCGTACGTTCTTCCTTGAAGATCTGGATGTAGACAGGGGATCCCATCAACTGCTGCTTATACTCTTTGCTCACAGGCGTGGTAGAGCTACTGCTGCCCAGCAAACCGGCAAATGAAACGCACGGGATCAACAACATCGCAAGAATTAATGCGATTTTACGCATACTGCTTATTCCTTGATAAAACGGTTACACACGCCAGGACGGCAAAATGGATCCCAAATCGGAATAGTCTGGATTTGGAAGGCTCACATTATCACCAAAAGAGTTTTACGCAAGCCTGTCGGCGCAGGGTTTACAAATTTCATCGGAAGCGGGCTTTACCCAAAGAGCGCCGCGTGAGTTCCAGTTCTCTCAAATCGTAAAAGTTTATCGGTAAGTTTGTAAATCAGGATCCAGTCCGGTTCGACATGAGCATCGCGATAACCTTTCCATGAACCTTGCAGCGGGTGGTCTTTATAAACAGCTGGAAGCGGTAAAGTATTATTGATAAGAAGCGTCATAAGATATTTCAATTTATTCATATCCTTATGACGCTTTTGTGCAAGTTTTACATCCTTTGAATATTGTCCCGAGTATTCAATATCCCTTTGAATCATATTTAAATTCCTAATTTATCAAATAAATCATCGGCGTCTTTGGCCTTATGAACATCAATGCCAGCTTCGCTGTTTTTGATTGATTGAATGGTTAATTGATTAGGCTCGCGTAAATCAAACGGCAATGCCTTTTCACGCGCGACCTTTGTGAGGGTTATGCGAACCAGGTCAGAGATGGTCAGCCCCATCCCGGCCAGTACGTCCGCTGCCTGATTCTTCAGATCTTCATCGATTCGGGCGCGAACAAACGCGTTAGCAGCCATTGGGGTATCTCCTGTGCTGTATATTTATTCAGCTTGAATTGTAGCTCAAATGAGCAACAGCGACAATCCATGAGTAATTTAATAAACGGATGTTTTTACATAATTAACTGAAATATATATGTTAATTTTATAATAATGGTTTATTAAGTTTGTTCAGAAACGATCCGGGATACACTGCAACATTAAAGCATGACCAGCCATTATTGAGTATGTCCTTGCCGTCGATTCCATCCTTTGTATTGTCGGGATTACTGTTGATTTGTTTGCCGTTTTCTTCATTTGCCAGCGCCACCACATCACATATCTCTTTCAGCTACGCCGCCCGCCAGCGGATGCAAAACCGTGCGCGTTTATTAAAACAGTACCAAACTCATCTGAAAAAGCAGGCCAGCTATATTGTGGAAGGCAATGCCGAAAGCAAAAGGGCGCTACGCCAGCACAACCGGGAGCAGATAAAACAGCATCCAGAATGGTTTCCTGCTCCGCTCAAGGCGAGTGACAGACGCTGGCAGGCGCTGGCGGAAAACAACCACTTTTTAAGCAGCGACCATCTGCATAACATTACCGAAGTGGCGATTCACCGCCTGGAGCAGCAGCTTGGCAAGCCTTACGTCTGGGGCGGTACGCGGCCTGATAAAGGCTTTGACTGTAGCGGGTTGGTTTTTTATGCCTACAACAAGATCCTTGAGGCTAAGCTCCCGCGCACGGCCAATGAGATGTACCACTATCGCCGGGCAACGATTGTGGCGAACAACGACCTGCGCCGGGGAGATTTGCTGTTTTTCCATATCCACAGCCGCGAGATAGCCGATCATATGGGCGTGTATTTGGGCGATGGGCAATTTATCGAGTCGCCACGTACCGGCGAAACCATTCGGATAAGCCGATTAGCCGAACCTTTCTGGCAGGACCATTTTTTGGGCGCGCGCAGGATTTTGACGGAAGAGACGATTTTGTAGGACGGATAAGGCGTTTACGCCGCATCCGGCAGTTGTACGCAGGTGCCTGATGCGACGCTGGCGCGTCTTATCATGCCTACGAGCCCGCGAATATTTGCGAGCCGCTTTCCCGATATAAAACAACCTCATTGCCAACCTTTCCTTTTCTTCTTACCGTTGAGAAAAAGGAGTCGCCATGTCTGAATATCGTCGTTATTACATCAAGGGGGGAACATGGTTTTTCACGGTGAATTTACGAAATCGTCGAAGCCAACTTTTGACCACCCAGTACCAGATGCTCCGTCACGCCATTATTAAAGTTAAGCGAGACAGGCCTTTTGAAATCAACGCCTGGGTCGTTTTGCCAGAGCATATGCACTGTATCTGGACATTACCTGAAGGCGATGATGATTTTTCCTCGCGCTGGCGGGAAATTAAAAAGCAATTTACCCATGCTTGTGGATTGAAAAATATCTGGCAACCACGTTTTTGGGAGCACGCCATCCGCAATACCAAAGATTATAGGCATCATGTTGATTATATTTATATAAATCCAGTAAAGCATGGTTGGGTAAAGCAAGTGAGTGATTGGCCATTCTCAACGTTCCATCGCGATGTCGCGCGAGGGTTATATCCCATCGATTGGGCGGGGGACGTAACGGATTTTAGTGCCGGGGAGCGTATCATTTCATAATTGTGCGCAGATGCCTGATGCGACGCTAGCGCGTCTTATCATGCCTACAAACTTGTGCCGGATCGGTAGGCCGGATAAGGCGTTTATGCCGCATCCGGCAGTTATGCGCAGATGCCTGATGCGACGCTGGCGCGTCTTATCATGCCTACAAACTTGTGCCTGAACGGTAGGACGGATAAGGCGTTCACGCCGCATCCGGCAGTTGTGCACCAATGCTGGATACTTACATCAACGCCCCCATAATCTTCAACTCCAGCTCATCCGGCACTTCGTTATACGACAGCACATGCAGCCCCGGCGCAAACAACCTTGCATAACGCGCCAGCAAAGGGCGCAGCTGCGGTGGCCCCAGCAGCACCGGGTCTTTCCCCGCCGCTTTCATCTGCTCTTTCACCTGTGGCATCGTACTCTGGAACTGGTTGAGCATATTCGGATCGACCGGCACGCTGTCGAGCATCACTTTCCCGCCCTGTTGCGCCTGATTCACCACGTTGGTCAGCAGATTTTCCAGCTCATTATTCAGCGTATACACCGTCAGCTCCTGCTTGCGAACGAACGGATGGGTAATGCTGCGCCGCAATGCCAGGCGCACATCGGCCGCCAGCAGAATATGATCTTTCGTCACCGTGCTACTGGCGACCAGCACGGTGGCGATGGTGACGATATCGCGCAGGGAAACGCCTTCGGTCAGCAGCGCCCGGTACACTTTCAGCAACTGGCTGTAATTGAGCGCCGCGCTCAAATCTTCCGCCAGACGCGGTGCCGTCGACGATAAACGGTTATGCAACTGCGTAATATCATCATAGTTAAACAAATCAGGAATATAGCTGCGCACAATCTTATTTACATGGGTAGCGATCACGCTGGCGCTGTCGATCACCTGATACCCCATATTCAGCGCCTTCGCTTTCTGCGCCGCCTGGATCCAGGTGACCGGCATCCCGTACGCCGGGTCGTTCCCCTGCACGCCGTCAATCTCGCCGTAGGTTTCGCTGGAGGGCAGGGCCATCAGTTTATCCGCCGGAATATCCGCTTCATCAGCCTTTATGCCGTTGATGAAAATGGCGTACTGACTGGGCTTAAGGCGGAAG
>OGPO01002316.1_pt1 | contig 10255 bp, 6 predicted proteins | sample 1553041 | NCBI WGS metagenome assembly OGPO01 (sample SAMEA2580281, study PRJEB22360) | human gut metagenome | biome: human gut; feature: human-associated habitat; material: faeces | place: Denmark | collected 2008/2010 | reverse complement strand
CATTTGCAACAGGTCTTTGACTATTAACCAAGTTTTAAATTAAAAATTATGAAGCACATTTTCTCTTTAAAGAAAAGTATTTCCCTTTTGTCGGTTGCGTTTGCCTGCTTACCTTTTACAAGTGGCGTTGCCCAGCAAATGACTGCTTTTGAAAGGGTGGGAACAGATGATGAATCCGTACAGGAGTTTTTCCCCGGCGAGCACCGGGCGCGTCCGGTATTGGGCGCATATACCAATAGCGGATATATGGGATTGTTCAGTGGCGGCCAGGATTTAGGCGGTTCGAGTGGTTGGTACACCGATTCCCGTTGGGGAGATTTAGGTGACGGGACATTTGCCAACCCCATCCTGAATGGCGACTATTCCGATCCGGATGTTATCCGGGTGGGAAATAAATATTATATGATCTGTTCTGAGTTCCATTTTATGGGAATACCGGTTCTCGAATCCGAAGATATGGTTAACTGGACCATTATCGGTCAGATATACGATCGTATTGACTATCCCGGCTTTTCGGAAATGAAACGTTATGGCGACGGTAGCTGGGCGCCTGCTTTGCGCTATCATGACGGGAAATTCTGGATGTTCGTCTGTATGCCGAATGACGGTTTGTTTATGTCTACCGCTACAAATCCGGCCGGCCCCTGGTCTCCGTTGCATTGTGTGAAGAGTGCCGGTGGTTGGGAAGATCCTTGTCCGTTCTGGGATGAGGATGGGCAAGCTTATGTCGGGCGTAGCCAGTTGGGCGGTGGCCCTATTTATATTCATAAAATGAGTGCGGACGGCACACGGCTTCTTGACGATGGCCAGAAAGTATATGAAGGTCCGGTGGCCGAAGGCACGAAACTTTTTAAAAAGGATGGTTACTATTACATCAGCATTCCCGAAGGCGGCGTCGGTTCCGGTTGGCAGACGGTGATGCGTTCTAAAGATATTTACGGTCCTTATGAATCGAAGCGTGTGCTGGAGATGGGAGTGACCAAAGTAAATGGTCCGCATCAAGGTGCTTTGGTAGATACTCCCGAAGGAGAATGGTGGTTCTATCATTTCCAGTCGGCCGATCCTCAGGGGCGTGTCGTACATTTGCAGCCGGTGGTATGGGAAGACGGTTTCCCGGTTATCGGTATGGATTATGACAAGAATGGAGTAGGCGAGCCGATGAAAGTCTGCAAGAAGCCTTCTATAAAATGTAATGTAACCCCTCATGCCCCGCAATCGAGTGACGACTTCACATCGGATAAGTTAGCTTTGCAATGGCAGTTCAACCACAATCCGGCAAACGAAAACTGGTCTTTGACATCCCGTCCCGGATGGCTGGAAATTAAAGCGTTAAAGGCAGAAAACGTGCGCGAATCCCGTAATCAGTTTACACAGAAAACGATGGGATACAAAGGAGAAGCCGTCATTCGGATGGATTATTCGGATATGACAGAAGGACAACGGGCCGGTCTGGAATGTATCGGTGATAAATTCTGCGGTGCAGGTATCTTGATGCAAATGGACGGCGGAGTGTTGCAGCCGGTTGTCTATTATGAGAATGAAGGGCAGGTAAAATTGATTAAAACAATAGAGAGAGCGGATGACCGGATAGTTTATGTGAAATTAGTGATCGACGCCTTGACGAATAATCATCAATTTTCCTACAGTTTGGACGGACAGAATTATCTGGACTGCGGCGATTCGTTTCGGGAAGGTTCCCGCGACTGGAAGGGTTCCCGCGTAGGCCTTTACTCCTATAATACGAAAGCGGATGGCGGAAGTGCCTGGGTTGATTCATTTGAGTATAAATTTGACGGCCCCGGCGGGTTGGCGGCAGAAGAATAAAAGGAGGGACTTATGAAAAAGAGATTGATTGCCTGTCTGCTTATGGCATTGCCCTGTATCGGGGGGATTGCCCACGTCTGGGATGAATTGGCTATTCTTGTACGGCGTAATAGTGATGGAACTTTTACACTTGAAAAGGAATCCTATCTGCCGATAAGTACGTATACCAATGCAGTGTTTTTTGATTTTAACAATGACGGGAATCTCGATTTGCTGATTATGGGGCAGGGAGGAGATTGGAATGTAAGCAGTGATGTTAAGATTGTGGCCTTGTATCGGAACTTGGGAGAAGAGAATGATTATCGTTTTGAGAAAGTTGCCAATCCGGGATTCTTCCCATACAAAGATGAAGGTTTTTACAATCCGATCTCCGTAGGCGATTATAATCACGACGGATATACGGACGTTGTTGTGATGAACTATCACGAGGGGAGGCGTGTGGACTTGTATCTGAATGACCGTGGGAGCGGTACCTTTATCCATCAGGAGCAACAAGTGTTTGAGGGGGCTACCAATGGTTCGGTTATGTTTGGCGATCTGAATAACGACGGTTGGCTCGATATTGAATTTTCCGGATATAGTGACCGGGCCTCTACCGGAATTAAAACCTATATCAACAAGCGTGACGGCTCATTTGCAGACGAGACTCCGGCAAATATTTACGGCGCTTTTCAGGGACAATCCACGTTGGCAGATATTAACGGTGATGGAACATTGGATATTATCAGTACCGGGAATGGCGATAATTGGGTTTGTCTTGCTTCTTTGTTCTACAACACGGTTGATAAGGACGGTAAATGTACCTATCGGTATGTTTCGGAAAAAGAAAGCAACCTTTTGGGAGTCAGTAGGGCCAATCCGTTGGTTGCCGACTTTAATGGTGACGGGCGGATGGATATGGTGATAAACGGGGAACCCAGTGACGGTTCCGGATATAGAAACCGTATCTATTATCAGACTCCGGAAGGAAAGTTTGTGATGGATAAATCTTATCCGGTGGTTCCGGTCAATCAGGACGGGGGTATTAATATGGGTGATGTGAATGGCGACGGCAATATGGACTTGATAGTCGGCGGTTATGTAGGAACTTACGATAAAGCTCCCGACTCTTATTATTCTTCACCGTTGCGGGTTTATGAGAACAATCCTCAGAAAACCGGGCTCCCTGGAAATCCTTTTCCCGAGCCTCCCGCCAAGGTTACGGCTACGATGGAGGGGGATGAACTCCTGATCACCTGGTTACCCGGTTCCGATAAAGAGACCCCCGAAGCGGCCCTGCGCTATAATATTTATGTTCGTAACGAGACTACCGGTGAACTGTACACCATGATCCCGGTAGATATTGAAACCGGTAGGCTGAAAGTCGGTACTGATTTGCAGACTTCTCTTTCTTCCGCTCTCAACTCTTATCGGATGCGTGTGTTCGGTGAAGGTAAATATACGGTAGGGGTTCAGACGTTGGACCAGTCATATGCCGGTAGTAAGTTTGCGACGGCAGGTTTCTCGGCAACGGGTATCCGGCAAGTTGCGGCGTCCGATCATTTCAGAGTCGTTACTGTAGATTCCGGAGTAGTGATCCGCGGAGTGGATAACCACAAGGTGGTGGTTTATGCCATGGATGGCAGAACGGTTAATACGGGTTTTTCCAATACGGTTATCCCTTTGTCGGAAAAAGGAGTGTACGTTGTTTCGGTAAGTGGAGAAGACGCACCGCTAAAGTGCATGTATTGACTACTCCGAGAAATATACTGATTAAGTAATGGTAAGATAGTTTATTATTCGCTTCTTGATAGACTTTAGGTGTAAAAACATGGGGATGTTTTCATGCACAACATCCCCATGTTGCATATAAGAACATCCCCATGTTTTGTGTGACAACATCCGGATGTTTTGATATCCCGGTTTTATAGAAAAATGATGGCGGAGCATATATGGCTATGGAATTACTTGTTATGTATTGGTAATAAGGATATTTATGCTTGTTTTTTAATAAAAGCTTCTGGAAGTCACGTATATAAGTTAGTCCTGAAATGTAAAAAGGAGTGAGTGGGCGAAGAGGATACTACTTTGAACACTGGATTACATGGATATGGCAAAAAACTTGTAATCCAGTATTTAAAGTATTTATATGGCCATTGTATGATGTGCTGTCTGTGTTGTTGTTCTGAAAAATAGAGTTCTGTTTCTATTTTCTCTATATTGGGTAGGAGATAATTTCAGATAATTGGTAAATAGCCTTGAGAAATAAAGAGGATCATCGAATCCGACCAACGGACTGATTTGATTCACTTTCATCTCCGTTTCTTCTAAATAATGGCAGGCTTTCTCCATACGGAGCTGTGCCAGATACTTGGATGGTGAAGTGCCGATCTGGGCAATAAATATTCTGGAGAAGTAAGAGACGGAAAGATTCACGTGCTCTGCCATATTTCTTAAAGAAAGATGCTTGTGCAGATTCTCCCGCATGAATTTCAAGGAAGTATCGATAATGCTACTCTCTTTGATGGCTTCCGATTCTTTCTTTCCCGAATTAGAACACTTTATGATGCCTAAGAAATGGAAAAATACGCTGGTGGCATAAGACATTTGTTCGGTACTGCTTTCTGATTGCAAGGTACTGAATATTTCCTCAAACAGATCTATTTTGTTTTTGAATCTCGATTGTGAGTTATACGGCATATCTTGAGGGATATCGAAACCTTTACTGAAATACCCGGCTTTTTTACCGTTGAAGTGTATCCAGTAGATAGACCACGGCTTCCCTTTGCTGCTTCCGTAAGCATGGGACATGCCTTGTGGAATGATAAAGAACTGATCTTCTGCAACTTTTAATTTTTTTCCGTTATATTCGAGCCAGCCTTCGCCTTTTACGCAATAGATAAGAATATAGTCGGCAGAATTAGCTGCTTCTCTCCGGCAATAATGATATTCGGCATTTGGAAAATAACCTATATTAGTAAGGTATAACTCTTTGCCTAATTCATCCTTTTTGAACTTCTCGACAGTAAATAAGGGAAGACTGATCAGTCGTTCGCCTTTAAATCCTTCTTTGATCTTCAGCATAGCATTAAAATAATTAAAGGTTATTGTTCATGATGCAAATATAGGAGAGTGGTTTCGCAATGGATATTCGATAAAAATGAAAAAGTATCAAATTTTAATTTTAACGGGGATTACTCGGCTTTTGAACGAATATTTTATATTTTGATATCAATATTTTATATTGTGAGACTTTATATTGGTCTGAAAAGGCGTTTTTTGATACTTTATGGTTATTTTTGCATTATATAATCATGAGAATAACTCTGTGTTTTATCATCTTTATTAATCTATGTATATCGTTGTTCGGGCAGGTACATTTTACTCGTTTGAATAATGAAGACGGGTTGTCGCATAGTGAAGTGAAAGCCATATTGCAGGATAGCTACGGTTATATGTGGATCGGAACCCGTAACAAACTGAATCGTTATGACGGATGCGAGTTTAAGGTGCTGGATTGTTATGATCCGGTGGCGAACAGACGGAATAATAACATTGCTGCTTTGTGTGAAGACGCTAACCGGCTTTTGTGGATAGGCACGGACGACGGAGTTTTTGTCTATGATCCGGCTTTGGAAACTTTTACGTATTTGGAACGTTGGTTGAATCCCGACCAGAGTGCGGACTTTTTATATAATTGGGTCTCAAATATTGTTGCCGATAAGGAGGGGAATATGTGGGTCGTCTTACCTTCCTGTGGTATACTGAAAGTGAATATACAGACAAAAGCCTATCGACTCTATTCGATATCGGAGGATACGGTATTTGGAAAGGGCGGGCCGTTGTCACTGACGGTAGATGAACAGGGAACGATCTGGGCCGGTTGTATCGAACAGGGCATTTGCCGGTATGACAGGAAGAAAGACGAATTTGTGCGGGTATTGAAAGAAACCGGAATGTTTCAGGGAAAAGGAGTTTATACGATGCTGTCTTATAAGGAATTCCTGCTTATAGCTTTGCATGAGGGGGGCTTACTGAAATATAATATGGATACGAAAACACTTTCCCTACATGATTTTCCGGAAGTGGATAAGGTAATGCTCCGTTGCCTGATGATGTCCAAGGAGGAGGAATTGTGGGTGGGTACGAATAATGGTATCTATATCTATAATGTGTTGACCGGGAGCTGTACTAATGTCAAAAATGATTCTTTCGATTCGCATTCGCTTAGTAATAATACGGTAACAACGATGTATACCGATAGGGAAAAGGGGATCTGGGTAGGTACGTTGTATGGCGGTTTGAATTATCAGAGCCGTAGTGCGGAGAATTTTACGGTTTATATTCCGAATGATCATCCGCAGAGTGTACAGAGCCAGTGGATTCATGGTTTGTATTGGGATGAAGAGACCCAGAAGCTCTGGGTGGGAACGGAAGATGAGGGCTGTTCGGTTTTCGATAAGAATATGTCTGTTTTTACTCCGGTCAATACGCATCCTACTGTTACGGTCACCTGTATCCGGAAAATCGACGGGAATATCTGGATCGGATATTTTAAGAATGGTTTGGATGTGGTGTCTCCGTCTATGAAGGTGACGCATTATACAGGTAAAGAACTGGGCTTGAAAGAGGAAAGCATCTTTGCTTTTTGTGAAGATCATACAGGTACTATTTGGATAAGCGACGGCGGGGGCGTATATACGGCGAAAAAAGGGACGATGCATTTTGAGAAAGTGACGGAGTTCGGCTACGGATATATACAGGATATCAAAGAAGACAGCCAGGGGAATATTTGGATTGCGGCAATGGGAAATGGGGTATATCGGTATAATATCCGTTCACAGGAGGCGGAGCAGTATCTTGCGGATGGTAAGCCCGGTTCTATCAGTTCGAATTCGGTCAGCAGTATTTTGGAAGATAGCAAGGGACGCATCTGGCTTAGCACGGACCGGGGAGGTATCTGTTGTTTTCAGGATGAGGCTTTCGAAGTCTATTCGCTTGAAGAGGGATTGCCGGACGATATTGTTTTCAAGGCTGTGGAGGATACTCGTGGAAATATCTGGTTTGGAACGAACCACGGGCTTGTGTGCCTGAATCCGGAGAGCAAAGAAGTACAGGTGTTTGGTAAAAAAGACGGTTTGAGCGTCTCCCGGTTTAATTATAACTCGGCGGCTGTGGTGGATGGAGAAACGATTTTTATGGGAACCATGCATGGGTTGGTCTCATTCAATCCGGAGCAGTTCGTCAGAAACGATTTAATGCCTTCCGTCTATTTCACAGATTTTCTTGTAAATGGGAAAAACCTTCTCCCCAATGTCATCAACCGGTATGATAAGGATTATAAAATAACACTTAAATACGACGAGCGAAACATCAGTATCCGTTTCGTTGCATTGAGTTTCGCTTCTCCGGGGGCTAACCGGTATGCCTATCGTATGAGTAACGTCGATAATGACTGGATCTATACGGATAAGAATGTGATATCTTATGCGGGGCTTACTACCGGAAAATATGTTCTCCACGTGAAAGGGGCGAATAATATGGGAGTATGGGATGAATCGGAGAAGGTCTTGATGATTGATGTACTGCCGCCTTGGTGGGCATCGCCTGTTGCTTATATCATTTATATTCTGGTAGTGTTTTCATTGCTTTTTTACTGGATACGTTCTTACCTGAAAAGAATTGCCCGTAGAAATGAGGAGAAGAATCTGATTTATACAATCGAGAAAGAGAAGGAGCTTTATGAATCCAAAGTGGCTTTCTTTACGAATATTACGCATGAGATACGTACGCCTCTGACATTGATCAGTGGTCCGATGGATCTGGTGATACAGGAGTCTGTACAGTTTCCGAAGAATATACAACGTTATCTGGGATTGATCAAACAGAATGTAGACCAGTTATTGAATCTGGTAAATCAATTATTGGACTTCAAAGCGGCCGGAAACATGAATAAACCGTTGATCTTTTCGGAGATAAAGGCATTGCATCTGATTGAGTCCTTGAAAGAAAGGTTCTCTGTGCTGCTTTCGGAAAAGAATAAGACTTTTGAGATTATAGCAGACCGCGTAGATCCGGATATCTGTGTAATAGCCGATAAGGATGCGGTTGACAAGATAATGAATAACTTGATATTCAATGCTATAAAATACAGTGACGCTCGTATTACGGTACGGGTGAGTCGTGATGACGAATACCTGACACTTGAAATTATAAATGACGGCTTGTTGGTATCGAAGGATATGCATGAAGCGATTTTCGAACCGTTTGTCCGGGCAGAAAACAGTAAGGAGAATATAGGCGTGGGGATCGGATTATCGCTTTGCCGGAGCTTGGTGGAGCAGCACCGGGGTACTTTGACCTACGAGGAGATGGATGGGCTGAACTGCTTCGTGCTTAAACTTCCGGTTCGCCAGAAGATAACCGAGAATGTACAGACAGTGGAGATGAGCGACGGGCAGATTCTGCTGAATAAAAACAGCATAAGGGTTACTCTGTTGATTGTAGACGATCATCCGGATGTGGTGGATTTCTTATCGGAACAGTTGCATGAAGAATATACTGTCCTGACGGCGGCCGATGGCAGACAGGCTTTGGACGTGATAGAACATAATAAGGTAGACATCGTATTGAGTGACATCATCATGCCCAATTTAGACGGATTGTCTCTCTGCCGGAAATTGAAGGCGGAGATAGCTACCAGCCATATATTGGTGGTGCTGTTGACATCGAAGAATGACGTTAGCACGAAGATTCAGGGACTGGAGGCCGGGGCGGATGCTTATGTCGAGAAACCATTCAACCTGAATTACTTATCGGCTTTGCTGAGAAGCTTGATAGTGAACAAAAACCGGGACATCAGCCTGCAGAACACCAAACCACTGATACCGATCGGGCAGGTAGAGATCAATAAGTCTGATGAGAACTTTGTAAATCAGGTGGTGGATATTGTGAATGCAAACATATCCGATCCCACTTTTAATGTGGAGATACTGACGGCAAAGATCCATATGAGTCATTCTAATTTTAGTAAAAAGCTGAAGGGCATTGTAAATATGAGTCCGGTGGAGTTTATCCGTTTCATTCGGCTGAACCGTGCAGCCACTATTTTGTCGCAGGAAGATTGTCAGGTTAATGAGGTGAGTGTGTTGGTCGGCATCAACTCTACAAGTAATTTTATCCAGCAATTCCAGAAACAGTTCGGAAAAACGCCTAATGAATTCCGGAAAGAATGCAAACGGAGAAGGAGCGAACCGGAAAAGTAAAATCGTCCATACTTTAAGTGATTCTCTCTATTTCTTTATAGGGTAAATCCCGGTTACTTTGCGGTCATCAAATGAATGATTAATATTTGTATGACCCTGATGAAAACACAATCGAATCTTTATCTGTTCCTGATAGCCCTGATATCGGCTATGGGAGGTTTTCTTTTTGGCTATGACTGGGTAGTGATAGGAGGTGCGAAACCTTTCTACGAACAATACTTTCAGATAGCAGGTAATCCCGTACTGCAAGGATGGGCGATGAGTAGTGCACTGATAGGTTGCCTGATAGGTGCGTTAAGTGCCGGAAAAATGAGTGACCGCTTCGGTCGGAAGCCGGTTCTTACATTGGCGGCAGGACTCTTTATTTGTACCGCTATCGGTACGGGAGCCGCCAATTCCTTTACTTTTTTCAATGTTTTCAGACTGGTCGGCGGGTTTGCCATCGGTATTGCTTCCAGCCTGTCGCCTATGTATATTGCGGAGATAGCTCCGGCTCATCTGCGCGGACGTTTTGTCGCTATCAATCAGCTGACGGTTGTGCTGGGTATTTTAGCTTCCCAGATCGTGAACTGGCAGATTGCGGAACCGGTAGCGATAGGAGCTACGTATGAAATGATACGTGAATCGTGGAACGGGCAGATGGGATGGCGCTGGATGTTTTGGGCGATGACTGTGCCGGCTGCTTGTTTTTCATTTTTAGTTTTATACTTCCCGAGAGTCCTCGCTGGCTGGCCTCTTCCGGCCGTAGGGAAGCCGCTTTAAAAGTCTTTACCCGTATGGGCGGATCTGATTATGCCCGTCGGGAATTGGAAGCGATTGCCGTGGCGTCTTCGGATAAAAACCGGCAAGGCAGCTTTAAGCAATTATTGCGTCCCGGCATGCGTAAAGTGCTGGTAATTGGTGTTGTGATGGCCGTTTTGCAGCAATGGTGCGGTATCAATGTGATATTCAATTATGCACAGGAGATATTTATGGCTGCCGGATATGGAGTATCGGATGTACTGATGAATATCGTTGTGACCGGAATTACGAATGTCGTGTTTACGGTTCTGGCCATGTTCGTGGTCGATCGTTGGGGACGCAAGGCACTTACTTTGATAGGGGCATTCGGGCTGACTGTGATTTATGCCTTTATGGGGGCAGCCTATTATTTTCACATTACCGGGGTCGTGTTGCTGATTATTGTC
>OGPO01002312.1_pt1 | contig 10262 bp, 8 predicted proteins | sample 1553041 | NCBI WGS metagenome assembly OGPO01 (sample SAMEA2580281, study PRJEB22360) | human gut metagenome | biome: human gut; feature: human-associated habitat; material: faeces | place: Denmark | collected 2008/2010 | reverse complement strand
TCTCCCGGCTTGGTATCCTTGTAGTCCACGCAGAAGAAGCCCTGTCTTACGAACTGGAAGCGGTCATACGCCTGTGCCTGTGCAAATGCAGGCTCCAGACGGCACTCTGTCAGTGTGGTCAAAGAATTGGGGTTCAGATTCAGACTTCCGTCTTCATTGTATACACCCTTCTCTTCATCGATGATATTCTCATACAGGCGCACCTGTGCTTTTACAGACTGCTCTGCATTTACCCAGTGGATCGTTCCCTTTACTTTACGTCCATCGGGGCTGTTGCCTCCGCGGCTCTCCGGATCATAGGTACAATGTACTTCCACGACTTTTCCGTTCACGTCCTTGACACAGCCGGTGCATTTTACGAAATAAGCACTCATCAGGCGCACTTCGTTGCCGGGGAAATCGGCCGTGTTGACCGCCAGTACCAGGTTGCGGCGGTCGGTCAGCAGGCAGAACGACTTGTGCAGCGACGTGCCGGTGAGGTAGGAGCCCAGACGCACGTCCACGAGCGGTATGCCGTGGTAGGCGAGGCTCGGACGGCCTTCGGTGGTCGCCATGTAGGCGGCATCGGCACTCTTGCCGTCGAGGTATTTCTCGAAAGCGTAGTAGATGTCGGACGTGACGAAGAAGGCGAGCTGCCCGTCGGCCTTCATGTCCTTGACACGCTCGTCGGCGTTCATCCAGAGGTCGTCGAGGACGGCGACTACCTTCTCGGGATCGGAGAAATCCTCAGCCTGGCAGATCGAGTTGTAGAACTTCTCCTGCATGGCTCCGGCCTTCACGGTCTTGAGGAACCCGTCGAAGGTGTTGTAACCCGATGCCGCCGAGGTGTCGCCCACCCACATCGTGGCGCGGATGCTTTCGGCGACGGCCTGTTTGAAGAGTGCCGTCTCGGCCTGTTCGAGTTCGGTGCCCGTCAGGTCGTCCATGTTGACGTCGGCGCGTGCGGCGATCTTTTCATAGACCAGCGAGAAATAGTCGGCGGCCGAAAATCCCAGTTCGGCCTTCACGCGTCCCAGGCTGATGGTCTTTTGCAGCTTGGTCGCTGCGTTGCCGCCCGTCCATCCGGCAGCGGAGTATTTCTGGAGGACGTTGCGCTGTCCGTCCCAGAGCTGGATGGTCGTGGGTACGGGCATGTTATAGAGTACCCGTACGCCCAGTTCGCGGGCGGAGTCGCCGCTCAGGATCGGGCGGAAAAAGATGGTTTCGAGGTCGGAACCGGTGTACTGTTTTGCACTTTCTAAGAAACTCATGGCTGATTTGTTTTTGGTGTTGGGTTATGTCGTGTGTGAATGTCAGATGCCTTTGAAGCGTTTGGCGTCTTCGGCGTAGGCGCGTTGGTTCGCCGTCCGTACCGTATCGCCGTACGACGGGTCTTCGCGAGGCGTTCTGCTGCGCCTGCCGTATGGCCGTGGCCGAGCGGCGCAGCAACTCCTGCCGTTCTCCCGCGGTGAGCAGTACATTGCGGTCGGCGGGAAGCTCCTCGCGGCGGTTGAGCCCGATGCCTGCGAGCAGCCGCTCCCAGCCGCGGGCGATATTCCCCGCCAGCGAGGGTGCCGTGCGTTCCCCGTTGTCGGTCACCGTGTCGGCGAGCCCTGCTGCGACGGCCTCTTCGGGCGATAGCCAGCGGCCGTTGCCGTTGTTTTCGGCCATCAGCGCCTCGAACTCCCCGGCCGGGCGGCCGGAACGGGCGGCATAGACCGCGGCGATGCGCGTGTCGGTCTGGCGGAGCAGGTCGAGTTTTCCCGCTATCTCTGCGGCGTTGCCTTCGGCGGCACAGATGGCCGTGTGGATCAGGTAGAGGGCGTTGGCCGAGATTTCGCGGCAGCCGGGCGATGCGGCCTGTGCGATGATCGTCGCCGCCGAGGCCGTGTAACCGTAACAGCGGGTGGTGATGTGCGCATCGAGCGAGCGCAGCGCGTCGTGGATCAGGAGTGCGTCGTTGACGTCGCCGCCCGTCGAGCGGATGTCGACCACGATCTGCGGGGCGTCGATCCCGGCGATGCGCCGCACCGTGTCGCGGAACTTCTCGTAGGTTGCGACGCGCGCTTCGGGCTGGTCGAACTGCCACTCTTCCGGTACGCCGATGGTGCCTTCGATCTCGATGCGGCAGACGCCGGCGCTGTTTTTGATTTGGATTTCCGATTTCATGTTTCAGGATTTGTACGTGTTGTAATAGTAGCTGCGCACCTTTTCGTAGGAGCAGCAGAATTCGTCGGCCGTGACGTGCATGGCCTCGCAGCGGGGTACGCCTTCCTCCGCCAGCCGGTCGACCCGTGCCCGTACGGCCCGCTGTTCGCAGGCCCGCAGGTTGACCAGTCCCAATCCGAACAGCCGTTCGACGGCCTGTTCCCCTTCCAGGCCGCCTATTACGTCGAGCAACACTTCGGCGAGCCGTTTTTCGTGCCGTGTCATCATCCTTCGCTCAGGCGTGTGAAGGTGCATCTGGCCGATGCCGCCTGCGGGTCGTAGCTTTCGATAGCATGGAGCGTGGCGCGGATTTCCTCGCCCCCGGTGTCGAGCCGGAATACCGAACGCAGGTCGGGCATCCCGGTGCCGGGCGTGAAGAGGCTTTCGAATTCGTGCGGCGCGAGCCGCAGCGAGAGGGTGATGCGCTGGCAGGTGGCTTCCTGTGCTGCCTGGCGGTCGTAGCGATGGTGCAGGCCGCGGATGCCGTCGCGGTCTTCGAAACAGAGCGTGAAGCCCTCCGTCGCTGCGTCCCCCGTGAAGTGGAATGCCGCGAGCGGGTATTCCGCCAGCCCCGACGGATACCCCCAGCGTTCGCCCGCGGGCAGCGGGTGCAGCCCGGCGAAGCGCACGATACGGGGCGTGAAGTTGGTGCCGTCCTCCTGCACGTCATCCCGGTCGCCGACCTGCATGATCTGCGCCGAGGGGGCGTTGGCATAGTGCCCTGCCTCGCTGAGCGTGGGCCGGAAGAGGGGGTTGCGCAATACTTGGTCGCCCTCTCGTGCGGCATAGGAATCGGTGCGGACGCTCCACTCCCCGAAGGGGCTCCCGGCTCCGGCATTGAAACGGTTCACGGCGCCGTCGCCTTCCTGGTATCCCCATGTGCGGCTTTCGTGGATTTCGGGGGCGATGTCGGCCAGCACCACAGGCTGCGAGAAATCGCTTCTGTCGCGCCAGTCGGCCGTGGTTCCGCTGCCGAAAAATTCGTCGGCGGGTTCGATGCGTACGGTCTTGGTCTCCTCCTCGGTGTGGAACCTCAGGTTGAAGAGGTGTTGCAGCGCTTCGAGCAGTGCCGACTGCCGGATAGGATGCCGGGCGACGTCGGCGAAAGTGATTGCGGAGCCGTAGCCCGGTGCCGACGAGAACCGCGGTCGGAGTGAACACTCCTTGTGGAGCGTAAGCGACATTCCCTCCTCTGCGCCGTAGAAATAAATCCGGTCGAAGAATTTGGGCGATGCGGGGGCGATGCGTTCCGGGGCGGTTCGTACCCGCAGCTCGACGGTCGTCCGTCCCGATTCGGTGACGTATCCGTCGTACAGCGCCCAGTCGCCCGCATAGCGTACCCAGCGGGTGCCGCTGCGGATGAGCAACACGGGGTCGGCGACGGTGCCCGAGGCCGGGGTCGTGACCTGCGCCGTGCGCGCCGAAAACTCCGTCCAGAGAGCCTCTGCCACTCCATCCTTCGTGTAGGCCAGGCGGTACTGCGCCCCGTCGGTGTGGTCGAACACGATAGCCAGGTAACGGTGCCCGGGGGAGATGTCCGGCCGGTGGTCTTCATATCGGTTCGCCAGCGTGAAGGGCATGTCGGCGCCCGTCCCGAGGTAAACCGAGTCGAATCCCCGGAGCCGCTCACGCGTCAGGATACGGTGGTCGGTGGTGTATTTCAGGTAGTATTCGAAGCCCGCACTCACTTCGGTCGTGGGGGTGAAGACGATGCGCCCCTTGTCGAACCCGAAGCAGTTGCCGTTGTTGCAAAGTTCGGGAATCGGCTCCCCGTCGGTGTCGAGCGTCTGCGGCGTGGCCGTTTCGACGATGTTGCCCACGCTGTTGGCCGTTGTGGTCGGGTTGGCCGACACCCGCCCCAGGTGGTTGCCCTGTGCGGTGGCCGGAGCCAGCCTGCGGGCGTAGAAGCCCATCCGCGCAGCAAGCGCCGCCGTGTCGCGCGACGGGTAGGCACCGCTCATGTAAAGCGAGCGGAACTCCGGACTGCCCGTGAAATTGCTTTCGATGCGGTAGCCGGCCTCTGCGAAGATCGTCTCGACGAGCGTCGCCACGTGCAGGAAGGGATGGTAGTCGTCCACCGAGAGGATCCTTTCGGCCGGCAGCAGATCCGACGGGCTGTTCTGTTGCGGGTATTCGTCGCGGCGGATCGGGAAAAACTTTACGGGCGAATCGTCCGTCCAGCTGGCCGAGACGGTCGACGGGAGCAGGCGCGCATGATAATCGATGCCCAGGGCGCTGAACATCCGCCAGGCGGCATTTTTCGCCCAGCGGGCACCGCCTTCGCGGATTTCGATCCGGTACCCCTCGCCCGAAGCTTCGAGCAGCCGTACCGTCCCGGACAGTAACTTTGCCCCTTCGGCCGAGAGCACAGCCCTGTGGAGCGAGGCGTTGAACCGCCCTGCGGTATGCGGGTCGCGGGCGAATCCCAGAAGCGCTTCGTTACGGGGCGTCGCGGGGAGCGTGAGCTCCTGCGACCTGCCTTCCCGTGCGGCTTCCACGTCCGCGAGTTCCGCGGCGGCGTAACCCCCGACGGCGATGGGCTCCCCGGCCAGGTCACAGGGCTTCGAGTCGATCGTCAGTTCCATGGCATCCCGGTTTTACGTTTGGGACGGATTTCGATTTCGAGGCAGGTCACGGCGCCATGCCGGTGCAGGACGCTCTTTTCCGTAACGACGTCGACCGCCGTGTAGCCGTCGTCCCCCGCCAGCCAGACGTCGGGCGAGGTCAGGACTTCGGAAAGCCCTTCGAGGGCCGCCCGGGGTTCGTAGGCCGACACGAGCACCGTCCGCCGTTCGGTACGGGTTCGGGCGACCAGATGCCCTTCGGCTCCGTATGCCCGTTGCCTGGTTGTTTCGACGGACTCCGACTTTTCGATCGGGAAGGTGTAATGTTCGATCCCTCCCGCGCTGCTGCGCCAGGCCAGCCGCCGGGCTCCGGAGAATGCGGGGATGACCGTGTAGGCGACCGAGCCGCAGGCTCCGGCGTCTACGGCCAGGGTTTCGGCTTCGGGAAAGTCGCGCGTGTCGAGCCGGAAGACATGCAACCCTCCCGTGGCCGTGCGGTAGCTTTCGGCGGTCGCGGTCGTCCCGGCCTGTGCCGTGACGGTCACCGTGACGGCTTCGTCCGAGAAGAGCGTCAGCTCGTCGCACTCGCCGTGCGAGATCAGGCGGACGAGCGGCATCGAGGTCAGCAGGGCGGGTGCTGTTACGTTTGTCCGGCAGGGGAGGAACGTTCGCAGCGGGGAGTGGACGCTCGGAGCCGTCCCGGCCGCTTGTGCCGTTTGGGCCTCGATGTAGGCTGCTACACTACGTCCGTCTGCCATGTGGAATCCCGTGCTTCCGGTCGTCGGAACGAACGCGACGGCGCGCCGCAGGTAGGGGGCGGCATCGAACGAGGCGGACGTGACTCCGGCGAAGCGTTTGGCGCCGATCAGCGTGCCGTTTCCCGCATCCGCGATGCGCAGGTCGAGGGTGGCGGTTTCCGGCGTGGTGACGGTGTAACGGAGTTCCCCGCCGAGCGGGGCGTACTCCGGCGGAATTTGTGTGAATGTCATTTGGATAGATGTTTGGGGTGTTGTTGCGGCGGATTGCACGACGTTGCCCGTTGCCGTCCGCAGCGTGCCGGCCGTTCTGTTGCGTGCCCGTAACCCGGGCGGGGTTGCGGCCGTGCGGACGGCGACGGTGCGCCATGCTAAAACCACGTTACGATGCGGGCGGTGGCGGTTTGCGAAATTTCGCCGTGCGGGGTGAGCGAGAAAGAGCGCGGGCGGACGGAGAGCCCTTCGACGGCGAGAATGCGTTCGTCGAGCGAGAGCTCCGCGAAGATCTCGATCATCTGTGCCTCCATTTCGGCCAGTGCCGTGCGCCGCTCCGCAGGGGAGATGCGTGCTCCGGGGCGGAGCAGGTGCAGCGTCATGTCATAGGTCGCCCGTCCGTGAGTGCGCCCTTCGACGGCGTGCAGTTCCGGGGGTGCCAGCCATGCCGCGGGGTAATTCCGCACGGTGTGGCCCATGTCGTCCTCCGGCCCGGTGTAGAAGGTGTAACCCCGTTGTGCCGTGAGCTTTTCCGCCGCACCCTCGAGGTGGGTGCGATTCATTGTTGATAAACAGGTTGAAAGGTTGTTGAAAAACGAAAATAACAATTCGTAAACGACTGGCAATGAGTTCTGTCCTGATGTCGATAACTTGTGCACTGTGCACCGTGCGGTGTGAATTGTGTGGCAAATATACGACGGCGTATACCCCCTTGTCAAGAGGTGAAAGCACTTTTTCTAAAATTTGTGGAAAAACTCCCGAATTTTGATTACCTTTGCAACATCGAACCAACAGTTTTATACCCTTATGGATGATGGTCATAGTTCCACGTATAGCGGCCGTGTCGTATCTCAATACGATACCGTTCATCTATGGTATCGAGCACGAAGGTAACCTCCGTGCCGAACTGCTGTTGTCTCCGCCTTCCCTCTGTGCAAAGAATTTCGCCGAACACAAAGCCGACATCGCACTGGTGCCGGCCGCAGCCGTGCCGTCGCTGGCGGATGCGCAGGGAGTGACCGAGGACTGCATCGGAGCCGCCGGCCCCGTGCGGACGGTGGTGCTCCTGAGCAACGAGCCGATCGAAAAGGCGCGCCGCGTATTCCTCGATGCCCATTCGCTCACGTCGGTGCAACTGGCCGGCTACCTGCTTGCAAAGCACTGGAAAGTCACCCCCGAATACTATACGCTCGAAGATTATGCGCAGCTGGGACACGCCCTGCCGGGCGATGCCTTCCTGCTGATCGGCGACAAGGTCTTCGACCACGAAGGACGTTTCGCATACTCGTACGACCTGGCCGCCGAGTGGAAAAAGGTTACGCGGCTGCCTTTTGCGTTCGCCGTCTGGGTCGCCCGCAAGGGTACCGACCCCGACCTCACGGAGGGGTTGCAGCATGCGCTGACTTTCGGTATCGAGCACACCTACGAGGCCATTCTCGAACATGGTTTCGACAACAAACCGTACGATGCGTATGCCTACCTTACGCAGAATATCGACTATATTTTCGACAATCAGAAGCATAAAGCGCTGCAAAAGTTCTGGGACTCGGGTATCAAGGTAACCCCGAGGGCCAATCCCGGCTGAAGAGCTTAGCGGACAGCCGATCCGCCTCTCTGCCGAACAGGATTTTTAACTTTAAGAAGGAGAGCGTTTTATGATTACAATTTACCTCAAGCAGTACAACAAGATTATCCGGAATGCCGACACGAAGCTCTTCGACGAGCTGGGTTACGACGACATTCTGTGGATCGACATGCTTCTGCCGACCATTAAGGAGCAGAAGGCCGTCGAGAATTTCATGGAGATCAGCCTCCAGACCAAACAGCAGGTCGAGGAGATCGAGTCCACGTCGAAATATTCGGAGAACGAGAATGCCATCATATCCAACTCTAACTTCTTCGTGCCGACGGGCGATACGTTCATCGTCGAACCCGTGTCGTTCATCATCTCCAACGAGGGTGTGCTGGTTTCGGTGCGCAGCGCCGAGTTCCGTACCTTCCGTGAAACGGAAAAACGTCTTCAGATGAACTACCGCAGCTATTCGACGGGCTACCACCTTTTCATTTCGCTGCTCGAGGTGCGCATCGATTTCGACGCCGACCTGGTGGAGCTGATCGCCAAGCAGGTCGCGGCGCTCTCGAAGGACATCAACTCCGAGGACTCGATCGACAAGGCCGTCCTGCACCGCATCAGCGCCCTGCAGGAGAGTACGATGTCGCTGCGCGAGAATATCTTCGACCGCCAGCGCGTGTTGTCGGGCATCCTGCGCTCCGAGCGCTTCCCGAACGATATCTACCCCCGCCTGCAGCTGATGATCAAGGACGTCAACTCGCTGATCAACCATGCCGATTTCAGCTTCCAGCGACTGGACTATATCCAGGACGCCGCGCTGGGTCTTATCAACATCGAGCAGAATGAGATCGTCAAAATTTTCTCCGTGGCCGCGGTGATCTTCATGCCCGCGACGCTTATCGCGTCGATCTATGGCATGAACTTCAAATTCATGCCCGAGTTAGACTGGACGCTGACGCTCGGAAACGGCTGGAACATCCCCCTGGGCTATATCTTTGCCATCGGCCTGATGATCTTCTGCTCGGCGCTGACCATCTGGTATTTCAAATACAAAAAGTGGCTGTAATACGGCTGGCCGGAGCGCTGTCCTCGTAATCGGTACGGCCGGAGTTCCAGTGGTTTTTTCGGTGGTTTCTTGCGGGAATGCTGCCGGCATTCCATGCTTGGTATTTCATTCCGGCATCCAGCTTCTTCCCTTCCCTCCTCTCGGCTCCGGTTCCCTTTTCCGTTTCCGGAGGCTCGCTTTTTCAGCCCTTTTCGCCCCTTCCGTTTTCCTCCTCGCGCATCCGTTTTCCGGCGCTCCCCGTTCCACGCTTTCCCGCTCGGGTTTTCTCTTCTTTCTTAAGAAAGAAAGAGAATGTAGCCTTTTCCCCGCAATTTTCGTATATTTGCAGGCTATAAGCTGTGTCCATGCTCGAAAAACTTGCAAAACAGACTGCCGTCTACGGTATCAGTACCATTGCCGTAAGGTTCCTGAGCTATCTGCTCACGCCTTACTATACCCGTATTTTCGGGCAGGAGACCTATGGCGTCGTCACGGATATCTACGCCCTGATCCCGCTGGCGCTCACGCTGCTGACGATGGGTATGGAGTCGAGCTATTTCCGTTTCTCGGCCAAAGCCGAGGAGGCGGGCGGCGACGTGAAGGCCGCCAAACGCAGGCTTTTTGCCACGACATGGGGCGTCACCTCGCTTGCCGCCGCCGTTTTCTTTGTCGTCGTCGCCTTCTTCCGCGACGGGATTTCGCACCTGATGGGCGAGGCCTATGTGGCACATCCCGAATACATCGTCTGGGTAGGGCTCATCATCCTGTTCGACGTCTGGTCGTGCCTCCCCTTCTCACGGCTGCGCGAGCAGGGACGGGCGTTGCTGTTCGTCGGACTCAAGGCGTTGGGCGTCGTGCTCAATGTCGTCCTGGCTGTGGCATTCGGCCTCGCCGGGCTTTTTTCCACCGGGTTCGGCGTGGGGTGGGTCTTCGTCGCCAACCTTGTCGCCAGTGCTCTGACGTGGCTGGTAATCCTCGCCACCGTCGATCGTACCGTGCCCAAGATCAACTGGGCCCTGCTGGCCGCCGTTTTCGCCTATTCGCTGCCATTGCTCATCGGTGGGCTGGCGGGTACGGCCAACGAGTTCATCGACCGCCAGCTGATCAAATACCTCGTGCCCGAGGGGGCCATGGCGGAGCTGGGGGTTTACGGCGCTATCACCAAGATCGCCGTGGTGATGATGCTTTTCTACCAGATGTACCGCCTTGCCGCCGAGCCGTTCTTCCTCTCGAACTTCAAAAAGTCCGATTTCGTGCAGATGAACGCCGCGGCGCTGAAATACTATGTCATGGCCTCGATGCTGATCTTCCTGGGCATCGCCCTGTTCCGCGACCTGTTCGCGCTGATCGTGGGACGCGATTTCCGCGAAGGGATCTTCATCCTCCCGGTCGTGCTCGGGGCCAACGTGCTGACGGGCGTGTGGCTCAACCTCTCGTTCTGGTACAAACGCGAGGAAAAGACCTCGCTGGCAATCGTCGTCACGGGTGCCGGGCTCGTCGCCATGATGGCCTTCGGTTTCTGGTTTATCCCGCTGTGGGGATATTACGGGGCTGCCTGGGCCCGGCTGGCGAGCGAGTCGGCGATGGTGGGGGTGAGCTGGTGGCTCAACCGGCGTTTCTACCCGACACCCTACGACTGGCGGCGCATCGGTGAGTATGTGGCCGTGGCGCTTGTGGTCTTTGCGGCCTGCGAAGCTGTGGCGGCCTTCGACGGCAATAAATTGATAACCTATGCGTTTAATATAGTGCTGTTTGCGACTTATGCCGCCTACCTCGTCCGCCGCGAGCGGATTGATGTCGGGGCGATGCTGAGAGCGGCGCTGAAACGGAAATAGACGATGCCGAGACACCTGCATATCCGAACCGTGCTTGCCGGGGCTGTTTTGGCCGCGGCCTTGCTGTCTACGGCCTGTGGCGGGAACCGC
>OGPO01002306.1_pt1 | contig 10284 bp, 5 predicted proteins | sample 1553041 | NCBI WGS metagenome assembly OGPO01 (sample SAMEA2580281, study PRJEB22360) | human gut metagenome | biome: human gut; feature: human-associated habitat; material: faeces | place: Denmark | collected 2008/2010 | reverse complement strand
CAGCGAAAAAACACACTTCGCCAGGGTAAAACCCGGGTACGTGTTCCCCGCAGCGGCACCAGTGTCGCAGGGAAGGGGGATGTGCGCTTTGCCTGGCTCTCTGCCCGCCGAGGCGGTTGGCGCTCTGTGGTAGTTCCCGTGGTGGCACTGGTGTTATCTGGATTTTTAGGCTTTTTGATGGTAACCGCTCAGGGCTGGGAGAGCCAGCGCCGGAGTCTCTATGAGAACACCACTATCACAGGTCAATTTACCTCTTTGCATCTATCTGATCCGTTCCAGATCAGCGAATCCGGTATGGAATCTGACATTCAGGTCTATCGCAGCTACCACTACTGGCTGAGCAAGGACATGCCACAATTCGCAGACAATGTATATGGCCAGGACCGCAGAGCCGGGTGGATTGAAAAGCAGGAAGACATGGTATTCCTCAACGGCTTCGCAGTTGCGCCAGATTTCATTTACAGCGAGAAAAGCCCGGAAATCACATGGCTAGAGGGCTGGGACGAGGGATTCCTGACAGAGCCGAGCAACTACACCAGCGGCATGGAGGGTATTACCCCCTGTGTTGCCAGCAGACGCTGGATGAATGAGAAGGGAGTCAAGTTGGGCGACCAAATTTCCGTCTATACGGAACTGGCAGGCGATATTCCCGTGTGTATCGTGGGTTCCTTTACTCCGTGGGGAGCTGCTGACAACCTCTATGCGCCGCTGAGTTGCTTGCAAACCGACATCGTCGATTATCTGGGTTGCCGTTTCACCCTGAAATCCGCCTATGATTTGGATGATTTCCGGGATTATCTGGCCCAGGAAGAATATTCTGTCCCGGGGGATTTGAATGGCAATCGCATTGTGGTCATGCTCAACGACTCCACCTTTACCCAGACCGCGGAGGCGCTGGGGCGCTACATCACTCTGAGCCAGATTCTCTTCCCCGTGCTCTTCCTCCTCATGGGGGTTATGGGCTTTGTGGTGTCCTGGCTGATGGTCAATGGTCGGCGTATGGAGTTTGCCATCATGCGAGGGCTGGGTGCCTCCTAAAAGCGGGTGTTTGGTTCCTTCTTCCTGGAGCAGATGGGGTTGTGCCTGACGGGTTGTATTCTCGGCGGAGTAATCCTCACCATTTGGAGCGGGCAACTCACGGTCTGGCTGGCCTCCGCAGGCTTTGCCCTATTCTATTTGGCTGGGTGTGCGCTAGCGGTACGTACCGTGGGACGGACCAAAATTTTTACCCTCCTTACCCACGCAGATTGACGGAAGCGAATTCCCGCCACACTTAAGGGAAAGGGTGTGTGTTTATGATTCTTCGCAACGGGATTCTCAGCACCGTGCGCGCTCGTGGTCGCACCGTTCTCTTCACCCTTTTGATCTTCCTTCTCACCCTCTCCCTGTCCCTGGGACTGGGGCTATGGAGCTATTGCGTTCAGACGCTGGCGGCCATGGACGCTACCTATACCTCCATTGCCCTGGTGGAGTACAAGGGGGAGAATTACCCCGACCAATATGCCGCCGATGAATCGGCCCGGGCGGCGTTTGCACAATTGGGAGACTACAGCCAAGTGCAGGGCGTGGAGCTGTGGGAGCCCACACAACGGGGAATGGTTCTGACAGACGGCTATCAGCGCCCGGATGGCACCATTCCCTATGAGGATAAAATGGTGGTGTCGGTCTTTCAGCTCAGTGAGGTATTCGCTTTTCAGGAGTGTCCCGCACAGTTGGAGGACCTTCCCGAGGAACACCTGATCTATTCCGACGACCGGTGCACCGTCCATATCCAGGAGGGGGTGTGGGAGGATATTCCATATTACTCCAGTGCGCCATTGGAGACGTCAGCGGCATATGTTACCGAACAGATGAACGGAACCGTTACCCTGATAGACAAAGACCGGGGGCTCTCCATGGAGCTGAACTGGCTGAAAAATCAGGACGGCTTCTTTCGCCGGGACAGTTACATTGAAACCGACCCAGAGACCGGAAGGTTGACCTCCATCGACACACTGGTAAACTTCCGCTTGGCTCTGGATCACTACAGCGGAATCATTGGGGAAAACCTGTATTCCTATGACGGAAAAAGCGGCGTGCTCGTAGAGGTCTATCCTGGAGACAGCGGCTTTGTGGCAGAGCCGGGGAATCGGTATCTCATCCACGGTGAGCGGATGGACAGCGGCGCATCCAATCAAGGCATTGTTGTGAGAGCGTTCTATGAGGGCTGTGATCAATCCCCATGGGTTTCCTTTGACCGCTATGACGACCCCATATTCACCGACAGCCTTTTTTCAACGTACGCCAAACAGTATGAGTGGGGCAACAACTATATCCAAGTGGAGGCCAGCGACAACATTCCCGCCTTGGAGCCATTCCAACAGGGAACGCTCTACCTCAAAGAGGGACGATATCCCCAGGCTGGGGAGAAGGGGGTATGCGCTGTCACCCAGGACATCGCCCAGCAGCTGGATTTGGATCTGGGGGATGAGCTTTCTGTGTCGGTGATGCAGTCCACCCAGACAGACCCCTTCGCTCTGGAGGAGACAGGGGACAACCGCACCTGGACCGTGGTGGGGATTGTCAATCAGGGCAAGGGCTACGAAGGGCACCTCTGGGTATCTCGACAAGACGCCCTGCCGGAAGCCCCGCTGTTTGGATATCTGCTTGGCCGTGCTGTTTTGGACAACGCTGGAGCTGTGGAGGCCGTGGAGCAGATGACGGCCATGGCCCCTGACGGGGTGGAGATCACCCTGTACGATCAGGGCTACGCCACCGCAGCCCAGCCCCTACAGGCCATGGAAACCACCGCCCAAGGAGTCACCTTTGCCGCCCTGGTAGGGACACTGGCGGTACTGTGCCTGTTTGCCTTCCTCTTCGTGGGACGACAGCAGCAGGCCGTGGATGTGATGGTGTCACTGGGAACCCCCAAGGGAAAGGTTCGGCTGTGGCTCCTCTCTGGAGTCACCCTTGTAGCTGGCGTGGCTGTGCTTGCGGGCATGGTAGTGTCTGCCGTGTCCATGCAACTGCTCATTGGGCTGGCCCTGCAAGGGGCACGGGCTCTGTATGCTGCCGATCAGCGGTACAGCAACGGAGCTCTGGGTACCACCAAAGAGGCAGAGCTGCTTCAACAGATGCCGCTGTGGCCTGCGTGGGTGTCCACTGTTATCGTATTTCTACTCGCTCTGGTGCTGTGTGCCCTGTTTACACAGCTGGCCCAGAGGAAAAATACCCTCCGCCGAGGCAAAAGCCAAGTGCGCGTTCCCTGCAGCGGAATCAGTATCACGGGGAAGGGTGCCGTGCGCTTTGCCTGGCTCTCCGCCCGTCGGGGCGGTTGGCGCTCCATGGTAGTACCTGGCGTGGCCCTGGTCCTATCTGCTTTCTTAGGGTTTCTCATGGCAACGGCACAGGGCTGGGATCAGCAGCGGGCCATTCTGTACGAGAACACCACCATTACAGGACAGTTTACCTCGGTCAATGGCAGGCAGTATACCGGACTCATGCTGGAAGACCCTTGGCAACTCTGGGACTCGGGTCTGCTCTCGTCCATGCAGGTCTATGACTCCACCCACTACTGGATGCCGGATGAGATGCCAGACTTTCCAAACACCGCATTCGGCAATAAGCTCCGGGGCGAGTGGGTTTCCAAGCAGCCAGAGCTGGTCTTTCTCAACGGTTTGGAGGTATCTCCCAGATTCATCTATCGTCAAGTACCCAACATCACCTGGCTGGAGGGCTGGGACGAGAGCTTTTTGGAAGACCCCAGCTACTACAACACCCCCCATAGCACCCCGCTTCCCTGTATTGCCAGCCAGACTTGGATGGAGGATCAGGGGATCCGCTTAGGGGATGACACTAACATCAACTCCCAGAAGGGCGGCACCATCACAGTGTTCCCTGTGGGTTCCTATGCCTCAGAGGGCACGGATAAAACCATCTATGTGCCCCTCAGCCGCCTCTGCTTACCCCCATGGCAGGCGGAGAGCCCACAGCAAAGTGCCGCGCCATGGGACTATTTCCCCGGCTGTCGATTTACCCTCCAGTCCTCCTATGATCTGGAATCTGGCCCAGGAGGGGTACTCGGTTCCGGGTGATTTGAATGGCAGCCGCATTGTGGTGGTGCTCAACGACTATGCCTTCACCCAGACCGTGGAGGCTCTGGGGCGCTACATCACCCTGAGCCAAATTCTCTTCCCCGTGCTCTTCCTCCTCATGGGGGTCATGGGCTTTGTGGTGTCCTGGCTGATGGTCAATGGTCGGCGTATGGAGTTTGCCATCATGCGAGGGCTGGGTGCCTCCTAAAAGCGGGTGTTTGGTTCCTTCTTCCTGGAGCAGATGGGGTTGTGCCTGACGGGTTGTATTCTCGGCGGAGTAATCCTCACCATTTGGAGCGGGCAACTCACGGTCTGGCTGGCCTCCGCAGGCTTTGCCCTATTCTATTTGGCCGGGTGTGCCCTGGCGGTGCACACAGTAGGGAAGACGAAAATTTTCACCCTGCTCACCCATGCAGACTGAAAGGATTGAAAGTCCTGGTTATGGGACATCCTCTGTGGTAGAATAGTCCCATAACCGGGAGAGGAGCGCAGGGGCATGCAGGAGAAAACCTATCTATCCATTGATTTGAAATCCTTTTATGCCTCTGTGGAGTGCATGGAGCGGGGACTGGACCCCATGACCACCCATCTGGTGGTGGCCGACCAGAGCCGTACCGAGAAGACCATCTGTCTGGCGGTGTCTCCTGCCCTGAAAGCCTACGGTATCTCCGGGCGAGCCCGGCTCTTTGAAGTGGTGCAGAAGGTGAAGGAGGTCAACGCCCAGCGGCGGCGCAAGGCCCCAGGCGGAGTATTTACCGGAACCTCCCGCCAGGCACCCCAGCTTCTGGCCCGGCCGGACCTGGCCCTGGACTACCTGGTGGCCCCGCCGCAGATGGCCCACTACATTTCGTTCAGCACCCGCATCTATAACGTGTATCTGAAGTATATCGCCCCGGAGGACATGCATGTCTACTCCATTGACGAGGTGTTTCTGGATGTAACCCCCTATCTGGACACCTATGGTATGACGGCAGAGGAGTTGGCCCGTACCATTCTACTGGATGTGCTCCACACCACCGGAATCACCGCCACCGCTGGCATTGGCAGCAATTTATATCTGGCCAAGGTGGCCATGGATATTGAGGCCAAGCACATTCAGCCGGACAAAAATGGGGTTCGCATCGCCCGTCTGGACGAGATGAGCTACCGCCGCAACCTCTGGGCCCATCGTCCTCTCACCGATTTCTGGCGGGTGGGCCGAGGGTACGCCAAAAAGCTGGAACAGCAGGGGCTGTACACCATGGGCGACATTGCCCGGTGTTCTCTGGGCAGGCGAGAGGACTACTACAACGAGGAACTGCTCTACAAGCTCTTTGGGGTGAATGCCGAGCTGCTCATTGACCACGCCTGGGGGTGGGAGCCGTGCACCATCTCCGATATCAAATCCTATCGTCCCACCACCAACAGTGTGGGGTCGGGCCAGGTTCTGAAAACCCCATACCCGGCGGAAAAGGCGCGGTTGGTGGTGCAGGAGATGGCAGATCTCCTGGTGCTGGATTTGGTGGACCATCGGCTGATGACCGACCAGCTCACCTTGACAGTGGGCTACGACCGGGAGAATCTCACCGATCCCCAGCGGAGGTTGGCCTACCGGGGGGCGGTCTCCACCGACGCCTATGGACGAGCCATCCCTAAGCATGCCCACGGCACCACCCATTTGGCGGAATACACCTCTTCCACCACAGAGATTGTGGAGGCTATGACCAAATTGTTTGACCGAATTGTCAATCCCCAGCTGCTTGTTCGGCGGCTCAACGTCACCGCCAACCGGGTGTTGCGGGAAGACTGCTTGCCCACGCAAGTGCTTCAACAGTTGAGTCTCTTCTCTGACGACGGACAACAGCGGCAAGCACAGTTGAAGCGGGAGCGGCAGAAGCAGCAGGCCATTCTCAGTATCAAGAAGAAGTACGGAAAAAACGCACTGCTCAAAGGGATGAATTTCCGGGACGGAGCCACCACCCGGGAGCGCAACGGACAGATTGGGGGTCACAAGGCATGAGGGAGAAGAAACACCCCTATGAGGACATCCTCTCGGTGCCTCGGCCCATCACCCATGTGCGCCCACCCATGTCCCGGCAGGACCGGGCAGCACAATTTGCCCCCTTTGCCGCGCTCACCGGCCACGATTCCGCCATTCGAGAGACGGCTCGTACCACCCAGGCCAGATGCCAGCTCAGTGAGGACGAGAAACTCATATTGGACCGAAAGCAGCAGTTCCTGCTGGAACAGGTGCACCAACACCCACAGGTCACCGTGACCTATTTTCAGCCGGACACCCGCAAAGCTGGCGGAGCGTACCAAGTGTTTACCGGACATGTGAAGGCCCTGGACACGTTCCGGCGATTATTACGCACCATGGAGGGCAGAGACATTCCTGTGGACGACATCGTAGATTTGGAAAGTCCACTGTTTTCTCAACTGGAACTGTAAAAAGCGCCACCGACGATTTCATCGGTGGCGCTTTTTATTAAGATTCTGGGGTTGATGCCGGCGCGGCAACGTCAATGGTCAGGGAATACCCTTGGAGAATGGCAGGAGTGTCCTCCGCCATTTCGTGCTCGATGGTCACCTGATCGCCCACATTGAGGATGACGGCAGTGGGATTCTCTACGGCGGAGAGGGAGTAGAACACGTTCTCTTCCTCCAGGCGCACATAGTAGTAGGTGTTGCCGTTTAGTACGGCGCTGCGAATCTCTGCCACGATGCCCTGAGCCGTGGTTTGAGGAACTTCTTCCTCCTCCGTCAGGCCCTTGTCTGTGAGCATGCGGATATACTGCTGTTCACACTGGGCCACCGTGCTTCCCGTGGCCACCAGCTGATACTGGGCCACGTTGACCATGGCATAGCTCTTCACCAGCAGGGTGTTATCCTGGAGGGGAATGAAGTAGGTGGGTTGTCCTGCCACATTGATGAGCAGGGGGAAGGTGGCGGTGTAGCCCAGGTCCTGCACCACACCCTCGGCAGATGCCTGAGCTGCCGCCTCTGTGGCACCGGGAGCATCGTAGAAAATGGTCTCCTTGGTGCGCTGGTTGGAGAGGAGGAAGCCCAGATTGGACTGGTCGGAGTTGGCGGAGGTGACACCGGTGTACACATACACGTCATCGTTGATGGCGATATAGTTATACCCTTCTGTGGTCACAGTCACATCCTTCTGGCCAAAGATGGAGTTGATGAATCCGTTGACCAGAGTGCCATAGTAGTCATACTGCTGCATGATGAGGGCAGGGGTATACAGGTTATCCACCCAAGAGGGCACCTCATCATAATACTGGCTTTCTCCGGTGATGGCGTTGCAGAGAACTGCGCCCTGAATGTCAGTGCCGCCAAACAGGCCGATGGTCTTCACCACCCGGGGGGCAATCCACCAAGGCTGTCCCTGTTCGTCGATTTCGAAGCGGGGGGTGGAGAACATGAAGGTGGGGTACTGGAAGCGGAGGTGGCGCATGATGTTCCGGTTCAAAGGCTCAGAGAAGGAGTACTTCATCCCCTCATCCAGACGTACCACCTGAGCCTCCTGGGTGACCATGTCCACCAGCACATAGGCGGGCAGACCCTCGCCCCGGTTGGTCAGCCACTTGAACAGATCGGCATAGGACACAGGGGCCACGCGGACGGGGCGGCCCTGGTAGTTGATCTGGGTGGAATCCCCGCCGTACTCAAACTGGCTGACCATGTCGCTGAGGGTGCCCATCTGGCGGTCCCCCAGATACTCGGCAGAGGTGCGATCCAGGGTGGGAATCTCGTCAAAGGAGATCTGGCTGATATCCTGAGAGAATTGGCCGCTGTTGACGGTCAGCAACTCCCGGTAAGCCTGGGCCCGGAAAATGGGGAGGGAGACCAACTGTCCCACCACACTCACCACCACCAGCAGGAGCATAAAAATCCCGATGGGCAGGCACTTCTGTTTGATAAAGCTCAGATAATGGCGTATTTTTTCCTTCCCGGTGGTCACCACCGTGGTGTCCTGAAATCCTGAGGTAATCAGAGCACAGACCATATAGACCAGGCACAGCAGGAAGAGAAATCCGTAAAACTCCGTGGCCTGTAGATTGAGGGCGGGCAAGGTGATATAAAAGTAGAGAAAACCCACCACCGCTGTGACCAGGAGGTTCAGAAGGATTTTTCCCAGTTTGCCTTTGGGCCAGGGAAAGCCCTCTTTTCGTCGCTCTTTCATAACATGGAACTCCTTTCGAATCCATTGAGAGTTGAAGTAAAGTATACCTGTTTTTCTGCAAAAAAGCAATCAAAAGAGAAACCCGCAGCTGAAGGTATCCAGCTGCGGGTTTTGTCATGATGTTAGATCATGCGAAGAATGGCTTCCTTGGGCTGCACACCCACAGACTGGGCCACGGCCTCGCCGTTCTTCATCACCACCAGGGTGGGGATGCTCATCACGCCGAACTGACGGGCCAGCTCGGGCTCGTTGTCCACGTTGACCTTGCCCACCTTGATGTCGGTGCGCTCAGCGGCGATCTGGTCCAGCACAGGGGCCAGCATGCGGCAGGGGCCGCACCACTCAGCCCAGAAGTCCAGCAGCACGGGCTGGGAGGCCTGGAGCACCTCAGCGTCAAAAATGTCCTTGGTGATGGTAATGGTATTCATGAGGAACGTCTCCTTTTCTTGTTGAATTTTGTACTTTAAGCATACACCCTTTTATGGTTCCCTTCTGTGACAAACTCACACAGAAGATGTTTCGTAGTACTTCTCACCCAGCAGAATCTTCTCCGGGGTGATGGGCAGCTCCCGGTGCCACACACCAGTGGCGTTATAAACGGCGTGGGCGATAGCAGGGGAGGGGGTATTGATGACGATCTCGCCGATGGACTTGGCACCGAAGGGGCCAGTGGGCTCATAGCTGGACTCAAACTCCACATGAATACGTCCCACATCCTGACGGGTAGGAATCTTGTACTGCATGAAGGAGTCCTCCCGGATGGCGCCCTTATCGGTGTAGGTGATGTCCTCATACAGGGCCATGCCAATGCCCTGGGCGATGCCGCCCTCAGTCTGTACCCGGGCCAGGTTGGGGTTGATAACGGTGCCACAGTCCACGGTGGCCTCATAGTTGAGCACCTGGATGGCTCCGGTGGCTTTGTCGATCTCCACCTCCACCATGCCAGCCATATAGGGGGGCGGGGAGACCGGGGAGGAGGTGGTGGCAGTGAACTGGGTCTCAAACTGATTGTTGACCATGGAAGCGGTGGCCACGTCCACCAGGGAGACGCTGCGCTTGGGGTCGCTGACACAGCGGACCGTCTTGCCGTCAAACTCCGTGTCCTCCATGTCACACTTCATGAGAGCAGCGCCAATCTTCTGGATGCTCTCCCGCAGTTTCTCACAGGCTTCTTCCACGGCACGCCCGGTGAGGTAGGTGGTGGAGGAGGCATAGGAGCCGGAGTCGTAGGGAGAGGCATCGGTGTCAGCACCGTAGACTACCACATCGTCCACGTCGCACTCCATGACCTCGGCGGCCATCTGGGCCAGGATGGTGTCACAGCCGGTGCCCATGTCAGCGGCACCAATGGTCAGAGCATAGAAGCCGTCGTCGTTGAGCTTGATGGTGGCGCCGCCAATGTCCACATTGGAAATGCTGGAGCCCTGCATGGCCAGAGCCACACCCACACTGCGCACCTTGCCGTTGCCCATATCCCGGCAGGGATACTTCTCGTCCCAACCCATACGCTGGGCAGTTTCCTTTAGGCAGCGATCCAGGGCACAGGCGTTACAGGGCTCATAGTAGTAGGCAGGGGGCACCTGTCCCTCTGCAATGAGGTCCATTAGCCGCAGCTGCACCGGGTCCATCTTCAACTCAGCGGCCAGCTCGTTGACAATGGACTCCACGGCAAACAGGCCCTGAGTGGCACCGTAGCCACGGTAGGCTCCGGCGGCCTGCATGTTGGTGTACACCACGTCATAGGTGAAGCGATAGGCCTCCTGGTTGCGGTTATACAGGGGAATAGACTTGTGTCCGGACAGGCCCACGGTGGTGGGGCCGTGCTCGCCATAGGCGCCAGTGTTGGACAGAGTATACATGTCAAACCCGCGGATGCGGCCGTCCTTCATGGCACCGATGCGCACCGTGATCTCCATCTCGTGGCGGGGGCTTCCGGAAGTCTGGCTCTCCTGGCGGCTATACACCAGGTAGGCGGGCTTTCCGGTCTTCCAGGTAACCAGAGCAGGGAACACCTCAGTGACACAGCTCTGCTTGGCA
>OGPO01002303.1_pt1 | contig 10289 bp, 4 predicted proteins | sample 1553041 | NCBI WGS metagenome assembly OGPO01 (sample SAMEA2580281, study PRJEB22360) | human gut metagenome | biome: human gut; feature: human-associated habitat; material: faeces | place: Denmark | collected 2008/2010 | reverse complement strand
TGGTTTTACTGGGGATATTAAGGTGCTTGGTTAAATGGTGCTTAATAATTTTGCATAGATTTTAACTAAACTTTTACATTTGAGCACTGACCTCTTAACAAAGCATCTTTATCATGCAGTCATCACAACAAGAGAGAAATACAAACTACTTAGTGCTCTTAATTTAGTTCTCTTAGGAGAATAGGTGCTAAAGGTATAGCCCTAAGTAGTTGTTAGGGTAAAAGACCGTTAGCAAAAGGGATTTTTTGAGTTTGCTAAACCCTAGGTTTCTTTGTTTGTTCTGTTTGTTGATACTTGCTAGGGTCAAGGTCTTGGTGATTCATAATCAAGGAAAATTTCTTATGTCAAAGCTTAATCGTTCTATGCTCGCTAAGTCCATCGCTGCTGTATTAGCTGTTGGTATGTTAAGTGCCTGTAATGCCAACACCAATACTTCCTCTGTAAATGACAGCGCTCTTTACGTACGCTCCGCCGCTGGTGATGTTACCAAGTTTGCTGGCGCTCGTCGTATTCAGGACAACCAAACTGAGCTATATGAGAATGTTTTAGCTTTAGCCAAGAAGCAACACGCTAAGAATGTAATCTTATTAATTGGCGATGGTATGGGTGATAGCGAAATCACCGCAGCTCGTAACTTTGCCAAGGGTGCTGGTGGCTACTTTGAGGGTATCGATGCTTTACCATTTACTGGCCAGTACACCCACTACTCTTTAAATAAAGACACCAAGAAGCCAGACTATGTAACCGACTCAGCTGCCTCTGCTACTGCCTGGTCAACTGGTGTTAAGAGCTACAACGGTGCTATTGGTGTGGATGTTTACAAGAAGCCACATACTACTTTACTTGAGATGGCCAAGGCTAACGGCTTAGCAACTGGTAACGTATCTACCGCTGAAATCCAAGACGCAACTCCAGCAGCTCAGATTGCTCACGTTGAGCAGCGTAAGTGCTACGGCCCAGAGGCTACTTCACAAAAGTGCCCAGCTAATGCTTTAGAAAACGGTGGTGTAGGCTCTATTAGTGAGCAGTTATTAGCAGTTCGTGCTGATGTAGTATTAGGTGGTGGTGCTAAGTCCTTTAAGGAAGTTGCTAAGGCTGGTGAGTATAAGGGCAAGACCTTATTCGAGCAGGCTAAAGAGCGTGGCTTCCAATTAGTATCTGATGCTCAAGGCTTAGAGAAGATCACTAAGGCTAACCAAGATAGCCCAGTATTAGGTTTATTCTCTGAGGGCAATATGCCAATCCGTTTAAAGGGTCCACAGGCTTCTTTACATGGTAATTTAGAAAAGCCAGTTGTTAAGTGTGAAGTTAACTCAGAGCGTGGTGCTAATGTTCCAACCTTAGCTCAAATGACCTCCAAGGCTATCGACCTCTTAAAGGTTAATGATAAGGGCTTCTTCTTACAGGTTGAAGGTGCCTCTATCGATAAGCAGGCTCACGCTTCTAACCCATGTGGTCAATTTGGTGAGACCATGGACTTAGATGAGGCTGTACAAGTAGCTTTAGACTTTGCTAAGAAAGATGGCAACACTTTAGTTATCGTAACTGCTGACCATGCTCACGCTACCCAAATTGTTTACCCAGACACTAAGGCTCCAGGTTGGACTCAGTCTGTTATGACTGCTGACGGCGCTCCTATGACCATTTCTTACGGCAATTCTGAGGACATCGATGATGCTGGTCACACTGGTGCACAATTACGTGTTGCAGCTTATGGCCCAGGCGCTCTTCGTGTTGTAGGCTTAACTGACCAAACCGATATCTTCTTTACCATTCGCGATACTTTAAACTTAAAGTAAGCTCTAAAAAGAACCCCGTAAGTTGGAGCAAGCTTAGTGGCTATTAAATCTTAGTACCAGGCTTGCTCTCAGGTAAAGACAAGACCCTCCTAAGAGTCTTATAAAAGGCGCTTAGGCACCGATTAGAATCAGTTCCTGTTTTAGTACTACCATATAGCTTATCGGCTAGAACTATAGTCATACCACTAAGTATGGTGCTTTTAGGCCTGGTTTACCCAGCTAGGCCTTTTTTTAAAAGAAGTTTCTTTAAAGCTTGCTAGAGCATAGCAATTTTCAAAGAGCCTTTTTTCTCACAGAAAAAAGCTACCGAGTAAACACAGCGTAGTTAGAGTCAGGAAGCTCCTAAGACAAGATCTCGTATGCTTTCCCATCTTGGGAACCTGACTTACCCTTTTCTAAATTTTTTTCACCAAAAATTTAATTTCACCTCAAAGCTCAGATCGTGGCCCTATGATCTGGGCTTTCTTATTCTTATTATTTTTCAGGTTTAAAGGTAATCATTGCGAGCCTCCCTTAAAAGATTATCTTTAGCCCAGAGCAAGGCAAGTACTGTGATGGGGAACTAGCGTATGAGTGTAAGACTAATTACTAGGCAGGCCTATTAGAGCCCTCTTACCTAACAGCAACATAGCTATTATGTGCTGCGTTGTTCTGTGCGGCGCTGCACTAAGCTGCGCTGTGCTGCACTGAGCTGAGCTTTGTTTTGCTGTGCGGCGCTGCACTGAGCTGAGCTTTGCTGCGCTACTGTAAACTGCGGTCATGAATTTTCTGTCTAGACAATGGCTCTAGCGGACTGCTCCTGAAAGAGTGTCAAAGCAGGCTTTAACAAAGTGATGCTATTTAGTTTAGATTCAGTCAGGACAGTTAAAATATTGCTATCTTTATTTGCCTGATAAGCCTTGCTAAGGATAGGTAGAGCCTGGATAGAGGGTGATGGTGTAGTAGGGTAGACTCTAAGGAAGTAGCTGAGCATGAGCGTGCTATTAAAGGCGAAAATACAGAAAAGAAGAGCAAAGCTAAGAATAATTTAGACTTTGACTCTGATATTTATTTAGCTGATGTAGCGAGCTCGGTAGCTGCTCAAGTGCAAAAGCTCTCTCAAGAGCAATGCAAGACTCAAAAATGCGTAGATGTTGCAAAACTTATTGCTAAAGCTAAAGACATTGATGAGGCCATGCATAGGGAAATTGATAAGGGAGCTAAGGTAAGTAAGGTCTCACACCCTGAGGTGGCAACAAACGCAGATAAAACTCCTGCTGAGCCTTTGGCCATGATTTCCACTCATGATCAAGACTCTTTACACATGGAAAACACAGAGCATAGTACTGCTACTAACTCTAATCAGAGCCTTACTGAGCAAGCTACTGATACTTCCTGCAAGGCCCCAACAGTAGCAAAGCTAGAACCAAGCCTTAATCAGCTTGAGGGTCAAGGCATTAGCTCAGGCCAAAGCCAAGGCCAGGGCCAAGGTCAAACCCAAATCATTGAGCATGGCCTAAGTAAGAATCAGAGCCAAGAGCAGGGCCAGGGACAAGTAAATGGCCAGAGCCAAGAGGCTTGGGATTCAGCCCTAGAAGCTCAGAGTAAGTCTGGGCAGGAGGTTAGAAATATACCTCAGGAGGCTCATGAGCAAACTAAAATTTAAGCTCAAGTCTTTGCCTTAAGGAACTGTAAATAAATAATTTATACGATTGCACTCTAATAATACCGTGATATATCGGGTAATTTGGTGATTATTTGTATGTTTTATTTGCTTACAGTTCCTAAGGGCCTAGCTAAACACTAGGCTGTTAGTGGCTTAAGCTACAAAGTAATAAGGGGCGATCTTTAGCCTTAAGATTGCCCCTTATTTTAAGTAGGCCATGGGTTTTATGTTTTAGGATTTATCAGGCGATACCAAAAGGGGAGCAATATCAAATGAAGCTAAACTCTAGCTAATTTTTTTGTGTTGTAATTAATTAAGTAAGCATAAGTTTGAGCATGGCAGCTCTTATAAGTTTTTTCTTGGAGAGCAAAGGTGCTCTTAGATTTATCTTGCTTACCTTGGTGCGCATTAACTGTTAGCAGCTTTAAATAAGCTGACCTATAAAGAGCTGTGCGTGAATTGCTTTGAGTAAAGAGTAGGTAGGGTAAGAAAAAGTAATTGTTCAGGAGGAGAGGTTCCTGAGGGTATATTGCTAACAAGGATCACAAGATTAGCAGCTGATAATTGTTTTAGCTTGTTCCTTTGGGTAAATACACGTATATTGAATAAGATTGTTCTGGCAAATTATGATGGCAATGGGCCTAAGCTTATTAGTTCTTGTGGGAACTTAATCATGGTTAGCGATAGATAATGAAAAAATGAGCTTTTAAGGCTGAGCAAAAAAATACCAAAGTATTATCATTCCTAACCTAAGTCCTACATTAGCTAAAATCAGCCTAAAACATAGAAAATTAAATATGTTTGGGGCTATCAACTATGTTCGTTTCTATTTAGATTTATCGCTTATTGAAAGCTGTAAGCTTAACCTAGCTTGATAATTTGGCTTGCACCTCAAGTCATTAATGCTAGACATTATATATTTTCTAACATATGGGGCTGTTCTTAATCTTGGTGAAATCACCATATTTGTTTTTGCTAAACAATAATTACCTTAGCTATTGCTTGATTAAAAGTATCTTTTCTAAAGTTTAATTATGATAAGAACCTAAGGGGATAACACTTAGCATTTATGATGTGAGATGAGGTTGTTGGAGATTAAGGAGAGATTGGTTTAACTCTTGTAGACAGGGCATACAAGTGAGAGTGTTATCCGATTTAAGAGTTCGTCTACCACGGACTGTTGCCAAATTTACCCATAATGATGCCACAGGCGGTATCATTATGATGGCATGTATTGTACTAGCATTAATTCTACAAAATGGCTCATACTCAACTAGTTACCGTCATGGTATTGAGATGAGTGCTGGTGTAGTATTTGGCGATTTCCAATTAATTAAGCCATTACTACTGTGGATTAATGATGGTTTGATCACCGTCTTTTTCTTTTCTATTGGTTTACAGCTCAAAATTGAGTTTGTAAAAGGTAATTTATCCAATCCCCGTAATATTATCTTGCCAGCCCTAGCGGCCATGGGTGGTATTCTAGTACCAAGTTTAATATTTACCCTCTTTAACCATGGTAACGAGTTTGCTATGCGAGGCTGGGCAATTCCAACCTCGACTGATACCGCCTTTTCAGTTGCCATTTTGTTATTGCTAGGCTCCCGTGTCCCTGCTTCTTTAAAGATTTTATTATTATCGACCTCTGTCTTTGATGACATGGGTGCGATGATGATTTTGGCTGTTTTCTATACCACTGATTTATCTACCTCAGCTTTGTCCCTAGCTGGCGTAGCAGTATTGGGCTTAGTATTGCTTAATTATTTTGGCGTGGGTAGAAAGTCACTCTACATTATTTTGGGCTTGATTTTGTGGTTCTTCATTCTAAAAAGTGGTGTGCATCCTACCTTAGCAGGTATTATCACTGCTTTCTCTATTCCTATGAAGAGCGCTTATGGCGAACTAATGGTAGAGCCAATTTCAGATAGCTTAAAAGTGTGGGTATCATTATTTGTGCTACCTCTGTTTACCTTAGCTAATGCTGGTATTGATCTTTCTATGATTGATATTACTGGCTTCTTTGTGCCAATTAGCTTAGGTATTTTCTTTGCTCTGACTGTAGGTAAGCCTTTAGGTGTATTTTTAGTTATTTGGTTAGCCATTAAAGTAAGACTAGTAAAACAGCCATCAGATGCCAACTTTGTTCAAATTTATGGCATGTGTATCTTGACTGGTATCGGCTTCTCTATGGCTTTCTTCTATGATTCTTTAGCTTATGAGGGTAGTAGCGTTTTTGAATATGCTGATGCCTTAGCTATTTTAGTAGCCTCTTTTGTCTCAGGTGTTTATGGCTATTTGTTCTTACGTTTTGTAGCTTGCCGTACTGCCGCTATTGAATACCGCCCATGGCTTCCAAGCCCATTTGGTTATAAGGGTACTGCACGTACTGCTAACTTATACACCTTAGATAAGAGTACTCAAGGCCCTTCATCTGTGGCTCCTACTGCTGCTTTAGTTGCTGAGGCTAATGCCCGTGCTGCCGCCGCAGCCGCTGCTGCTAAGGCTGCTGATGAAGCTGCTGCCGCTGCAAAACAAGCTGCTGAGGCTGCAAAACAAGCTGCCGAGCTCGAGGAAGAAGCATCAGATGAGACCATTGCAAAGGTTCAGTTAGCTGCTGCGCAAGCTGCAAAAGCAGCTGCTAGTGCCGCTGTTTCTACTGCTAAATTGGATGAGTCAGAGGATGTTGATACTGCTGAGGTTGCTAAGGCTGCTCTTGAAGCTGCTAGTGCTGCAACTCAAGTGGCTCAAGAAGTAGTAGATGAGATGGAAAAAGAAGAGCATTCAGACCAAGATGAAGCTGAAAATGAAGGCTCTAATGATCAGTCTCAATCAAAGTCAAGTGAAGACAAGGCCAGTGCTAAGAGCTCTGCTGCTACTAAAAACTCCGCTAAGTCTAATGAAGACAACTTGGATGATACCGAACCTGAGGCAGATCGTAAGACTGCTAAGAAGGCCAAAGATGAGGAAGAAACCTCTGCTGAGTCTGACAAGAAGAGTGGTATTACCAGTGTTGCTACTAAGGCTATTGCTAAGGTAGTAAGCTCAATTATTCCTGAAAAGGATGAAGAAGCTAAGGAAAATAAGGAGAGCAAGTCCGATAAGTCAGATAAGGCCGAGCCTGCTGATGCTAAGAGCGAAAAAGAAACTAAGGCTCCTAAGAAAGCTGTAACTGCCTTACGTGCCGATGGTAAGGAAGAAGTACATGAGTTAGAGGATGATGGTCCAAAGACTGTAATTGCAGTTGACTCTGTAGGCTTTGCTAAGGTTCAACCATTAGTAGAAGAGCCTAAGGAAGAAATTGAGCCATTATCAGCTCAAAGTGTTGCTCCTGAGGAAGTTGCTGAGCATGAGCGTCTCATTAAGGGTGAATCTAATACCCACAAGAGCGTAGCACCATCTGCTAGTGCTGCTAACACCAGCACCAACACCAGCTCAAGTGCTAACACAAGCGCCAGCGCAGCTAGCACCGCCAGTGCCAGCGATGCTCAAGAGCAAGTAACAGCTCAAGATCAGGCTAATAGCGCCGTTTCAGGCTCTGATAATGAGCCATCTCATGGCGAGGTTGCTTTAGAAACAACTGGCCAAAGCCAAGAAACAGCAAAAGCTAAGCAAGATCAGTCCCTTAAGACTAAGGATACTGATGCTAACGCTGATACTGATGCTGGCACTGACGCTAATGCTAGTGCTGAGGCTAAAACTGAGCACTTAGAAGATACTGCTAACAAGGTAAGTGGTGATAAGAAGGCTGAAAAGAAGGCTAAAGCTAAGTCAAATGCTGACTTTGATTCTGATATCTACTTAACTGAGGTGGTAGGCTCAGTAGTGGCCCAAGTTGAGAAGATTGCCGAAGAAAAGGCCAAAGCTAAGAAGACAGTTAATGTAGCTGAGCTTATTGCTAAGGCTAAGAACATTGAAGAGGCAATCCATCGTGAGGCTGAAAAGTCCAGCAAGGCAGAAAAAGCTGATAAGCACGAAGATGCTACCCCAGCAGCCCCAGAGACCCCAGCTCAAGCTACCCCTGAGCCTGCTACTGACCAAGCTCAAGTAGCTACCCCTGATAAGGATAGCTCTTTAGAGCCAAAATCAACTCAGGAAGGGGCTGAGACTCAAAATGCACAGCCAAGTACCGAGGGTTTAGATGCACCTTTAAGCGCTGATGATTATCAGAGCAATCAGGAGCAAAAACCGGCTAATACTAGCAAAGAGGCTCATGAGCATATTGACCCACTGTTAGTATCTGATATCACTAAAGACTCTGATACCAAGGTGCTAAAAGAGCCATTACCAACTGAGCCAAATGCAGAACCAAAGGCAGAGGCAAATTTAGACCTGCCTCAAACTCCAAGCCCAGAGGATACTGCTGATGCTAATGCTACTGTAACGGCCCAGGCTCAAGATCCAGAGCAGGACCAGGCCCTTGCACAAAGCCAAGAGCAAGGTCAGGCTCAAGCCGATGCTGTAGAGGCAAAGCTAGAGAGTGAAGCTCACAGTGAGGCAATTAGCTCTAATGAGGCTGGTACTAAGAGTGATGACTTGTTGGCTGCAAACTTTGATGCTGAGCTTGCTAAGCAAGAAAAAATTAAGGAGGAACTAAAGTCCAAAGAAAAGGATCATAGTGATATAGCTCCTTTAACCATTAGCGAGATTAGTAATCAAACTAGTGAAGAGTCAAGTGAAGTTAAACACTCTGATTCTCAAGGCTCCCAAGCTGAGCCACCCCAACAAGTGAGTGCCCAACAAGAAGGTGGTGTTCTTAAGAAGCTCGGCACCTTAATTGGCAAGCGCCATCACTAAGCTCTAGCTTTAATATTTAAGTAATACAAGCCCTTATTGGTCATAAGCTGATAAGGGCTTTTTCCTTAGATAGAAGCTATGAACATTGGCAAATGAGGCAATAATATTGGAAAGTAGGCTTAGCAGTGTTAAAATAGGCGGTTAATTTAGCTTGGGCTAGCCCCAAGTTTTCTTTTTGGATGGTAGCTAACAATTAGGTTTTAGCATGCAAGAAAGTATATTAAGAAGATTAGACTCCATCGTTGAGCGTCACCAAGAGGTTGAGCAATTATTAGCCCAGCCTGATGTGATTGCAGATCAGGAGAAGTTTCGTGAGCTCAATCGTGAATACTCACGTTTGCAAGTAATGGTTGACACCTACAAAGAGTATAAGTCATGCGCAGCAGACTTAGAAGAAATGGAGCTTATGCTCAATGGTGACGACGAAGATATGAGAGCCATGGCCGAAGAAGAGGTAGGCCCAACTCGTGAGCGTATCGAAAAGCTTGATCACGATTTACAGATTTTATTACTTCCTCACGATGAGCGTGATGATTGTAACTGCTTTATGGAAATTCGCGCTGGTACTGGTGGCGATGAGGCTGCCTTATTTGCTGGTGAAATGTTCCGTATGTATACCAAGTACTGTGAAGCTAAGGGCTGGACTTTAGAAGTTGTTTCCATGTCCGAAGGTGAAATGGGTGGTTGCAAGGAAGTTATTGCTAAGCTCTCAGGCGAAGGCGCTTATGGTTATATGAAGTTTGAGTCAGGTGGTCACCGTGTACAACGTGTGCCAGAAACTGAAGCTCAAGGTCGTGTCCATACCTCTGCCTGTACTGTGATGGTATTACCTGAGATCCCTGCATCACAAGCACCTGAGATCAATCCAGCTGATTTACGTATTGATACTTTTAGAGCATCAGGCGCTGGTGGTCAGCACATTAATAAGACAGACTCTGCTATTCGTATTACTCACTTACCAACAGGTATTGTTGTAGAGTGTCAAGATCAGCGTTCCCAGCACGCTAACCGTGCCCGTGCTATGGAAGTATTGATTTCTCGTTTAGCTAAGCTTGAAGAAGATAAGCGTAATGCTGCATTAGCTGAGCAACGTCAGAGCGTATTTAGCTCAGGTGATCGCTCCGATCGTATCCGTACCTATAACTTCCCTCAAAGTCGTGTAACTGATCACCGTATTAACCTCACTCTATACCGCTTAAATGAGGTTATGGAGGGTAAGCTTGACTTGTTGTTACAGCCAGTAATTGAGGAGTTCCAGGCCGAACAATTAGCGGCTATGGCAACTCAGGGCGGCCTCTAAATACTGCATGCTAATAGAATAATCTTAGCCTAGGTTCTAAAACTTAAATTAAGTAATAAGAATCTAGGCTTTTTTGTGCCCAAAACTAATTAGGCCAACCCAAATTAAAACAAACTAAAAATTTTGTTGAACAGATCAACAAAGAACGAATCGTGGTAAGTGAAGAGCACTGAAAAGATACAGAGAAATAAGAAAAGAATACCAATTAGTGTCAACTTGCCATACGTGAAAAGTCGAAGGTGATCGTCTCTAAGACTATTATGATCATGCCTTAACTCTAAAAACATTTGTTCAAAATTCGCAAAGCGCTGATCCATCTTATCAAAGCGTTCATTCATCTGTCGGCTTAATGATGCTATATCATCCTTAAGCTCGTTTCTTGTAGAGTCGATTTTAGAGTCAACCTTATTAATATCTTCCTTAAGCTCTTTTTTAACATTGGCAATATCGCCCTTAAGCTCAAGTCTTGTAGAGTCAACTTTTGAATCAACTTTAGCAGCAGCGTTAGCAAGGTCGTCTTGAGTAGCAACTGGCTTTTCAAAGAGTTTTTGATTTAATTGATAGAGTTTAGAGTCAACTTTCTCAATATCGCCCTTAAGCTCTTTTCTTGTAGATTCGATTTTAGAATCAACCTTAGCAAGATCATCTTTAGTAGCAGCTTTAGCAAGGTCGTCTTGAGTAGCAACTGGCTTTTCGAAGAGTTTTTGATTTAATTGATAGAGTTTAGAGTCAACTTTCTCAATATCGCCCT
>OGPO01002294.1_pt1 | contig 10323 bp, 7 predicted proteins | sample 1553041 | NCBI WGS metagenome assembly OGPO01 (sample SAMEA2580281, study PRJEB22360) | human gut metagenome | biome: human gut; feature: human-associated habitat; material: faeces | place: Denmark | collected 2008/2010 | reverse complement strand
TGCGGAAAAACGGGGTGAAGATCTGGCAGATCCTGCCGCTCAATCCGGTGGGATACGGGAACTCTCCATACCAGCCATACTCCTCCTGCGCCGGGGACGAAATCTATATCAGTCTCGATCTTCTGTTTGAAGCGGGACTGTTAAAAGAACAGGCACCTACATTCCACGAGAATGTCAGAACCGTGGATTATGATGCAGTCCGTACTTTTAAAGAGCCGTATTTGAAAGAGGCATTTTCAAACTTTACGGAGACAGAAGATTTTAGGGAATTTACGAGGCAGCCATGGGTCTACGAGTACGCTGTATTCCGTGCCAAGAAAAAGGCGAACCACAAAGTCTGCTGGAATGAATGGAAAGAAGAGGATAAGATCTGGCCGGAAGTTCCGGCGCCGCTGCCAAAGGAGCAGGAGGACGAAGCGGCTTACCAGATGTTCCTCCAGTACGAGTTCTACCTCCAGTGGATGGAAGTAAAACGGCGTGCCAACGAAAGTGGTATTCAGATCATGGGAGACGTGCCGTTCTATGTGGGTGTGGATTCTGTGGACGTCTGGGGTGGAAAGGACAATTTCCTCCTGGATACAGACGGCCGGCCGGTTTTCATCGCCGGAGTGCCGCCGGATTATTTTAGCGCCACCGGGCAGAGATGGGGCAATCCAATCTATGACTGGGACTACCTGAAAGATCACGAATACCAGTTTTGGATCGACCGCATTGGTTACAACCAAAAGCTTTTTGATATCATCCGGATCGATCATTTCCGTGCCTTTGACACATTCTGGAAGATTCCGGCAAGCTGTCCTACCGCCATTGAGGGCGAGTGGATCGAGGCTCCGGGATATGAGGTCATCGATACTCTTCGGGCAAAAATTGACGGCTTAAATCTTGTGGCCGAGGATCTGGGTGAGCTTCGGCCGGAAGTATTGCAGTTGAAGGACCATTACCATTTAAAAGGGATGAAGATCCTTGTATTCTCCATTGAGACGGGTGGAAAATATGCATATGACAGTTTCCATGATGTGGAAAACATGATTATCTACACCGGAACCCACGATAATGATACCCTTATGCAGTGGTATGAGGGACTGAGCGTAGCTGCCAGAAGGAAGGTGCGCCGTTTCTTAAAGCGGGAGGGCATCAAACAGGGATCTGTAAAAGACCGCCTTTTGACATATACGCTTCGCAGCAAGGCGGAATACGCCATTCTTCCTATGGCGGATCTTCTCGGACTGGGAGCGGAAGGTCACATCAACACACCGGGAACGGTGGGCTCCCCGAACTGGGAGTGGCGGATGCCGGATTTTGGACAGGCAAAAGAAGAATTAAGAAAGTACCGGAGAGCAATGACAGAAAGGGTTTGATGACAGATGGATTTTACAGGAGTTTACCATAGAACGACAGAGCAAATGAGTTATCCTCTGAACGAATCGGAACTGATCGTCAACTTAAAGACCGGATATGACGTAAAGCAGGTTTTCCTTTATTATGGGGATCCGTTTGAGGCGGGGATTCTGGGAGGAAAAGAGACGTGGACCGGAATCCGGGAAGAGATTTTCTACAGGAAACGGCTGAAGCATCAGATCTGGTGGACGACAACCCTGGTGCCAAAGTATAAACGGTGCAAATATTATTTTGAATTACATACGGATGATGAGATCTGGTACTATTTTGAAGACGGGTTTCTGACAAAAGAGCAGATGGAGATGGAGGGAAGGATGCTTCAGTGCTTTACCGTCCCATGGATGAACCCTGCGGATGTGAACCGGACGCCGGACTGGGTCAACGACACGATCTGGTATCAGATTTTCCCGGACCGCTTTTGTAACGGGACGCCGGAAGATGACAGGGAAGGTATCCTTGCGTGGAAGAATGAAGGAGCAGTCACGAACGAGGAGACCTATGGTGGGAATCTGGAGGGGATCCGCCAGAAACTTCCGTATTTGCAGAAGCTTGGAATTACGGGTATCTACTTAAACCCGATTATGGAGGCAGATTCTAACCATAAGTATGATACGAAGGATTATACAAGAATCGATCCGCAGTTTGGGGATGCCAAGACGATGAGACATCTTGTCAAAGAGGCGCATGAACACGGAATCCGGGTGATGGTGGACGCCGTGTTCAACCATTGTGGACAGAATTTCGCGCCATGGCTGGACGTAAAGAAACACGGGGAACAGTCCCCTTATGCGGGCTGGTTTATGGTGAATGACTGGGAGCAGATGAATAAGGAGGCAAGTACCAGGGACGGACGTTACTATTCTTTTGCCTTTGCGGACAAGATGCCAAAGCTGAACACGAACAGCGAAGAGGTCATCCACTACTTTCAGAACGTCTGTGAGGGCTGGATTCGGGATTATGACATTGACGGCATCCGCTTTGATGTGGGAAATGAAGTATCACACCGGTTTTTAAAGCGTATTCGGGAGCATGTGAAAGCCATGAAGCCAGATATTTATCTTTTAGGAGAGATCTGGCACGATGCCAGCCAATGGCTCATGGGGGACGAGTATGATTCCGTGATGAATTATCCGCTGATGAGCGGAATCCACGATTTTTTCATCGACAGGACGATGAAAAAAGAGGACTTTGAGTATATGGTGAATCACTGCTATACGATGTATATGCAGCAGTCCAACAATGTTCTTTTTAACCTGCTGGATTCCCACGATACAGAACGTCTGATGAACCGGTTCCGGGATTTGGATATCTTTTATCAACAGTTGGCGGTCCTCTTTACCATGCCGGGAAGCCCGTGCATCTACTACGGGACGGAAATCGCCATGGAAGGAAGCTTTGATCCGGACTGCCGCAGATGTATGCCGTGGGACAACCTGCACACCGAAGAAAATCAGCGTCGGATCCACGAGATCCAGAAGCTTATCCACCTGCGGAAGACGGAGCCGTCATTCAAAAGCCTGTACTTTCACTTCCCGGAAGAATACAGAGACGACCGGCTTGTACACTATATCAAACTCGACCGCAATCAGAACCAGATGGAAATCCTTCTGAACTGTGCTCAGGAGGACGTTACGCTACAGGAAAAAGGAGAGATCTTGTTCCAAAGACAATATAAGAATGGAAGATTATATCCAAAGGGTGTACTGATTCGCAGGAGATAACCAAAGTGATATATAGCAGATTCCACCGGGGACATATTCCGATGTATGGGAATATGTCCCCGGTTTTGTTATCTGTTGTTTTTTTATTGCTATTTTTTGTGTATACTTTTGTCAGAGGTGAATAAACATGGGATATAAAATATTACTGGCAGATGACGACAGGGATCTGCTGGAGATGCTGGGACGGTATTTTGAAATGAAAGGCTATCAGATATTGCAGGCGGGTAATGGTACGGAGGCAGTCCGGATGTCGGCCGAGGAGCCGGATTTGATTCTCCTTGATATTAATATGCCGGGGATGGATGGCCTGGAGGTATGTCGAAAGATCCGAGGGCAGGTATCCTGCCCGATTTTATTTTTGACCGCGAGAGTGGAGGAGCAGGACCGGGTGAATGGTCTGATGATGGGTGGGGATGATTATATCATAAAGCCGTTTAGCTTGAAGGAGCTGGAAGCGAGAGTACTTGCCCATCTGCGGAGAGAAGAGAGACATCAGCAGAAGACACGGTACCGGTTTGGAAACGGACTTCTGGTAGACTATGGAGCCAGAGCGGTATGGATTGACGGAAAGATGCTGGATCTGACAAAGACGGAGTTTGGAATCTTGGAATTCCTTTCCATGCATCCGGGACAGGTATTTGATAAAGAGCGGATCTATGAACATGTATGTGGATTTGACGGACAAGGGGACGGCCGTGGAATTACAGAACTGATCCGCAGGATTCGGAAAAAGATCGGTGAGTTTACAGACGAGGATCCGATTGAGACGGTGTGGGGAGTGGGATATCGATGGAAAAAGTAAGAAATCTTTCTCTGCGTAAAAGTATTTTGCTCTACATGGCGGTAGGAATTCTTGCAGGATTTCTGCTGGGCGCCATTGCCGGGAATGAGGCTGGGCGGATACAGGAGCAGATCTGGTGGAAATACGTGGATCAGGATCGATACATCGAAGAATTTCTCAAAAGAGATGAGGAATCTTTTGATGTGGTGATTCCAAGGGTCAGTAACAGCAGAATGTCAGATTGGGACGCACGCTTTTCTGAGTGGTGCGATTTTTTACAGACTTATGGAATTCTTGTCATGTGCGCGGGTGGGATCATTGTGTCCACCATGCTGTTTTATCAAAAGAAAATCCGGAAACCACTGGGAACCCTCCGGATGGCGGCAGAAAAGATTGCGGGCAATGATCTGGACTTTGAAATCGGGTATGAAAACAGGGATGAACTGGGAGAACTCTGTCTGGAATTTGACCGGATGAAAAATCAGCTTACACAGAACAACCGGAAAATGTGGCGGATGGTAGAGGATGAGCAGGTTCTGCGTGCCGCCATCGCCCATGATATCCGAACCCCGCTTACTGTGCTCAAAGGATACCAGGAGATGATGCTGGAGTTTTTGCCGGGGGAGACGCTGGACAGGGAAACCCTGCTTCATATGCTCTGCGAAAGTATGGGGCAGATCGAACGGCTGGAACGGTTTCTGGAGAGGATGCGTGCTTTTTCTGCTCTGGAACAACAACCGCTTTCCTGTCAGCCGCAAACAGTGGAAAAACTCAGCGAGGAGATTCAGAAGGTGGGAGAAATTCTCTCCCGGGAGGCGAAACGAGAGTTCCAGATTTTTGCGGGCGGCAAAGGGAAGACACTCTTTCTTGACCGGGATCTGATTCTGGAGGTGGCGGACAACCTGATTGGAAACGGACTGCGGTTTGCAAAAAGGCAGGTGATAGTGTGTGTATTGGAGGAGGAGAGTGGACTGACCCTGGAGGTAAAGGACGATGGGACAGGCTTTGACATCAGCGAGGAGAGGGCAAAGCAGGCCTTTACGACCTCTGGCTTGCGGGACGATCTGAAGCATTTTGGTCTCGGAATGTATATCAGCGAGCTGTATTGCAAGAAGCACGATGGTTTTCTGACAGTGGAGAATCAAAGTGGCGGCGCCTGCGTGCGTGCCTATTTCCGGTCGATTGTACCGGAATCTGTTGTGCCGGAAACGGAAGCATTTTAAAAAGAATCGTTCTTGTTGTGTTTTGGTTGTGAATCGAATGATACCATCATCTTATCAAGAAAAGAAAGAAGGGATAAGATGAAAGGGATGATCCGGCAGGAACTGAAAAACTATTTCAAAAACCCACTTTACTGGGTGGGTATCCTATTCATTCTTTATGGGCTCTTCCAGATCCTTTCTCCGTATCTGGACGTACATTATTTCCATTCTAAGCAGGAGTTACAGCAGACGAAACCGGAATCGCTCGCGGATGCGGATATCATGGACGGCTATGTCAAGTCCACGGAAAAGGAACGGATCGATCTGGCGGCGAAAAAGATACAGAGTATGATTGTCAAAGAATTTGGCGAGGATGCGGAAAATGTGCGGGAGACGCTAAAGGAAATTCGGGAATCAGGGAAGTCCGTATCTGAGATGTCCGATGCGATCGGGGAGATCTATGGATATCCGAAAGGTTACAGTTTTCAGTATTATTACCAGGTGTATGAGTATCACAAAGGGACAAAAAATGAGATCAACAAAGATCTGAAAGAAAAGCTTACGGCCCACAGCTATTCCTGGTATTTTGGCAGGAAATTCGCGGATTTTGGAGGATTATACCTTGGATTTTTCAGTGCGGTGCTACTTGCGTTTCTCTTTATCCGGGACACGAAAAGAGACACCTACGAGCTGCTTCATACGAAACCTGTCACTGCCAAGGCTTATGTATTTGGGAAAGCGGCAGGCGGCTTTTTCTCCATGGCGGCGGCTTGGCTTCTGTTTGTGGTAGTTTTTTTTGCGCTGAGTGCTGTCGCTGGAATCCGAAACGGTCTTCCGGTTTCGCTGATTGAATTTCTGATCCCGGCGGTCTACTATATGCTGCCAAATGTCCTGATGATCGTAAGCGTCTATACTATCATTGCGCTGGGCTTTCGGAACCCGCTTCCGGGTGTGCCGTTTTTGTTTTTGTACCTGATGTACTCCAATATGGGGCCTTTACGACCTCTGGCGATTACAGTACGGTTCGACGGCGGTTTTCTGGAGGCGGGGGCTCCGGGGGCGGTGTATAATCAGGTGTTTCTTCTGGTTGTTTCGGCAGGACTGCTTTTTATGGCGTCCGCCATCTGGAAAAGGAGGCGCATAGGATGAAAAAGGAAATAAAAATCTGTATGTCTCCGTACAAAATCGTATATTCCGTGTTGTTTCTCCTTTTGTTTTCCCTGGCGATGGGAGTTGCGGTGATTCCGGAAATCGGCCGGACGATTATCCCGGGGGCGGCAATTCTTGCGTTTGTATTTTGTGCGGAGACAAGGGTGATGGATCAAAGTGGTCAGCGGTGGGAGATCTTTCTCCTCAAGCCCCTGTCAGGCAGGATCTGCACGATTTACAGAAGATGGTTGATTCAGGTCTTGTATTTATATGTTCTCTTTCTGGTATGGTATTTTGTCTTTTTCTGGCAGAATCCATATCCCATCAGGGAGCGTCCATTTGAAACAGAGTATGGGTACTATGCCGTGGCGCTTCTTGGGACGATTCTGTTTTGGAGCCTTTTAACTGTGGTTATTTCCAATGCCGCAAAGAGCCAATGGATCGGAATCGGAGTGTCGGCGGTAGTCTGGATTATCACCAATTCCAAAACAGGAGAGGCGCTGTTCGGACGGTACAATCTGTTCGCATATTCGGCCAGTCATCCTGTCAAGGGAAAGACGGCGGACTGGATCTTTGGAACAATGATTCAGATAGCAATAGCGGCACTGTTTGTGCTGCTCATTCCATGGATAGAAAAGAGGGTGTCAAAATGAGTATAGTCATCAAACAAGTGACAGTAGAATTTAAAAATCACGTCCGGGCGGTGGATCAGGTAGACTTGACGATTCCCAGAGGGATCTACGGCCTGTTAGGGGAAAACGGGGCGGGGAAGACGACACTGATGAGAGTGCTGACAACAGTGCTTACGCCAAAGGAGGGAGAAATCTGGTTGGATCACATCCGGTACGAACCACAGCAGTATGAAACGATCAAAAGGAAACTGGGCTATCTTCCGCAGGAGCTGAATCTTTATCCGGGACTTTCGGTGAGAGAATGTCTGGAATATCTGGGAGAACTCTCCCAAATTCCGAAAAATACCTGCAAAAAGAGAATTGACTTTTATCTGGAGAAGACGGGGCTTTTGCCTCATCAAAAAAAGAAGATGCGCCAACTCTCCGGCGGAATGAAGCGGAGAGTGGGGCTCATTCAGGCAATGCTTGGCGAGCCGGAATTTCTGATTGTCGATGAGCCGACCACGGGCCTGGACCCGGAAGAGCGGGTGCGGATCCGGAATCTGCTGGTGGATTTTGCGAAAGGGCGTACGGTTTTGTTTTCCACCCACGTAGTAGAAGATATTGCGGCGACGTGCAGCAACCTGGCGGTCATGCGAAAAGGGATCTTTCTCTATACCGGAACCGTGCAGGATCTTCTGAACCATGCAAAAGGAAAGATCTGGATGGCGGCTGTCTCCGGAGAAGATGAGGCAAGAGGACTGGAGGCAAAATACCATATCACCTCTAAACAGTACACAGAAGAGGGAATGACGGTGAAAATGATCAGCGATACCCGGCCGGCCGTGCCGTGTACCCAGCCCCAAATCACTCTGGAGGATGCGTATCTGTATCTGATGGCGCCAAAAGAAACATTGTAAAAGGCAGTAAATTCCAAATGAAGGAATCGCCAGTTCCGATAAATGCCGGTACTGGCGATTCTGCGCTTCCATATTGTTCTTATACCGTGTGGAATCCCCGTCCGATAATCTCGCTTGTATTAGAGATCAGGATAAAGGCTCCCGGTTCCGTCTCTTTGATAAAGTTTCTGAGACGTACTGCCTGGGGCCGGTTTAACGCCGTCAACACAATATATTTCTTTTTGCCGGAGAAAACTCCCTGCGCCGTGTAGACCGTTGCTCCTCTGTGAAGATCCCGGATGATGAAATTGCAAATCGGCTCCGGGTTGCTGCAAACGACGTTGAAGCACTTGGACAAGTTGAAGCTTTCAATGAAGTTGTCTGTGATTACAGAGCGAAGAACCAGTCCCAGAATGGAGAAGAGCCCGGTTTCCATACCGAAGACAAACACGCCGGCTACTGCAATGGCAACGTCGGAGAGCATCAGGACGCGTCCGATATCATATCCGGTATACTTTTTCAGAATCATCGCCACAATATCTGTACCACCGCTTGACGCCCCCATATTAAAGAGTATCGCAGAGCCAAAGGCAGGTACTGCGATAGCAAACATCAGCTCCAGTACTGGCTGGTTCGTAAGAGGGCCGTCCATCGGATATACACGTTCGAGAATGGACAGCAGAAAGGAAAGGAGCATGCTACAGTAAAAGGTCTTGGCTCCGAAACCTTTACCAAGTACTAAAAATCCAAGAACCAGGAGTACAATATTGCAGACAAAGTTGAAATCTCCGCTGCTGATTACTCCGGTTTTGGCGACAAGAACCGCAAGACCGGTGATTCCTCCAAAAGCAAAATTGTTTGCGAATTTAAAAAAGTAGATCCCGCAGGCCATGACAGCGGTTGCGGCGGTCATTACAATGAAATCCTTGACTTTTGAATGAGGTTTGATATCGGATTTCGGTTTTGGGATAGAATATTTCATATCCACATGGTAATTACTGTTCATTTTTTCTTCCTCGTTTTCTTTCGGTTTTTATGAAGAATTTTCTTCAAAATTGTAACTCCGCAGGATGAAAAAGTCAACGACCTGTCAGGGGAAAATCGAGGAAATCTGCGATGGTTCACCTATGCAGACTTGATTAGAAAGCGCGTGTCAGATTTTATGAATATTCATACTGTATGGCTGAATTATGAAAGGAAAAATCATGTAATACTTTCCTTACGGTATGGAAGAAATGTTTTCGGAAATACTATGGCAGAAAAGGAGGAAATGATCATGTATCACTGTAAAGCGATTCGAGATATATACGCAAGAGAAATCCTGGATTCCAGAGGCAATCCGACGGTAGAGACGCAGGTGCTTTTATCGGACGGCACCATTGGAACCGCAAGTGTTCCGTCGGGAGCGTCCACAGGGCGCCACGAGGCACTGGAACTTCGTGACAAAGAAAAGCAGCACCGGTACTGTGGCCGTGGTGTGGAGCTGGCGGTAGATCACGTCAACGACCGGATCGCAAGGGAAATCATCGGGATGAATGCCCTCGATCAGATGGAACTGGATCGTGTGCTTGTAAGGCTGGACGGTACTGAGGATAAGAGCGCCCTTGGAGCCAATGCTATTCTGAGTGTCTCTATGGCAGCGGCGAAAGCGGCGGCTAAAAGTCTGGGGCTTCCCCTTTATCGGTATCTTGGCGGGGCACATACCCGTAGAATTCCGGTACCGATGATGAACGTATTAAACGGAGGCCGGCATGCCGACAATATTATCGACTTCCAGGAATTTATGATTATGCCGGTGGGAGCCTGCTGTTTTAAGGAAGGACTTCGGATGTGTACGGAAGTGTACCATATGCTGAAAGCGCAGCTAAAGGGAAAAGGACTGCATACTGGAGTGGGCGATGAGGGCGGATTTGCGCCGGATCTTCCGGACACGGAGAGCGTCTGCGAGACACTTCTGGAAGCTATTGAGACGGCAGGATACCGTCCGGGGCATGACATCGTTCTCTGTCTGGACGCGGCGGCGTCCGAGATCTACGATCGGGACTTTGGGAAATATGTCTTTGTAGGCGAAAGCAAAGGGAAGGAGAAGAAAGTCGTCCGCACGGCGGAGGAACTGATCGACTACTATGCCGAACTGATCGAAAAATATCCGATTGTTTCCATTGAGGATGGGCTGGAAGAGGAGGATTTCTCCGGGTGGGAGCTGATGAATACGAGACTTGGTTTACAGACCCAGCTTGTGGGAGACGATTTGTTTGTGACCAATACCAGACGGCTCCAAAAAGGGATTGACGCCCATGCAGCCAATGCGGTGCTGGTAAAGATCAATCAGATTGGAACGCTGACTGAGGCGTTTGATACGATCCGCATGGCGCAGGAACACGGATACCGCTCGATTGTTTCTCACCGCTCCGGCGAGACTGCTGACACGACGATTGCGGATATTGCCGTTGCTTTTGGTACCGGACAGATCAAGACAGGCGCACCGTGCCGATCCGAGCGGGTAGAAAAATACAACCGGCTTCTGAAAATCGAGGAAGAGCTTGGGGCCGCGGCCATCTA
>OGPO01002291.1_pt1 | contig 10333 bp, 11 predicted proteins | sample 1553041 | NCBI WGS metagenome assembly OGPO01 (sample SAMEA2580281, study PRJEB22360) | human gut metagenome | biome: human gut; feature: human-associated habitat; material: faeces | place: Denmark | collected 2008/2010 | reverse complement strand
TGGGCTATACCAACGCGGGCAAGTCCACGCTGCTGAACCACCTGACCGGAGCGGGCATCCCCGCCAACAACCGGCTGTTCGACACCCTGGACACCACCACCCGGATGCTGGAGATCTCGGACACTTGCACGGTGCTCATCTCCGACACCGTGGGCTTTATCTCCAAGCTGCCCCACCAGCTGGTGGACGCCTTCAAAGCCACCCTGGAGGAGCTGACCTTTGCAGATCTGCTGCTCCACGTCATTGACACCTCCGACCCCCTGTGGCGGGAGCAGGCGGACGTGGTGGACCGGCTCATTCTGGAGCTGGGCGCTGCTGATACCCCCCGCCTGGAGGTCTTTAATAAGTGCGACCTGGCCCCGGCGGAGATTCTCCCCCACGGAGAGGACATTGTGTCCATCTCCGCCCGGACAGGGGCAGGCCTGCCCCAGCTGCTGGAGGCCATTGGTCGCCGTCTGGACACCGGGGCGCGCCGGGTCACCATCCGCCTGCCCTACGACCAGGGAGGCCTGCTGGACACCCTGTATCGGGAGAGCAAGGTGGAGAAGGTGGACTACACCGAGACCATTGACGTGGTGGCGGTGTGTACCCCCAAGACCATCGGACGGCTGGGCCCTCTGGTGGAGGGGTGGAAGCCCCACAAAGAGGACTGGGAGGACTGAAACAACATGAGTGAATACCTCATCCCCACCCGGGAGGCCCAGGCCACCCTGGTGGAAAAGCGCTCGGAGTTCATCGGCCACGTGTGGCCCATTGAGACCGAGGAGGAGGCCCGGGCCTGCATCGAGTGGGCCAAGAAGAAATATCACGACGCCCGGCACAATTGCTGGTGCTACATCGTCAAGGACGGCGCGGTACGTTACTCCGACGACGGCGAGCCCCAGGGCACGGCGGGCCAGCCCATGCTGGGGGTATTCCAAAAAGAAGGAGTGACCAACGTCTGCTGTGTGGTCACTCGCTACTTTGGCGGTATTCTGTTGGGGGCCGGGGGCCTGGTGCGGGCCTATACCCAGGCCTCGAAAATGGCCCTGGATGAGTCGGGCATCTCGGTGGTACGCCGCTGGGTGGAAGTCACCGTGGATTGCCCCTATAATTTCTTTGAGCGGGTGAAGCTGGAGGTCACCGCCCTCAATGGGGTGGTGGGGGATGTGGACTATACCGACCACGTCACCGTCCACGCTTTGCTGCCGGAGGGCCAGGAGGTGCCCTTCGGGGCTAGAATCACCGAGATTTCCGCAGGTGGCTTTTCCGCTGTGGAAGTGGGGGAGGCGTTCAAGGCAGTACCGTACAATTCGGCAAGAAGGATTTGTGAGTAAATTTTACATCCAGATGAGGCGCGGCTTTGCAGCAATACTTGATGTATTGCAAGAAGGCGCAACGAAATATGGGTGAAAAATTTCCGCAAAGCCTCGCAGACGAGATTGTGCGGGACTGCCTCAGGGCCGTGCCTTTGGCCTGACGAAATCCCAGACAATCATCACAATACATCCCACCAGCAACAGCCCTAAAATCAAGAGGGCGCAGTTGCGGAAAAACACCTGGGGAAGAATGAAAATAATGGGGTCGGTGTTGGGGTCAAAGAGCCAGTTGTCTTTGCCGGGGAAGAATAGGTGGTGAAAGACCACAAAGGCCCGGTCAAAGTCCAGGGCGGCCAGGCCGCCAATCACGGCGAAGCTGACCCCCAGCCCGGCCCCCGCCCAGAATCCGGGCCCACGGCCCAAAATGGGCGCACATCGGCGTTTTAGAAGGCGGGTGAGGACGAAGAGCACCACACACGCCGCCACACCCACAGCCAACAGCCGCAGGTCCAGCAAAAACAGACCCCGCACGTCGGCAAAGTGGCTGGCCCCTTCCTGGGAATGGGGGAGGATGCCGGTGGAAAAGGTGTCGCCGCCGGTACAGTAGTCCATCATCTCGTTATAGGCCCGGCGGATTTCGGTCTCAGACAGGCCGATCTGCTCGGTGAGGTCCAGCGCATCGATGTGGGCATAGTAGAAGGAGCGGCACAAAATGGGGGCGGCAATGGCTCCGGTGAGCAGCACCAGGGCTACCAGCACCGCCCACAAGAGAGTGAGTCGTTTACTGCGTTTCATGGGAGAACCCCTCCTTGGTGGATTCCCTGACAATATACCATTTCGGCGGAGCTGGAATGGTATATATGCCAAGTTTTTCGGTTGCCCCGTAAGGGGTGAGAAAAACGGCAATTGAAATCCTGGCATAATAGCCGTTGTGCGGCTATTATACCACGAAAGAGCGGGTTTTCCAATCGTATTGTTCTGCGAGAAAGGAGAGTTTTGAGTACCCCGTCTACGTTGTGGACCCGGGACTTCACCATCATCACATTGGGCAGTGTGGTGTCCATGGTGGGCAGTACCTTGTCCGGCTTTGCCATGAGTATCATGGTGCTGGACTATACCGGGTCCACCCTTTTATACGCAATTTTCAACATCTGTTTCCAGCTCCCGGTGCTGGTGGTCCCCCTGTTGGCGGGGCCGTACCTGGACCGGATGAGCCGGAAGAAGGTGATTTACCGGCTGGACTTCTTGTCCGCCTTTCTCTACCTGTTGATGTTCCTGCTCATGAGTCAGGGCTGGTTCAACTACGTGTTGCTGCTGGCATTCTGCCTCGTCACCGGCGCCATCAACAGCGTGTATTCCGTGGCCTATGACAGTTTCTATCCCAACCTCATTACGGAAGGAAACTTCTCCAAGGCCTATTCCATCTCCAGTCTGCTCTGGCCTCTGGCGGCCATGACCTCCCCCATTGCGGCCCTCATCTATGACCGCATGGGCACCATCCTGCCCCTGCTGGCCCTGGATGGCGTGAGTTTCTTCATCGCCGCCTGCTTTGAGCGCACCATCCGCTACCAGGAGACCCACATGGACAAGGCCGCCCCGGTGCAGAGTCAGAACCCTCTGCGGCAGTTCGGCGTGGACTTCAAGGAGGGCATGGCCTACATCCTCTCCGAGAAGGGTCTTCTGGCGGTGACGCTGTACTTCACGGTGAGCAACTTTGCCGGAAGCGGCGGCGGTACCCTGCACCTGCCCTTTTTCCGCAGCCATGCCTACCTGTATATCATGTGGCCGGTGGCGGCGGTGACTCTGTATGCCATTGTCTCCAACGCTGCGGTCATTGGGCGGCTCATCGGCGGTCTCATCCACTACAAGGTGCATTTTCCCACCCACTTGAAGTTCCGCATTGCCCTATGCGTATACTTTGTGGTGGGGCTGAATGCGGCTATTGAGCTGTATTTGCCCATCCCCCTCATGGCCGTGGCCTTTTTCGTCACCGGGGTGCTGGGGGTTACCAGCTACAACATCCGCATTGCCGCCACCCAGTCCTATGTGCCGGACACCAAGCGGGCCCGGTTCAACGGCACCTTCCAGATGCTGTGCTCCCTAGGGGGCGTGGCAGGCACCCTCATGGCCGGAATGCTGGCCGAGGGCATGGACGAGCGCCACGTCATCCTCCTGCTGGAGGTGGCGGACGTGGCGGCCATCCTGCTGTTTATGGTGGGGGGCCGGAAGTTCGTGGACAAGCTGTACAATCGAGATCTATAGATAAGAAAGCCCTTCTGCCATGGAGCAGAAGGGCTTTCCCTATTGAAATAGATATCCCGGTGGCTGAACCTGCTCCAGAGTCTCCCAATCTAGGACGGAAATCAACTGGAAATACAGGTAGGCGTTCATTTCATCCAAGACCATGGCCATCTCTTCACAGTAGGCTGGGTCAGAGAGCAGCTTGGGGTGAAAGGGCATCTCCCGCCACAGGCGCAGGCCCAGCTGGGGGAACAGGTACTCCGTGCTGAGCTGTTCATCCTCCAGATCATAGATACAGGCGCTGTGGGCTTTTAAGGTGTTTACCAGGTCTTCCGCCGGGGTTTGAAATACCTTCAGTCCATGCAGGAGAATGGGAAGGTGGTGGCTCAGTTCTCCGTCTACCCCGATCTCCACCGCCCGGTCCTGGTAATAGTGTACCAGAAAGAAGAACTCATCCCCCTGGTAGCGGATGCAGGTGAGGGGACCCACTGTTTCTCTGGATATGTCCACCGGGGTGGAGGTGGGAAGCTGGGCCTCCGCACGAAGCTGTTCCACGGCGGTCAAAATCTCCTGGGGCGACATTCCCAGCTTTAAGGGGCCGATGCCCTGATGATAAGCTATACTAAGAGATTTCATATATAATCTGTTCATTAGCGTAAACCAAACAGTTTTTCATACTCCACCAAACAGGTAACCACTTCGTTATAGTATTTTTGCTGCAAGCTACCGTGGTAACCTTCCGAGTCCGGTTTGGATTTTAAGTCATTGACCTCGTGTTGAAGTGCTTCACGATACTTTTTTGCTTGAAGAAGGGAGGTTACTGTAGCGACATATGAAGAATTACCACAGCTTCCGGTTTTTTTGTGATCGGCTACCATCATGCGAATACAGTAGGCTGTATTTGTATTAAAACCATTTCTCAGTAAAGAATTTGCAGGTATAAAATGATGGCGATTACCTCCATTTGCAGTAAATTTATTATAGGGTTGTGCATCAAAATTATATCGAACTCTGTCTTCTTTGTTTTTATTGTTATAGGAGTGTTCTCTGCCATTATCATATACCCGGGTAGAATATTCAAACTTTTCCTTAACACCCCATTTTGTTATATTCCATGTGGAAATAACACCGTTTGTTACATTAGACTTAGAGAAAACAGTAGAGCTACGAAGCTGCCAGGTCGTATTGTTTAAAGTGTAGCACATAAGGGTACCAGAAACAACGCCAAGTGGATTGTCAGCATCAACCATGGCTGCTTTGACTGATATCGATTTGTCTGTAATTGGATAATAAATATACCATATGTCGATGATTGAACCGCGTGAGTTCTTTTCTACATACAATGTACCATTGTCGATAGTTCCGGTTTCGGTCTCGGAAGGAAGAGAAAGAGCATACTGCTCTGAAATTTCTTGAACGTCACTTGGACTAACATCGGAGAGAATATTAGTACTGTTTGTATAGTTGGATGCAGTTTGATAGAAATATGCCCTTATTTCTTTTTGTGCTTCAAGCAGTTCTGTCATTTCGCCCGTATCGTTTAAAAAGTCTACGATGGATGAATCTGCAAGGGCTTCTGGAACAGATAATTGAGAAATAACAACGGAATTATCACTTTCACTAGCAAATGAAAGTAACGATGTTGATAAAACCATACACAAGGATAACAATATTGTAATAAATTTTTTCATAAAACAACCTCCTCTCAACTAACTATAAATCAGTTTGCGAACAATAAGTTTATGCCTTGAAGATTTATTTCCTGAAAATAAGGCCAACTTGCTGTCGATGGCAATTTAAAAAATAAATTTCTGCATTTCATATCCCTACTTTCTCGTAATGCACCTATTTGTCAGTAGTAGACAAAACCCATAATTTGAACAGATACGTTAGAGTTGTTCCGAAAAGCTAAGTAATACTTCCCAGTTTTACGCACTCGAATGGTCTTATTTATGGTGCCAGAATTCTCAGTAAAACTATAAAAATACCCATTACTATCAATTAGACCAGCAGAAATAGACGAGCTTCTTGGTGAGTAGGTGAAGTTCATGGAAACCGTTTCCCCAACCTCTAGAGAAAACGGAGTGTCAGCTTTGAGAAGCTTTCCTGCATCGATGGTAATGTCCAAACGATTGGTTGCCCGGGTAGAGTCCAGCCTGAAACTATCAACAATGGGGGAGTTTTCTGCTTGTAATTGAGTGACCTGTGTGCAGAGCACAGTTTTATCACGACTTTCCGCACTGTACTCTGAGGCAATGGCTCCCGTACAGCATAGAAAGACCAATCCAAGGGAGATGGATGATATCAAAATTTTTTCAGTTATTTGTTTCATAGTCATATCCATCATATACTTATTCAAACTCAAAAGTTTCATCTGGGGTGACGATGCCCTCGTTTTGTATGGAGTCTATGTCGACTATATCTCCATTTTGCTGATGATTGGACATCCACAAACATATGGCCAGCAGGCATAGAAAAATCAGACACACAATGGCACAAACAAGGCAAAGCCTTTTCTTTGGAATCACAAAGATGTCTGTGTTCTGCGGTTGAAAAGTGGGCTCTGGTGCTGCGGTTTGATGTTCCAGAGCAGTGGAGGCTTTCTCTGCGACATCGTGCCCCACCAATTCATCCAGGGAAACCCCATACAGGCGGCTGAGTTCCAACAGGTTTTCGGTGGAGGGAACAGAGCTGCTCACCTCCCACCGGGAGATGGCCTGGCGGGACACGTTCAGGCACTCCGCCACATGCATCTGAGAATAGCCATGCTCTTTTCGCAGTGCCGCTAGTTTTTCTGACAGTACCATATTGACACCTCAAATGTTATCGAGTTTTTGCCCAGAAAGAAACCGCAAGTGGGTTGCATTTGGGCAAGTATTGGTTGCAACCCCCAGTTTACATGCTCATGGAGCCTTTGTCCAGCAGAGAAAAAGCCCGCCCCCTGGAATCGCATGGTGCCATTCCAGAGGGCGGGCCTTATTTGTGGGGGTAAAACCATCCCGCTCAATTCATTTCAACCAAGATATAGTCCACTGGGTCAAGGGAGGCCACGCTGCTCACCAGTGCCTGGGAGACCTCCTCGAAGGTGACGTCTTCCCGCTGGCTCAGCACCACAAAGGTGGAGTCCTGCACGGCAAGGCGCTGTCGCCCGGTGAGCTCCAGACGGTACGGGTACACGGTGTTCTCGCATTTCCAGGTGCCATCCTTCAGCTCCTGGTAGGTGACCATCACGCCGTCTTCTTCGCTGTCATAGGTCTTGACCACATTGGAGGCAGAGCAGCCAGCCAGCAGGACCAGGCTCAGGGCCAGGCCCATCAACCATTGCTTTCTCATGGGGAGACACTCCTTTCCTGGGTGGGGGGACAGTTACCCCTCAGATTCAAGTCCAGTGTATCCCATTCTGCGGGGGCCGTCAACCGTCCAGGTCTTGAATGTTCATCTTGTCCAGCTGTTGTTTCCGGCTGTACTTCTCCCGACAGGCGAAGTAGATGCCCAACAGCACCAAGGTGGGAATGTTGTACATCAAAAACAGCAGGAGGTTGGGGATAAGAATGTCACCAAAGCTCTGATGCTCCGTGGGCACATAGGCGTATAGGGCGGCCCCAAAGGTGACGCACAGACTAAAGAGAAAGGTGAGACTGGGCAGCACCAGCCCCGGCCAGCGGCTCTCCCTGCGGGAGAGGAAGATTTGCAGAAGAACGATGCCCACCAGCAAGGCAAGGGTGATGAGGGCGTTTATGGGATTGAACATATCATGGTCCTCCTTGTTGTTTTTTGTACTGGGTGATGAGCAACTTGGCAGTGTCAAAGTCCAGCTTATCCTGGAGGGCCAGCCGCTTGATGAGGGCGATGTACGGCTCGCCCTCCACTTGGTCGCTGAGTTGAATTTTCTGAATCAGTCGGTCCAGACGCAGCCGAACTGTAGGGTAGGTCACCCCATATTGACGGGCCATCTCCTTCAAAGACCCGGAGGCGAGGAGAAACTTTTTGATAAACGCCAGGTCTTCCTCCTCTAGATTGGCCATCCACTCGGGCATGATGTCCAAAGCCACGAGGCATACCCTCCTTTCTTTAATAATATTGATTATATACTTTAATAAAATTAAAGTCAATATGAAAGTAAGAGCTGCCGCATCTGCGACAGCTCTTGGTTTTAACCCTGGAGAAAGAGCCGGATTTTCTCCTGTGGGTCGGTATTTTTTAAGTATACAATGTTAAATTCCCGGATAATGGGGTCTCCCTCCATCCAGAACTTGCCCAGCTGGGGGTCGCTGTCCGCCAAAGCCTCATAGACGAAGCTGACCCCCAGGTTTTGCTTCACTGCATCCAAAATCAGCTTAAAGGAGCTGATGCAGATGTGGCGGTCAAACCGCTCCAGAGACTCGTTGTAGCCCTTGAGCTTCTGTTCCAGAATGGCTCGGGTGCCGGAGCCCGCCTCCCGGTGGATGATGGTGGCGGAGAGCAGCTCGGGCAGGCCCACCTTGCGGCCACAGAAGGGGTGGTTTTTGTGGCAGATCCCCACAAAGGGCTCCTGGCGGAACAGCTGCCATTCAAAGTGGGTCTTGCTAAAGTACCCCTCCACCACCGCAAAGTCCAGCTGGCCGTCGTCCAGCATTTGCAGCAGGTGCTCGGTGTTGTCCACAATGAAGGTGAGGGCGTGGTCCTGGCTGGTGAGGAAGCGGTTGACCCGGTGGTTGATGACGTAGTCCCCGATGGTCTTGGTGGCCCCCACCTTCAGCTCCAGTACGTGCTGATTGGAGAGTTTGCGCCGCACTTCCAGGTCGTTGTGCTTCACCGAGCGGGCATATTCCTCCAACGCCCGCCCCTGTGGGGTCTGAATCAGCTGCCGCCCGGCGTAGGTAAACAGACTGCACCCGTACTCGTGCTCCAGAAATTGAATGTGATGGGTGACGGCAGGCTGAGAAAGATGCAGAATTTGGGCGGTTTTACGGTAATTCATCTCCTCACACAGGATGAGGAAGGTTTCCATTCGATAATCCAGCATAGATATACCCCAGTTCTTTCATAGGTAAAGTGGGTGATTCAGAATTTGAATCGTTGTATCATTAAGTCGAATCAATTATATCATCGAAGGTATGGTATAATCAACACGCTTAATTCTGCGAAAAAATTAACAAAGGAGAGGGAGATATGAACGTGATCGTCATCGGCGGCGTTGCCGCAGGCCCCAAGACCGCCGCCAAGCTCAAGCGTGAGAACCGGGACGCCAACGTCACCATCTACACCAAGAGCCAGGACATTTCCTACGCCGGGTGCGGCCTGCCCTACTATGTGGGCGGCAGCATTGAGACCCGGGACGAGCTGATCGTCAACACCCCCGCAAAGTACAAGGGCCTGACCGGGGTGGACGTGGTCACCGGTATGGAGGCCACCTCCGTGGACGCCAACGCCAAGACCGTGACCGTGCGCAACGTGGTGAGCGGTGAGGCCAACACCGTCAGCTATGACAAGCTGGTGGTGGCCGTGGGCGCTGAGCCCTTTGTGCCCCCCGTGGAGGGCGTGAATCTGAAGGGTGTGTACACCATGCGTACCCCCGACGACGCCATCGGTCTGCGTGCTTACGTGGACGACAACCACTGCCGCAACGCTGTGGTGGTGGGCGGCGGCTTCATCGGCCTGGAGATCGCCGAGAACCTCATGGCCAAGGGCCTGAACGTCACCGTGGTGGACATGGCCGACCAGCTGATGCCCAACATCTTTGACGCTGAGGTGGCCGACTACGTCCGCCGCAAGCTCCAGGGTAAGGGCATGCGTGTGCGCACTGGCACCGCCCTCAAGGGCATTGTGGGCACCGAGAAGGCCACTGGCGTGGACACCAGCGCCGGCGTGCTGCCCGCCGACGTGGTGGTGCTGGCCATCGGCATCCGTCCCGCCACCGGTTTCCTGGCTGAGTCCGGCCTGGAGATGGTGAAGGGCACCATCGTGGTGGACGACCACCAGAGCACCAACCTCAACGATGTGTACGCCGTGGGCGACTGCGCCATGGTGCACAACCGCATCACCGGCAAGGGCCAGTGGTCCGCCATGGGCTCCACCGCCAACATCACCGGCCGGTGCCTGGCCAAGAACCTCACCGGCACCGACGCCCCCTACCTGGGCTGCATGGGCACCGGCGTGGTCCGTCTGGCCGACGACCTCAACGCTGGCCGCACCGGTCTCACCGAGGCTCAGGCCAAGGCTGAGGGCTATGACGTGGTCACCGTGACCTGCGTCACCGATGACAAGGCCCACTACTATGCCGACGCCTCCTCTTTTGTCACCAAGCTCATCGCCGACAAGACCACCGGCAAGCTGCTGGGTATCCAGGTGCTGGGCGGCGGCGCTGTGGACAAGATGGTGGACATTGCCGTCACCGGCATCGCCATGGGCGCCAAGGTTGCCGACTTCGACACCCTGGACTACGCCTATGCGCCTCCCTTCTCCACTGCCATTCATCCCTTCGTCCAGGCCTGCTACATCCTGGAGAACAAGATGTCCGGCGCCTTCGAGACCTTCACTCCCGCCGAGTACGCCGCTGGCGCTGCCAAGGAGTACCGCGTGCTGGACGCTCACCCCTCTGCCCGGCGCCACTTGGGTGAACCTGTCCACCGTCAACGGCCCCATCGAGGGCACCACCCTGGACGACAAGCTGCTGCTGGTGTGCGCCAAGGGCAAGCGCGGCTACTTCCTCCAGAACCGCCTCAAGGCCCTGGGCTACACCAACACCCGCGTGTTGGAGGGCGGCGCCTTCATCAACACTGTGAAGATTTCCGTCCCCGGCACCGCTCTGAGCG
>OGPO01002284.1_pt1 | contig 10353 bp, 4 predicted proteins | sample 1553041 | NCBI WGS metagenome assembly OGPO01 (sample SAMEA2580281, study PRJEB22360) | human gut metagenome | biome: human gut; feature: human-associated habitat; material: faeces | place: Denmark | collected 2008/2010 | reverse complement strand
TATCACGTTTACGGATAAACCTTGCGAGATAAGTAAGGTATTTGGCGTCAAATGATTTATGTATCATCGTTAAACCTCTTGACATTCTAAAGTAAAATTCTGTCAAAACCATAAGATGTTATTTTAGTATATCATCTTAAGTAACAGAAAACAAGGCAGGAAAAATCGGTTCTCTTTTCCCGCCTTGCATCTTGTATGTTTTCTTTTTTATTCTTCCGCACCTGTCCCAATTCCCGGATGCAAAACAGAGACAAGCCGATTCTGGTTGAGATCCGGAATCACAATGTACATATCCTCGGAAGGATAAGGGAATACCACAAGTCCCTCCGATGGTTCACAACAGGTCGGGCGGATCATGTCCGAAGAATCTGTTCTGGCATAGATTCCGTTATAGTCGATGCCGGAATCGCCGATATCCTTCACGTGAATCTCAATATTGTCCCCTGCATGGGAGTGGGAGAGTATGACGGGAGCCTGGTCATCAATGGAATCAATCGATATCTCTTGGGTAGCGTGAATTCCTGAGATCGAAACGACGTCCAGAAGGAGATATCCGTTTTCCTCTACTTCGAGGGAGTAGTCCTGATTGCCAAGTACATCTACGTCGATATCTTTCTCATTCAGAGAAGCATTGACTTGGCTGACAGGGAAGAGCGCGTCCACATGGAAGGTGACCTTTGCGCTGGAAGCGTCCGATGATGGAGCGGCTTTGACACTGGAGATCGAAGGCTTCTGAACGATACCTGTTCCACTGAAGACGAAAAGCCCGACGGCTGCGGCGGCGAGCATACCCTTGATTAGACAGCGCCGGATAAACCGTGCTCTGTATTTCATGCCGGAACACGGGGAACAGGAAGGATCCAGATCCAGGTCAGTCATAATACACTCAAAAAGCTGGCCTGTATTCATTTTATCGTGAAGAAAATCAGATGTTTCAGATGTTTGGTTGTTACGGTTGTTCTCTTCGTGTCTCATAGTTTTACGTTTCCTTTCCAAAAGATGGTCTAAGGTATCCGGAAAAACCGGTATCGGGTCATCATGTACACAATCGGTATTCTTGATAGGTTTCATGATAAATAAAACAAAACGATCTGTCAAATCCCTGCTTCAGAGGTTCTGGATGAGGAATGGAACTTAAAATGCAGGAAAACCATCAAAATTTGCCCTTATATAATATTTAGACGCAGGAAACTTGCAAAAAGGTTCACAAAATCCGAAAAAAAGTGAAAAAAGTATATAGATGTGCTGATTCGCCACAAATAAAGGAAAATATTTCCAGTTTTATGAAACTGCAGTACAAAGTCACATTGGAAATACAGGCCTTTTGTAAATAAGAAAAAAATATGTAAAAAAAATTAAGAAAATGTGAACCTTTTTAGTATTGCGTTACGTCTTTATATAATGTAGGGCGAAATTTGTGCCCTGCGTACCATTATGCCGTGAGGCATCAGTGGTGAAAAAATCTAAAAGGAAAGGAGGGGAAAAGAGATGAGACGAGCAAAAAGGATTACAGCATTAGCAGTAGCGGCTGCGATGGTGTTATCTAATGTCGCATATGCGGCACCGGATACGAACACTACGACCACACAACAGGGTGCCGAATCTCTTAATTCCCAAAGCGATGCATCGGGAGGCGTAAAGGACCAGGCATCTGACACGAAGGGCAACACGAGCACCTCAGCTTCACAGAGCAAAGAGCAGGTGAAACAGAATGAAAGCTCGCAGAGTACTGACCCAGGTGACCAGAAGCAGACGGACTCCAAGGAAGACGTCGTTTCTCAGAATCAGGATCAGAAGAAGGATGAAGATTCAAAAGAAACGCAGAAGCCGAGTACGGAAGCTGACAGCCAGAAGAGTGAAACTCAGAATGTGGATGCAGATAAGTCTGAAGATACACAGGAACCTTCAAAAGAACAAGAAAAGGTCCTCTATGATATCACCTTTGATACGCCGGAAAAGCACGGTAGAGTGACCGACTTGGATGGCAAAGAAGTGGCTGACGGCAAGACTTTGAAAACTGATGAAAATGGTAAAGTAAAGTTTAAAGTTAAACCAGACGACGGGTATCAGGTGCAGGCTGTATATCAGATGCCTGACGAACAGACACCGCTCAAGCTGGTGAAAGACAGCTACTACGAAATGCAGGTAGAAAAGAATACCACTGTCAAAGTTGTATACCAGAAGATTCCTGCGAGTGAAGAGGAAAGTGACGGAGAGACGAAAAAAACCGACACCAACCAGAACGAAGTTCAGACTCCGACAAATGAGGATGAAACAAATAAAGCTGCTGAGTCAACCGATAAAAAAGCAACAACTCAAAGCGATGAGTCAGACACAACAGGTGGTGAGCCAAGTGCTGGTGACACAAACGGTGGAATCTCTGCACTGACTATCAGCGGTAAGAATGTAGTGTATGTGGGTGAAGACATCACACTGACTTCTGATGAGAGTGGTGGTTGGCAACATCAGTGGGAAGCTGATTCTGGCTATGTTACTGTAAAGAAAAATAGTAACACTAAGGCAACAGTTACAGGGGTAAAGGCCGGAACTGCCACAATCACACATAGTTGGAATACAGGAATCCCGATAGTAGGACAGAAGTCCCACCGCGAGACTTTTACCGTCACTGTAGTGAATAAGCTTGTAACAAGTATCGAAATCCAGCAAGATTCCAAGAAAGTGGAAAGCCTTTCTTTGAATACTGGCGATGAAGCCACTCTAAAGGCAGTAGTTAAACCAGATGAAGCTACAAACAAAAATGTAACATGGTCATCAAGTGCTGGAGATGTAGTACAGGTTGATAATGGTAAACTGACCGCGGTGAAAGCAGGCGAAGCTAGGATTACAGCGTCAGCATCAGATGGATCTGGTGTTAAAGCCGCGGTGAAAGTCACTGTTACAGATGTAGCAGTAAAAGAAATTACAGTATCAGGCGAAGTGAACCAAACGGTACTTGAAGGTGGAAAGATACAGCTTGCTGTAAACTTCGTACCGGAGAATGCTACAAACAAAGGACTGAAATGGAAATCTCTGAATTCAGACATTGCTACCGTTGATGAAAATGGAATTGTTACAGGTGTTAAAAATGGAACAGCAACAATTCAAGCAACGTCAGTTGTAAATCCTGAAGCAGTAGCTACATTTAGTGTACTTGTAGAGGAAATCTACATGACAGAATTTACCGTTGTTGCAGACCGCACAACGGTAACGGTAGGCGATACAGCAACTGTCCGTGCGATCATCAAACCGGATGAGTATCCGAACAAAGAGGTTAGATGGGAATCCATGGATCCAACAGTAGCAACAGTGAATGAAAACGGAGTTGTTACAACAAAGGCAACTGGTCCGGTAACGATTAAAGGTACCTCTAAAGCGGATCCGAACAGCAGTGCAACAGTAACAATCCTGGTTGAGGATGTGAAGGCGGAATCTGTTACGATTAGTGGTTATAATCAGAACTACCTGACAAGTGGAAGTACTGTAACACTTACAGCTACTGTAAAGCCGGATGCTGCGGCAAACAAAACTATCGTTTGGAGTAGTTCTAATACAGATATTGTTACAGTAGATCAGAATGGTAAGGTGACTGCAAAAAATCAGGGTACAGCGACAGTAAGGGCACTCAATGAGTACACGGGTCTCTATGATGAAGTAGAGATTATGGTATACAATAAAGAGCCACAAACAGTGCAGGTTCGTGTGTGGGTAACCAACCAGTTGAAGACAACTGTAAACATTAACCTGCCGTCAGATGGAACGCCAGTTACTTTAACGGATGTACTTCCGACTTACGTAAGTTCCGACAGTGAGGAATATGTTTATTGTGGTCCAGTTTATATTCATAATTATCCAAATGGAACAGGTTGGGAAAGTATCAAAGATCGGCCTAAAGCCGTACGTTTGAGATATTTAAATAGAAATGTGCAGTATTCTACATCATTGGATGGACAGTGGAATAACCTCAGAAACAATAATGTCAACGCACAGTATGAACTACTCTATTCCGGCAATGAGGAAGATGATACGGATGTAAACGTTGTAGTAGGTGATTGGCCATATACTAACGGAACAATGACAAATAAGATTCTCCGGATAAGAATCTATAATTCTGAAACTGGAAAATATGATTATGATAGCGGTAGTATGTACTATGATAATGGATCAAATGGCGCATATGGTAAGATAAAATTTAATTGTGATGAATCCAGATATGAAGTAGCTAAGATTACTGTTGAAAAATATGACAGTCGATACAGTGATCGACCTTCGTCTACTACAAATGTCGAAGAGCCCGTTTCAGTTGAGTTCCATAAGAAGGAAGAATATGAGCGGTATGTTGTAACCGCAACGGTACGAGCGAAAGAGTTTACTGTACACTATGACAGCAATGGTGGTTCAAACGATGTACCTGAAGACCAGAAGATTAAAGCAATTAACGGTAACACCGTTACAGTAGCTTCCAGTCCACAGCCTACAAAAGCGGGGTATGTATTTGCGGGATGGAGTTATGGTGGTAAGACATACTTTGGCGGAGAAGTATTTGAGATGCCGGCAAGTAATGTAACCTTTGTTGCGAACTGGATCGAAGCCAGTCAGGCAATCAATTATAAGGTTAACGATGCAGCTATGGGTACTGTAACTCGGTCTTATGAGCGTGTGACGAGCCAAACAAGCATTGAAGATTTGCAGGGGTCTTTAGCAACGCCTAAGGACGGTTACCATTTTGTTAAATGGATTGATGAAGAAGGTCAGATAGTTTCCGAACATCAATATTTTAAACCGACTACCCCAAAGCCAGCAACATATACAGCGGTATTTGCAATCAAACTGAATGAGACAGACTTTGAAGTCAGCGGACTGAGCAATCATGTATATGACGGGGAAAACCATAAAGATGTGCCGGTTGTAACTAAGAAAGGAAGCAAAGACGCATTAGAGGAAGGAACCGACTATACAGTAAGCTACGACACAGAGAACTTTGTAGACGTCAAGACCATTACTGTGACGATTACTGGAAAAGGGAACTACAGTGGAGTGGTAACCAAGACATACCAGATCACGGAACGCCCGATTGAAGTAACCGGAAAGCAAGAAGAATTCACATATGACGGAACGCTCCATAAGGTAGAAGGCGTAACAGCAACCAACCTGGTGGAAGGTCATAAGATCAGCAGCAAAGACGCAGTAGCGGAGCGGACAGAGGAAGGCCAGACAAACATGGGCCTGACGCAATCCAGCAGCTATGAGATCAAAGACGCAGGAGACAAAGATGTCACAAAGAACTACAGCATTAACAAGGTAACAGATGGTTACGTAAAGATTCAACGCAACACAACAGACCTGAAGTTTGTGGAAGCAGAGACAACAGGTTACAATGGAGTGTATGACGGAGCAGCGCACGATGCGGTAACCAGCGTGAAAGTCACAGGAGTGAATGGGGAAGAGATCGCGGCAGAAGACATGACGGTAGAGTACCGGCTCAGTGATGAGGCTGACTGGGGCAAGACGCCGCAGGTAACGGACGTAGCCGACAGTACAGCGGTACAGATCCGTGTAACCGTAGCGAACTACGACCCGATCACAACAACCGTGCAGGCAACAGTTACACAGAAACCAGTTACTATCACAACAGAATCTGCATCAAAGACCTATGATGCTTCTGCACTTACTGCACCTGGTGAGGTAGAGGGAATCGTAGAAGGCGAAACCTATGGATTTGAAATAACAGGTTCCCAGACATTAGTTGGAACTTCTGAGAACTCCTATGTTATGACTTGGGCAGGAGAAGGCAACGAGTATTCTGCTAAGTCAGATAACTACACAGTGACAGAACGTGTTGGTACACTTACCGTTACTGATGGTTCCGAAGAAGAGCCGATTAATCCGGAGGATGTTGTGAAGAAGACACATGGTACACCGGAAGGCGGCGTCTACAAAGCTGGCGATGTCGTTACGTTTACGGTGACAGCAACGAACATCTACGATGAAGTGAAGACCATTACTCTAAACGAAATTGCGGGTGTTACCCTGAAAGACACAGTATTTGCTGATGTACAGCCGGGTGAAACCGTTGAAACAACTGCAACTTATACCATCACAGAAGCTGACGTTCTTGCAGGCGAATTTGTTAATACTGTAACTGCATCCTTCAGTGGTGAGGAAGATACACCATTCGAGGATGACGATCAGGTAGATGAGATCGACGAACCGAAAGGCCACCTGACCATCGACAAAGTAACGACGAGTGAACCGGCAAATGGAAGCAGCTATGCGTTAGGTGAGACAATTACCTATAAAATTACTGCAACAAATGACGGTAATCTGACCTTGACGAATGTCAAAGTAGTGGATGAACTGACAGGTGATGAGTGGGAGATCGCTTCTCTTGCACCAGGCGCATCCGAAGAATTTGATACTTCTTACACAGTAACCGAAGCGGATATTCTTGCAGGAAGCGTTGTGAACACTGCGACAGCAGAGGGAACAAGTCCGGATCCGGATAAACCGGATGTACCGGTAAATCCAGGTGAAGAAGAAGAGCCTACTGAGACAGAAAAACCAAGTCTGTTCGTAGAAAAGACGGCTCAGCCGGATGAAGACGGCGTTTACAATCTTGGTGACGAAATTCATTACGTCATTAAGGTTACAAACAACGGAAATGTTACGGTAAATGATATTACTGTGAAGGATGAACTGACAGGCGATGAGTGGCAGTTAGACAGTCTTACTCCGGGTGAGAGTGAGGAATATCATGCTACTTATACTGTAACGGAAGAAGATATTCTGGCAGGATCTATTACAAACGTAGCGACAGCAGAGGGAACTGACCCGGATGAAGATCCGGTTGATCAGGAAGGTGAAGAGACCGTTCCAACGGATTCGGCAGATTCGCATCTGACCATCCATAAGGCTACAACAAGCGATCTGGGAGAAGACGGTGCTTATGATCTTGGTGATACCATTACGTATGAGATCATTGCAGCCAACGATGGAAATGTAACTTTGAACAACGTCGTTGTAACAGATGAGCTGACAGGTGATGAGTGGATCATTGAGACACTTGCACCAGGCGCAAGTGAAACATTTGAAGCAGAGTATGTTGTGACAGAAGAAGATATCCATAACGGCAGCGTTGTCAACGAGGCAACCGCAACAGCCGAAGGCCCGGAAGAGCCTGTCATTACTCCAGGTGAAACAGAAGATAAAACCAATCCGGAAAACCCAAGTCTTACAGTCGACAAGAGCATTGTTGAGGAAAAAGACGAGTATGAGATCGGTGACGTCATCGAATACGAAATCACAGTTGCTAACAATGGTAACGTAACACAGAATGATGTTCGTGTAACGGATCTGCTTCAGGCAGCCGGAGACATTGTGATCACAGGCGTAGAAGGCGCAGATGGGGAAATCGATGGGGCAATTGTGACATTGGATTCTCTTGCACCGGGCGAAAGCGCGACCATTCATTGTGAGTATACGGTTCTCAAAGAGGACCGTGGCAGCACGATTACCAATGCTGCAATTGCGGATGATGAAGGAAAAGGCGATGGCGAAGACCCTGTTACACCGGATGTACCGGCAGAAGTAGCAGATGTCTATGATATCAACGTAGTGCATCAGTTCGCGGATGGTGAAGAAGGAGAGGCAGAATTGCCAGATGACTATACGATTGAAAATCAGCCGGTTGGAACAGAAAGAGAAATCACTGCAGAGACGGTAGAAGGTTATGCAGTATCTCCGGCATCTCAGGAAGTGACAATAGAAGACAGTGATGTAACGATCACTTTCGTATACTACACAGATGAGATCGGAACAGATCCTGAAAACCCGGATACACCGGACAATGTACCGGATAGATATCAGGCAGTTGTAACATTTGAAGCAGTGAATGGTACGGTTGACAGAAGCGCGGCAGTTGTTACTCTTATGAGAAACGGACAGCCTGCAGAAGATGGAACCGGTTATCTGACAGAAGATCAGATCGCGACGGCAAGAGCAAATGTCGGTTATGCACAGAATTCTCTGACATGGAGTCCAGGAACGCCGACAGCAGAATATGAAGTCACTGGAGACATGACGTTTACAGCAAGCTTTTCTGCAATTCCGGTTATTCCGGGGGATGGTGGCGAAGAGCCAGTTGAACCAACAAATCCAACGACTCCAACGACACCTGCAAGACCATCAACACCGACAACGCCGACACTTCCTGTCACACCTGCAAATCCGGGAACCACTGTGACGCCGACGCTTCCAGTGACGCCACAGACGGCTGCACCGGCCGCGCGGGTTTACGCAGATGGTGTTGTCGTTGATGATCCACAGACGGCAACAGACGATTACGACTTAAATGAAGTAGAACGTGATGCTGGAACAGAAACCATCGATGAAGACAGCACACCGCTTGGAAACATGGATCTCGAAAAAGACGATGACCATAAGTGCTGTATCCTCCATTTCATTCTTCTCTTATTGGCGCTGATCGTGGAACTGATTTACACCCATGATCGGAAAAAACGTCAGGAAAGAATTTTTGAACTGAGAAGAGAATTGGCAGATTTCGATGAAACTGTGTAGGGAAACAGGTACTTGCAAAAAGGAGGCAAACAGTATGTATGAATTTGTTCACACAAAGTTAGGCTTCTGCTTCTGGGATATTCCGGCACTGATTGTACTGATTGCAATCATCGCAGTCTTTGTAGTACACGTCATCAGACAGAAAAGACGTGAAAACGAGTTTGAAGACGAACTCTCAGACAAGATGGCGCAGAAAGCAGCGGCTGAAAACGCAAATCAATAGTTTATTTTAGGGGTGGGGCGTGTTCCAATAGGAACACGCTTCATCTATAAAAAGTTTGACAAATAGTTCGGACATTTCTTTTTGAGACTATCAGAGCTTTTAAAACTTTCTTTTATCATTCTTTATTGACATATGCAAAAGACAGACGTATACTTACAATCCATTATCGGACATGATCCGCGATGTCTGCCGAAAGATCACCCCATTCGGGGAATTATTCCAAGTATGAACATACAGTGAATCAACACACAAGGAAGTGGTTATCAAAGACAGTTAGTAAAAACACAAATGATTCTGTTGGACCACTTTCTGTTTGCGGAACTGATGGAGAATTTTTCTGAAGTCCAGATCACTGGCTTTTTTGAGAGTCTCTTGACGTGCTCTTGCTTTTTCCGTTATAATACACGGAGAAACGTATAAAGGGGAAGAGGCTGTGGAGAAGAAAAAGAGAATTTGGACAGCGATGGTGCTGATCTGGATGGTCGTGATCTTTATGTTTTCAGAAAAGCCTGCGGATGAATCTTCTAAGGAAAGTCTTTTTGTGGGCCGGATGATCGGTCAGATTTTTATGAAAGATTTTGGCGAGTGGACAAAGGAGGAACAGGAGGCGTTTGCGGAGACCATCAATTATCCGGTTCGGAAAGCGGCACATGCGACAGAATATGCGGTCCTCGGAATCCTGGTTCTGGTAAGATGCAAGTATCAGAAAAAATGGAATAGAAAGCGTATGATTTTGACGGCCTGGGGGATCAGTACAATGTATGCGGCAACAGATGAGATTCATCAGTTGTTTGTACCAGGGCGTGCATGCATGGTGACTGACGTAATGATTGATTCAGCGGGAGCGCTGACGGGGATTCTGTTTGCCTCAGCGCTTGCAGCTATTATTATAGGTAGAAATAGGGAACAAAAACATCAGAAATGAGGAAACAAAAATGGAAATAAAGCTTGCAAAAAGCGCGGGATTCTGTTTTGGGGTGAAGCGTGCCGTAGATATGGTTTACGAGCAGGCACAAAAGAGAGAGGAACGCCTGGACGCCGGGGAAGAGCAGGTGCCGGATATTTATACATTTGGTCCGGTCATTCACAATGAAGAAGTGGTGAAGGACCTGAAAAAAAGAGGAGTGAAAGTACTCAGGACAGAGGAGGAACTGAAAACCCTGGAAGACGGAATTGTGATTATCCGTTCTCATGGAGTCGGAGAACATATCTACGAGACGATCCGGGAAAAGGGTTTGGAATATATCGATATGACCTGCCCGTTTGTGAAGAAAATACATAACATTGTAAAGCGGGAGAGCGAGGCAGGAAAGTACATTATTATCATCGGGGATCCGAATCATCCGGAGGTGATCGGCATCCGTGGATGGGCCGGAAAGCGGGCCTGTGTGATCGAAAATGAGAAAGATGCAAGGGAATTTTGCCTGGGGAATACAGAATTAGATGATGAGTCAGATAATAAAATCTGTATTGTCTCGCAGACGACATTTAATTACAATAAATTCAAATATTTAGTTGAAATTCTTTTGAAAACGAGGTATGATATAAGTGTTTTA
>OGPO01002281.1_pt1 | contig 10358 bp, 8 predicted proteins | sample 1553041 | NCBI WGS metagenome assembly OGPO01 (sample SAMEA2580281, study PRJEB22360) | human gut metagenome | biome: human gut; feature: human-associated habitat; material: faeces | place: Denmark | collected 2008/2010 | reverse complement strand
AAGTGGTAGACTGGTTCGGGGAATATGCAAAAGTGGTGGCAGAGAATTTTTCGGATCTCTGTGAGTATTTTATCACGATCAACGAGCCGCAATGTGTGGTTGGACTTGGACATTTAAGCGGTGTTCATGCACCGGGATTGAAATTATCGGTTCCAGAGACTTTTCAGATTGCACATAATCTGTTGAAAGCGCACGGACAGGCAGTGATCAATTTAAGAAAATACGCAAAACAAAAAATCCGGATCGGCTTTGCACCGACTGGAGGAGTGGCTTATCCATACACGGACAGTGCAGAAGATATCGAGGCTGCCAGAAAAGTTTATTTTGGATTTTACAATCCGATGGATAACTGGACCTGGAATATCTCATGGTTTTCAGACCCGGTCTTTTTAGGTCATTATCCGAAAGAGGGACTGGAAAAATTCAAAGAGTATCTGCCGGAGATCACAGAGACAGATATGCAGCTGATCCATCAGCCACTGGATTTTATGGGACAGAACATATATAATGGCTATTACGTGCGTCAGGGCGCAGACGGCGAACCGGAGTTTGTGGATCGGGAACCGGGATTTCCGAAGACGGCGTGCAACTGGCCGGTGACACCAAAAGCATTTTATTATGGAATCAAATTTTTGACGGAGCGGTATCCGCTTCCTTTGTATATCACAGAAAATGGTATGTCCTGTCATGATAATGTGAGCTTTGACGGCAGAGTACATGACAATGACCGAATCACATTTCTGGATTCCTACATCGGAGCCATGCAGAGGGCATATGATGAGGGAGTCGATATCCGCGGTTACTTCCAGTGGACATTTCTGGATAATTTTGAATGGTCAGAGGGATACAAGGAACGTTTTGGCATGATTTATGTGGATTTTATGACACAGCGGAGAATTGTAAAAGATTCTGCATTTTGGTATCAGGATGTGATTAAGACAAATGGAGGCAATTTATCAATGAATCAGACCACGAAAGAAATTTTATTTTTAGATCCGGTATGTACACACAACATCTGGGGCGGTACGCGATTGAGAGAGGATTTTCATTATCCGGTCGAGGGTGATGATTTAGGGGAGTGCTGGGGAATTTCTGCACATCCAAATGGAGACGGAACTTTAAGAGACTGTGGATTCAGTGGAATGAAGCTGTCCGAATTGTGGAAAAAACATCCGGAAGTTTTCGGAAAGGTGGACAGTGACCGTTTCCCGCTCCTGATCAAAATTATCGATGCGAAAGATGACCTGAGCATTCAGGTACATCCAGACGATGATTATGCAAAAGTCCATGAAAATGGTTCACTTGGAAAAACAGAGTGCTGGTACATTCTCGACTGCAAGAAAAATGCGACGATCGTTATCGGACACAATTCAAGGACAAAAGAGGAATTAAGCCGGATGATCCATGAGGGAAAGTGGAGTGAATTTATCCGTGAGATCCCGATCAAAAAAGGCGATTTTCTTCAGATCGATCCGGGAACAGTTCATGCGATCAAAGGCGGAACACTCATTCTGGAAACACAGCAGAACAGTGATATTACCTACCGCGTTTATGATTATGGCCGTCTCTCCAATGGAAAGCCGAGAGAGTTACATATCGACAAGAGTATTGACGTGATCACTGTGCCTGCAAAATCGGTTGCAGACAGTGTGAAATCGGTGGCAGATCTTCCGGTCAATACGTTAAATGAACTGTATGCCTGCAAATACTTTCATATCTATAAAATAGATGTTTCAGGTAAAATGACTTTTGAGCAGAATGCGCCTTTTATGAATATGACAGTTACGGAAGGCAATGGAATCGTCAACGGTCAGCCGGTGAAAAAAGGAGATCATTTCATACTTCCAAATGGCTTCGGAAACGTGGAATTGCAGGGCAGAATGCAGATCATTGCCTCCACGATATAAAACAAAACCGTTATTTGCTTTCAGAGGAAGAAACTGCTATAATGTGCATAAGCAATGAGCAGTGCCAGACACGTAAGAAACAGCATCTGGCTGTTTACAGGCAGGATGCTGTTTATTGCGGGGTAGAAGCATGTAGATCAAAATTCCCCAGAGAGGAAATACACAGATGAATCAGGAAGAAAGACGAGAGAAACGAAAAAAAGATACACAGAGTGCGGTCATAGTTGTGGCAGTATTTTTTATAGTACTTGCAGTTTTGATCGGAGGAATTGTGTTTGCAGTCCATAAATTTGTAAAACCGGGAACAGATAAACCGGAAAAGAATACCGAGAGCGTGACAACAGAGGCGACAGAAGAACCGGAAACAACTCCGGTAACCGAAGTCAGCGATCCGTTGATGGATCAGGCAATGCAGATTGCTGCCGGCATGACCTTAGAGCAGAAAGTAGCGCAGATGTTCATGATCACACCGGACGCACTGACCGGAGTGGACGGAGCAACGATGGCAGGAGATTCCACAAAGGCAGCCTACACGCAGTATCCGGTAGGTGGTCTGATTTATATGGCAAAGAACCTGACCGGAACCGACCAGACGACACAGATGCTTACCAATATGAAGAGCTACAGTCAGGAAATAGTAGGAATTCCAGTGTTCCTCGGTGTGGATGAGGAAGGTGGAACTGTGGCAAGGATCGCATCCAACAGTGCTTTTGGAGTGACAGATGTTGGAAATATGAGTGATGTAGGAGCGACCGGGGATTCCCAGAATGCATACAATGCGGGAAGTACGATCGGAACGTATCTGAACACACTTGGTTTTAATATGGATTTTGCTCCGGTTGCGGATGTGCTGACGAATCCGGATAACACCGTGATCAAAGACCGGTCATTTGGTTCAGACAGCCAGCTTGTGGCGGATATGGTCTGCGCTGAGATGCAGGGACTGAACGAACACCAGATATTAAGCGTGGTAAAACATTTTCCGGGACAGGGAGCTACAGCAGGGGATTCCCATGACGGGGCAGTTTCTACAGATAAATCTTTGGATGACCTGCTGGCAAATGAGCTTGTTCCATTCCAGCAGGCAGTGAATAACGGAGCATCTTTTGTGATGGTAGGACATATTTCAGCACCAGCTGTTACAGGGGATGATACGCCGGCTTCGCTTTCCTCTGTCATGGTGACAGATGTGCTTCGCAACCAGCTTGGCTTCCATGGTGTAGTGATCACAGACGCAATGAATATGGGGGCGGTCACCGGAACATACAGTTCTGCTGATGCGGCAGTGACGGCAATTCAGGCAGGTGTGGATATGATCTTAATGCCGGAGGATTTCCAGAGTGCATATCAGGGTGTGATGGATGCAGTGACTGGTGGAACGATCACAGAGGATCGTATCAATGAATCTGTTGCAAGGATCATCAAGGTAAAGCTCACAATGTAGTATAATAACACTTTACTTTTTGAAATTGTTATGTTATTCTGTGACTATGGTGCGGTAAGTGTACCATAGAAATATTTTTTGGAGGTACTTTTCAATGAACAAAGGTACAGTAAAGTGGTTTAACAACCAAAAAGGATACGGATTCATCTCCGATGAACAGGGAAATGATGTATTCGTTCACTACTCAGGTCTTAATATGGAAGGTTTCAAATCCTTAGAAGAAGGCGCTGCAGTAGAATTTGAAGTTGTTGAAGGTGCAAAAGGACCACAGGCAACAAACGTAACAGTAGTAAGATAATTTTATTATCGCTTGTTACTACAGTCTAAATCAGTAGTTTCATGTACCTTTTTCTTTATTAAATAGAACTTGTTTTATTTTTCTAGATTAAGATATTGCAAACAATGGATTTGAAAAAGAGTGTCGGTTTTCCGGCACTCTTTTTTGTATACATAACTAAAAAATCCATGCAAACAGTCTTGAAGAATCTTGAGGGGTTCTATATAATAAACATAGATCATTCGGAAAGCCTGTTTGTATACCATAAAAGCAGGAGGTCAAATGACCAGGAAAAAACAAAAGACCAGGAAAACACAAAAGAACAGGAAAAAACAACAGACATTAGAAGAAAAGATAGAACAGGTTAAAAATTTCAGACCTATTGATGATACGTTTTTTGAAGTACTGGCAGATGATATTGGCGTATGCCAGGAGATGCTGCGTATCATTTTAGAAGATGAGAAACTCATCGTAAAAGACGTTATCGTACAGAGCAGTGAGAGAAACCTGTATGGGCGATCTGTCCGTCTGGATGCACTCTGTATCCTTGGAAATGGAAAAAAGTGTAACGTGGAAGTGCAGCGTTCTAACAAGGATCACCATTTAAAAAGAGTGCGGTTCAATGCATCGGTCATCACGGTGCGGGACTCGCAGACGGATGATAAATTTGAGGAGACGATCGATCTGATCGTTGTGTATATTTCCGAGTTCGATATCTTTAAATGTGGCAGGGTGATCTATCACGTGGACAGCGTGATCCGGGAAACACAGGAAAAAGTAGACGACGGATTAGAGCGTGTATTCGTCAATACCGCAGTAAAAGACGGAACAACTATCTCAGAATACATGGACTGTTTTCTGCAAAAAGAGATAGATAATGCCAAATTTCCGAAATTAACCAACCGTGTGCACTATCTGAAACATGAAGTGGGAGGCGTAAACGCAGTGTGTGAAATAATGAGAAAATATTCAGAAGAAGTCGCAGAAAAAGCATATCAGCAGGGCGAGGAAGCCGGCAAAGAAATCGGTCAACGCCACACCGCCATCGCCGAACTCCAGTCCGAATCCAGATAACAGAAAAACATAAGGAAACATGACAAAGAAACCATTTTTTAAAGGATGGTTTCTTTTTTTTAAGTTCATTTAAGGTTCGCCTGATAAGATATGCGCAAAGGAAAGGAGACACTTATGGCAGATCAGATGATATTTAAAAGGTGTGAGATCAAATATATGTTGGATATCACGCAGGCGGAACTGTTAAAAAATCAAATGAAACAATACATGACTGCAGACGAGCATGGAATGAGTACAATATGCAGTCTCTACTTTGATACACCGGACTATCTGCTGATCCAAAGATCAATGGAACACCCGGTTTATAAAGAAAAACTGAGATTGAGAAGTTACGGCACGGCAGACAAGGACACGACCGTTTTTGTGGAACTGAAAAAGAAGTATGAGTCTGTTGTATACAAAAGAAGAATTGCAATGACGGAGGACGAGGCAGAACGTTACCTGCTTTTTCATGAAAAAGTAAAAGACACACAGATCACCAGAGAAATCGATTACTGTCTGAAAAATTATAAAAAGCTGGCTCCGGCAGTGATGCTTTCCTATGAGAGAGAAGCTTTTTATGCGAAGGACGATCACGAGTTCCGGATCACGTTTGATCAGAACATTCTCTGGAGAAATTACGACCTTTCTCTTTGTAAAGGAATTTACGGAGAAGCAATTTTAGATAAAAATAAAGTGCTTATGGAAGTGAAAACGGCGGGCGCAATACCGCTCTGGATGGTTCATTTTCTGACAGAAAATCAGATTTACAAAACGTCATTTTCCAAATATGCGACCGCCTACCGCACGATTTATGCGAGAGAGCAGAGAAGAAGCTGTCCACCGGAAAATTTCTTTGTGTTTACCGGAGATGAGGTTGTGCAGCAGGCAATAAAATGTTAAAAAAGAAATGGAGAAATTAATATGTTAAACAATTTATTTACAGGAATTTTTGATACAGCAGGTGCGGCGGTGATTTCCGTGCCAGATTTTTTGCTCTGTATTGTGGTGTCACTGCTGATCGGGGCATTCATCACATGGGTTTACACTTATAAAAGCCGCTATACGACAAGCTTTGCAGTGACACTCGCAATGCTTCCGGCAATCGTTTGCATTGTTATCATGATGGTAAACGGAAATGTAGGTGCCGGAGTGGCTGTGGCAGGAGCATTTTCGCTTGTACGTTTCCGTTCTGTGCCGGGAACTGCAAAAGAGATCGGAACCATTTTTCTTGCAATGGCGGCAGGACTGATCGCAGGGATGGGTTATCTTGGGGTTGCAGTATTGTTTTCACTCATTATGGGAGCCGTGATGTTTGTGTTAAATGTGACCGGATTCGGTGTAAAAAAAGCAGAAGTAAGAGAAAAAACACTTCGTATCACAATCCCGGAGGATTTAAATTACGGAGCAGCATTTGATGATCTTTTTGAAAAATATTTATCATCCTGTGAAGTAGTCGCTGTGAAAACCTCCAATATGGGAAGTCTTTACAAACTTACCTATCATGTGACGTTAAAAGACAATGCGGAAGAGAAAACATTTCTCGATGAATTGAGATGCAGAAACGGAAATCTGGAAATCAGTATGATGAGACAGGAGGCAAATGTCAATGAGTTATAGAAGAAAAAAACTGCTGGCATTGTTTTGTGCTACGGCATTATCCATGACGGCAGTGGCAGGCTGTACAGGAATAAAGAGCAGTACTGGCAATGTTGTTTCCTCGGAAACAGAAACAAATGCAGAAGAAACATCAGCACAGAGTGAAGCAGGAACTTTTTCAAGTGCAGATATGTTTACTGAGCGGGATCTGGCAGGAACCTATGAGGAGAGTGGGGCAGTTTATGTCACACTTTCCGATGATGGTATCGCGGGGGAAACGGATGGCGTTGTGATCGATGGACAGATGGTGACGATCACGGCAGAAGGGACTTATATTTTTTCCGGAACACTGTCGGAAGGACAGATTGTGGTGGATGCAGATAATGCGAAAGTGCAGATCGTATTTGATAATGTGGACATTACCTGTGCTTCAAGTGCAGCAGTGTATGTAAAAAGCGCAGAGAAAGTATTTGTAACGCTTGCAGAAGGATCGCAGAATACACTTCGCAATACGGATGAGTATGTTGCGATTGACGACAACAACATTGATGCCGTGATTTTTGCAAAATCAGACCTTACGTTAAACGGCACTGGAAGTCTGACGATCATATCAGCAGAAGGACATGGAATTGTATCCAAAGATGATCTGAAAATCATAGGCGGTACATACGATATCACAGCAGCAGGGCACGCATTATCGGGAAAAGACAGTGTGCGTATCGCAGATGGAACCTTTATTTTAACCGCAGAAAAAGATGGCATTCATGCGGAAAATGCAGATGATGAAGAAAAGGGCTATATTTATATTGCAGATGGTGATTTTACGATCACAAGTGATGGCGATGGCATGGACGCTTCCAATATCGTGCAGATCGAGGATGGAACACTTGACATCACAGCCGGGGGCGGCGTTGCAAACAGTCTGAAAACGCATGAGTCAGATGTGCCGGGTGGACCGGGTGGCGGAATGCCACAAAACGGCGAGAAACCGGACGGAGAAAGCATGCCACAGATGGGCGAAAAGCCGGACGGAGAAAATATGCCACAGGATACCACAACTGACGAGAGCGGCACCAGCACAAAAGGAATCAAGGCAGGTGGCAGCATGTACTTAAATGGAGGCACTTACCAGATTGATTCCGCAGATGATTCCATCCACAGCAACGCAAATATTACGATCGCAGATGGAACATACACGCTTGCGACAGGCGATGATGGTGCGCATGCAGATGATGCACTGATAGTAAATGGTGGTACGATCACCGTGACAGAGAGTTATGAAGGTCTGGAAGGCCTGGCGGTGACGATCAACGATGGAACGATTGATATCACTGCAAGTGATGACGGTATCAATACAGCAGGCGAGAAAATGGAATTAAACGGTGGATATATCCACATTCTGGCAGGCGGCGACGGCGTGGATTCCAACGGCGATCTGACGATCAACGGCGGTGAGATCTACATTGACGGTCCGTCTGATAACGGAAACAGTGCGATCGATTACGGCGACCGGTCGTCTGCGTATGTGAACGGCGGAACGCTTGTGGCAATCGGCAGCAGCGGCATGGCAGAGGTGATGAGTGATTCTTCCAAACAGAAGGTTCTTATGGTAAAATTAGGAGAACAAATGGAAGCCGGCAACGTTGTGCTGACAGACAGTGAGGGAAATGTGATCGTAAGTTACACGGCATTAAAAACCTATGACTGTGTGATCATCAGCACCGCAGAGGTGGAGAGCGGAGCAACGTACACGCTCACAACATCGGGAACGACGACAGAAGTGACCGCAGAATAAAAACAGCTGAGGGCAGGAATCGGTATCACTGTGAAATAAACGAAAGGCATGGGATTTTGTATGAGGTTATTGCTTGCAGAAGATGAAGAGGATTTGAGCCGTGCGCTTGTCACGGTGTTAAAACATAACAATTACTCGGTAGACGCTGTGTACGATGGTGCAGAAGCCTTGGACTATCTGGAAAACGGTGACAATTATGACGGCGTGATCTTAGATATCATGATGCCCAAAATGGATGGTATCACCGTATTAAAAACAATCCGCAGACATGGAAATTCCGTTCCGGTCCTGCTGCTCACAGCAAAGGCAGAGATTGATGACCGTGTGGAGGGTTTAGACAGTGGCGCAGACGATTATCTGCCGAAACCATTTTCCATGAAAGAGCTTCTGGCGAGGATCCGGGCAATGACAAGGAGACAGACGGACACGACCGATAATGTGCTGACATTTGGCGATATTGCACTGAACCGTTCTACCTATCAGCTCACAGGAACGGAGAATCCAGAAGGTATCCGTCTTGCTGGCAAGGAATACTAGATGCTTGAAATGCTCATGTCTAATCCAGGACAGGTCATTTCCCCGGATCTTTTTATGGATAAAATCTGGGGCTACGATTCAGAAGCGGAACAAAATGTCGTATGGGTATATATTTCCTATTTGAGAAAAAAATTAACCTCCATTGGAAGTCAGGTGAAGATCAGGGCGGCCAGAGGACTTGGATATTCATTGGAGAAAGACAATGCTTAAAAAATTAAGAAGAAAATTTATTGCAATTGCCATGCTGTCTGTTTCTATCGTGCTGATCGCAATTGTCGGTACGATCAATATTGCAAACTACATCAGTACCAATCAGGCGTTGGATGCAAGACTCTCCCTGATCGCTGACAACGGAGGTACTTTCCCGGATATGACACCCGGAGATTTTGGAAAAAAATTGGAACCTAAGTCAGATCAGCCACCGGCAATGAATGACCTGCAAAAGCATGGAATTTCGCAGGAAAGTCCGTTTGACACCCGGTATTTTACAGTGACGATCGCACCGGACGGTACAGTGGAATCTGTGGATACCGGAAAAATTGCTTCCATCTCAGCCGGGACAGCGGAGGAATACGCAGCGGAGCTGTGGAAAAAAGGAAAGAAAAAAGGCTTTTTCGCTGATTATAAATACCATGCAACGGACAGTGACGGCTCGACGATGTATGTATTTTTAAACTGTCAGCGGGAAATCTCTACCATAAGAACATATGTTCTTGCCAGCGTGGGAACAGGAGCACTCGGACTTGTCATTGTGTTTGTCATGATCTACTTTTTCTCCGGAAAAGTGTTAAAACCGGTGTCAGAAAGCTATGAGAAACAGAAACGCTTTATCACGGACGCAAGCCATGAGATCAAAACGCCGCTCACGATCATCGATGCCAACACCGAAGTCATAGAGATGATGGAGGGGGAAAACGAGTGGACGCAGAGTACGAGAAAACAGATTGCAAGACTGACTTCCCTCACGGAAAAACTGGTGTTTCTCTCCCGCATGGACGAGGAAGGGACAAAGCTGGAAAAAGTGTCATTTTCACTTTCGGATGCAGTGCTTGATACCGCAGAGGGATTCCGCTCTGTCGCAAAAACAAAAGGAAAACAATTTGAGATCAATGTGGCAGAGCATGTGGAATATGTCGGCGATGAAAAAAATATCCGGCAGATGATCTCCCTGCTTTTGGACAATGCAATGAAATATTCCTCAGAGCAGGGCATCATCCGCATCGCACTAAAAACTTCCGGAAAAAACAAAATCATCACCGTGTGGAATACCACAGACCAGATCGAGAAAGGAAAGCTGGACATGCTTTTCGAACGTTTTTACCGTATGGACGCTTCCCACAATTCAAAGACCGGGGGCTTTGGAATCGGACTTTCCGTCGTGTATGCGATCGTGAAAGCACACAAGGGCAAAATCTCAGCCAAAAGCGAGGACGGAAAATCAATCTTATTTACCGTGGCATTGTAGCGTCTGGCTTCCCCCTCTCTCCCGGCTTTTGTCAAAGTGTAAAGCTATGGAATAGATAAAAGGGTTCCTTATAAAACTTTTGTGAGAATTGAGTGCTTTATCAGTGTTCACATTTTGACTTTAAGTTTATGTACATTCATCAATGGACAGTCCACGCAATGTGTCCGTCTGGGACACACTTCCTTTATCTGTATCTAGCGCAAGTAAATGCCGGAACCAGCATCCTTTATTGCAGGTCAAAAATCAAAGAAAGCCTGAGTGATTTTTGACCTGCTCATCTG
>OGPO01002276.1_pt1 | contig 10368 bp, 10 predicted proteins | sample 1553041 | NCBI WGS metagenome assembly OGPO01 (sample SAMEA2580281, study PRJEB22360) | human gut metagenome | biome: human gut; feature: human-associated habitat; material: faeces | place: Denmark | collected 2008/2010 | reverse complement strand
GGGTTTGCGCGCCCTTGTCACCCCGCGTTGCGCATTCCAATCGCCAGTGTCGCGGCGATATTACGTGAAGCACGGCAGATATTGTCATAAGCCCCGCGGAATGCTTCGTCCAACGTACCTATGCTGGTCAATACGCTGAAGACCGCATCAATGCCATGCTGATGTACAACGCCAACATCATCGGTCAGGCTACCCGCAATGCCAATCACCGGTTTATGGTACTTCTTCGCCACGTTTGCGACACCAATCGGTACCTTCCCGTGAATACTCTGGCTGTCAATACGCCCTTCACCGGTGATCACCAGCGTACAATCGTGAATATGTTCCTCCAGATTCAGCGCCGTAGTGACGATTTCAATACCACTTTTCAGTTCCGCACCAAGAAACGCCATTAGCGCCGCGCCCATACCACCCGCAGCTCCTGCACCGGGGACATCTTTCACATCAACATGCAGCGCTTTTTTAATGACCTCGGCATAGTGAGAGAGGTTATTGTCCAGCTCAACAATCATCGCTTCACTGGCTCCCTTTTGTGGGCCAAAGATGCGCGATGCGCCGTTATCGCCCACCAGCGGATTGGTGACATCACAAGCGACGCGAATGACGCAATCTTTTAAGCGCGGATCGAGGCCGGAAATATCAATATCATTCAGAGTATTAAGACTACCGCCGCCAAAACCAATTTCATTGCCGTTGGCGTCGCATAATTTCGCCCCCAGCGCCTGTACCATGCCTGCGCCGCCATCATTTGTAGCGCTGCCGCCAATGCCGATAATAATGTTTGTCGCACCGCTCTCCAGCGCCTGCAGGATTAACTCGCCTGTGCCGCGTGAAGTGGTCACGAGTGGATCGCGTTTTTCCGCAGGTACCAGCTCCAGCCCACTGGCCGCCGCCATTTCAATAAACGCGGTTTTGCCATCGCCGGAGATCCCCCAACTGGCATTCACTTTCTCGCCCAGCGGCCCTGTAACCCAGGCGTGACGTTCAGCCCCCTGGGTGGCTGCAATCATCGCTTCCACCGTTCCTTCGCCACCGTCGGCAACCGGAACAGAAACGTACTGTGCATCAGGAAAAATTTCCCGAAATCCTTTTTCTATCGCCTGCGCAACCTCGCTGGCAGATAAACTTTCTTTATAAGAGTCTGGGGCGATTACGATTTTCATACCTATGCCTGTTACCACATGACGCCGGAGGGCGTTTCTCTTATTCGGCCTGGATTCCAGGCCCGGATTGCAATACGCCATCCGGGCACGACGTCATTAACGAGTAACTTCGACTTTCGCCAGTTTTTCGTAGTAGCACGCCAGGGCGCTATGATCCGCCGTTCCTAAACCATCTGCTCGCAGTGCCTGCATCATCTCCATAACCGCAGCTGTGAGCGGCAGTTGTGCGCCGACGCCGTGAGAAGTATCCAGCGCATTCGCCAGATCCTTAATATGCAGATCAATACGGAAGCCCGGCTTGAAGTTGCGGTCCATCACCATCGGCGCTTTGGCATCCAGCACGGTACTGCCCGCCAGTCCACCGCGAATTGCCTGATAAACCAGGTCCGGGTTAACGCCCGCTTTAGTTGCCAGCGTTAACGCTTCTGACATCGCGGCAATATTCAGCGCCACAATGACCTGATTTGCCAGTTTGGTGACGTTACCTGCACCGATTTCCCCGGTATGCACCACGGAACCCGCCATCGCTTTCATCAAATCATAGTATTTGTCGAAAATAGCCTTGTCGCCGCCCACCATCACTGACAGCGTACCGTCGATGGCTTTCGGTTCACCGCCGCTCACCGGAGCATCCAGCATATCAATGCCTTTCGCTTTCAGCGCTTCGCTGATTTCACGGCTTGCCAGCGGTGCGATAGAACTCATATCGATCAATACCGTACCTGGCTTCGCGCCTTCAATAATGCCATTCTCACCCAGCGCCACCTCTTTCACATGAGGGGAGTTTGGCAGCATGGTTATGATGACGTCGCACTGTTCAGCGATCGCTTTAGCCGTAGACGCTGTTTCTGCACCTGCAGCAATCACGTCAGCAATAGCTTCTGGGTTACGGTCAGCAACCACCAGCGAGTAACCTGCTTTCAGAAGGTTTTTACTCATTGGTTTACCCATAATCCCCAGGCCAATAAAACCAACTTTCATAGTCATATCAATCATCTCTCTTGTTGCGGTGGTGGTTATTTTTTAAAGGTATCAGCCAGTTTCTGAGTGGCAGAGCGGAAGACGCCGAGATCGCTGCCGACAGCCACAAACGTCGCGCCCCATTCCAGATAACGACGCGCATCGGCTTCGACCGGCGCGAGGATACCGCTGGGTTTGCCGTGCGCGCTGGCACGGTTAAAAATGTGCTGAATTGCTTTTTGTACATCCGGGTGTGATGCATTGCCGAGATGGCCTAATGCCGCGGCCAGATCGCTGGGGCCGACGAAGATGCCGTCTACGCCTTCGGTAGCGGCAATGGCATCGACGTTATCTACGCCCTGCTGACTTTCTATCTGGACCAGAATAGTGATGTTCTTGTTCGACTGAGCGAAATAATCCGCCACGGTGCCAAACATATTGGCGCGGTGAGAAACGGAGACGCCGCGAATGCCTTCCGGTGGGTAACGGGTTGATGCCACCGCCAGCTCTGCTTCCTCTTTTGTTTCTACAAAAGGAATCAGGAAGTTATAGAAACCGATATCCAGAAGACGCTTAATAATTACCGGCTCGTTGGTCGGCACTCGCACTACTGGCGCGCTGGCGCTGCCTTTCAAGGCCATTAACTGCGGAATAAACGTGGAGATATCGTTTGGCGCATGTTCGCCATCCAGCACCAGCCAGTCAAACCCAGCCAAACCAAGAACTTCAGTGCTAATCGGGTTAGAGAGTGCTGACCAGCAACCAATTTGTACCTGTTTCGCAGCCAGTGCGGCTTTGAATTTATTCGGGAAAACATCGTTATTCATCGCTTATACCTTTGCTTATTTCTGCAATTCCATACGTTTAATGTCGCCAACTACGAAGAGGTAGCAGACCATCGCCATCAGCGCTGAACATCCCACGAAAACCAGTGCTGCATTGAAGGAGTGCAGTTCACTTACCAGGTAGCCAATCACCAGTGGAGTGACAATGGAGGCAACATTGCCAAAGACGTTAAAGACGCCGCCGCAGAGGCCAACAATCTCTTTCGGCGCGGTGTCAGAAATCACCGGCCAGCCCAGCGCACCAAATCCTTTGCCAAAGAAAGCCAGCGCCATCAGCATGACCACCAGCGTGGTGTTGTTGGTGTAGTTACATAAGATGATGGTGGAAGCCAGCAACATTCCCAGCACAATCGGTAGCTTACGTGCCAGGGTCAGGGATAAACCGCGTTTGATCAGATAATCCGAGAAGACACCTCCCAGCACGCCGCCCGCAAAACCACACAGTGCTGGAATCGAGGCGACCAGACCCACTTTCAGAATCGACATGCCTTTTTCCTGCACCAGATAAATCGGGAACCAGGTGAGGAAGAACCAGGTGATGGTGTTGATAAAATATTGTCCGAAAAATACGCCCAGCATCATGCGGTTAGAGAGCAATTGCTTGATGTAATGCAGTTTGGGTCCGCTTGCTGCCGCACTGCCCGGCTTTTTGTGGTCCATATCGACCACCGCGCCATTTTCAGAGATAAACTTCAGCTCTTCCGCAGACATACGTGGGTGATCTGTCGGGTTATGAATCAACTTGATCCACAGCGCCGTCAGCACAAAACCAATCACCCCCATAACGGTAAAGACGTGCTCCCAGCCCCAGGCGAAAGTCAGCCAGCCAAGCAGCGGCGAAAAGAGCGCCAGCGAGAAATATTGCGCCGAGTTAAAGATGGCGGAGGCAGTACCACGTTCTTTCGTCGGGAACCAGGCGGCGACAATTCGGGCGTTCGCCGGGAATGATGGCGCTTCCGAGAAGCCGAGCATAAAGCGCATAAAGAACATGGAGATCCCTGCCCAGGCCAGCGGGAACATATCAACAAAGCCTTGCAGGAAGGTGAATAGCGACCAGAAAAAGAGGCTGTAGGTGTAAACTTTTTTCGAGCCAAACTTATCAAGCAGCCAGCCGCCGGGGATTTGCATCAGCAAGTAGGCCCAGCCAAAAGCGGAGAAGATGTAACCCATCGAAACCGCACTTAACTGCAACTCTTTTGCCACTTCGGTACCAGCAATAGACAGCGTTGCACGATCGGCGTAGTTAACGGCGGTAACAATAAAAATAATCAGTAATATTAAATAGCGGGTATGCACGCCTTTCTTTTTTTCGTCAACGGTGTCCAGAATCATTTTATTTACCTCGGGTACTTATGCTGATTTTTATTATTATGGGGAAGGTGTTATTTATGAGTTTCATTTATGCCGTAACGACAATGAACTCGGGAATTAGTATAAGCAGCGCGAGAATAATAATCATTGTGCAAATGCTAATTTAATTAATACTATTTAAATATTATTTTGAGCATATGCACATAAGGTTGCGCGCTAAAGCACAGATTTGCGCTTTACCTTACCGGGCGGCACTGCAATCCCTGAAATGATTGACATTGATCACATTTCTGCGTTTAAACTCCTGACATTCTTATTTCACCCAATGAAGTCATTTATTTTTAAATGAGACCAGGTCCTCATTTTAATAACCCCTGGCTGGAGAATATTGCACAATGGCCAACATCGAAATCAGACAAGAAACGCCAACTGCGTTTTATATAAAAGTTCACGACACAGATAATGTGGCAATTATTGTTAATGATAATGGCCTGAAAGCAGGAACGCGTTTTCCGGATGGGCTGGAATTAATTGAACATATTCCCCAGGGGCATAAAGTCGCATTGCTGGACATTCCGGCTAATGGTGAAATTATTCGTTATGGCGAAGTGATTGGTTACGCCGTGCGTGCAATCCCACGCGGAAGCTGGATCGACGAATCAATGGTTGTACTACCGGAAGCGCCGCCGTTACACACGCTGCCACTGGCAACCAAAGTCCCGGAACCCTTACCGCCGCTGGAAGGATACACCTTTGAGGGCTATCGCAATGCCGATGGCAGCGTGGGCACCAAAAACCTGCTCGGTATCACCACCAGCGTCCACTGTGTGGCAGGCGTGGTGGACTATGTAGTAAAAATCATTGAACGCGATCTGCTACCGAAATACCCGAACGTCGATGGCGTGGTGGGGCTGAATCATTTGTACGGTTGTGGCGTGGCGATTAACGCACCGGCGGCAGTTGTACCTATCCGTACCATTCACAATATTTCGCTGAATCCTAACTTTGGCGGCGAAGTAATGGTGATTGGCCTGGGTTGTGAAAAGTTGCAGCCTGAGCGCCTGCTGACTGGAACGGATGATGTGCAAGCTATTCCAGTAGAAAGCGCCAGCATTGTCAGTTTGCAGGATGAAAAGCATGTCGGTTTTCAGTCCATGGTCGAGGATATTTTGCAGATCGCCGAACGCCATCTACAAAAACTGAATCAACGGCAGCGAGAAACCTGCCCGGCTTCAGAACTGGTCGTTGGTATGCAGTGCGGTGGCAGCGATGCGTTTTCTGGTGTAACGGCAAACCCGGCGGTTGGCTATGCGTCTGATCTACTGGTGCGCTGCGGCGCAACGGTGATGTTTTCAGAAGTAACGGAAGTGCGTGACGCGATCCATCTGCTGACACCACGCGCAGTGAACGAAGAGGTCGGCAAACGGCTGCTGGAGGAGATGGAGTGGTACGATAACTATCTCAATATGGGAAAAACCGACCGCAGCGCCAACCCTTCGCCGGGCAACAAGAAAGGCGGTCTGGCAAACGTGGTAGAGAAGGCACTCGGCTCCATTGCTAAATCGGGTAAAAGCGCAATTGTTGAAGTGCTGTCGCCCGGTCAACGCCCGACTAAACGCGGATTAATTTACGCCGCGACGCCAGCCAGCGATTTTGTCTGTGGCACGCAACAGGTGGCTTCGGGTATCACAGTGCAAGTGTTTACGACCGGTCGTGGTACGCCGTACGGCCTGATGGCGGTACCCGTCATTAAAATGGCAACCCGCACCGAGCTGGCGAACCGCTGGTTTGATTTAATGGATATTAATGCGGGCACCATCGCTACCGGCGAAGAAACTATTGAAGAGGTGGGCTGGAAGTTGTTCCACTTTATTCTCGACGTCGCCAGCGGGAAGAAGAAAACCTTCTCGGATCCATGGGCTGCATAACCAGCTGGCGGTGTTTAACCCGGCACCGGTGACCTGATTTCTTTTGGAACGTCCCTCGCAAAACATGGCCTTAGTGCCATGTTTTTATTGTTTAAAGCCCCCACGTCCATTAATAATGCATTTGCATTACCTTAGTTCAAGCTTATAATTTGAGCAGAAAACAGGCTGTAAAAGGACAGTGAATCATGCCCGCTAATGCTCGCTCTCACGCTGTACTGACCACTGAATCAAAGGTCACGATACGCGGACAAACAACTATCCCCGCGCCAGTGCGTGAGGCCTTAAAACTGAAGCCAGGCCAGGACAGCATTCATTACGAAATTCTGCCTGGTGGGCAAGTATTTATGTGCCGACTGGGAGATGAACAGGAGGATCATACTATGAATGCATTTTTGCGTTTTCTGGATGCAGATATCCAGAACAACCCGCAAAAAACTCGTCCATTCAACATTCAACAAGGAAAGAAACTTGTCGCTGGCATGGACGTCAACATTGATGATGAGATTGGCGACGACGAATAATGGATTTTCCACAAAGGGTTAATGGTTGGGCGCTATATGCTCATCCCTGTTTTCAGGAAACCTACGACGCTTTAGTTGCCGAAGTCGAGACATTAAAGGGAAAAGATCCTGAAAATTATCAGAGAAAAGCCGCCACAAAGTTATTGGCGGTAGTCCATAAAGTGATTGAGGAGCATATCACGGTCAATCCATCATCACCGGCATTCCGTCATGGCAAGTCGTTAGGCTCTGGGAAAAATAAAGACTGGTCACGGGTAAAATTTGGTGCTGGTCGTTATCGTCTCTTCTTTCGTTATAGTGAAAAAGAGAAAGTCATCATTCTGGGATGGATGAACGATGAAAACACTCTGCGCACCTACGGTAAAAAAACAGATGCCTATACCGTATTCAGCAAAATGTTAAAAAGAGGACATCCTCCTGCCGACTGGGAAACCCTCACCCGAGAAACAGAAGAAACCCATTGATGGTGTTCACAATGCCCGCCGAACGCATTCGTGTTGACCAGCGGGCATCCTTTCTCACTCCCCGACCAGAATCACTTCAACCCCAGCCTTTCGCAGTCCTTCCAGGCTATCCGCAGGAATGCCTTCATCAACAATGATCATGTCGATACGTTGAGTATCAATGATCTTATGTAAACTGGAACGATTGAACTTACTGGAATCGGTGACCACGATGATCCGTTCCGCAACTTCGCACATCCGACGGTTTAAACGAGCTTCATCTTCATTATGTGTGCTGACGCCGCGCTCCAGATCGATCGCATCTACACCAAGAAACAGCATATCGAAGTGGTAATTTTGCAGCGATTGCTCAGCCTGATCGCCGTAAAAAGATTGCGACTGACGGCGCAAATGCCCGCCGGTCATCAGCAGCTCAACGCCTTCCGCTTCCAGCAACGCATTAGCCACGTTCATACCGTTGGTCATCGCAATTACGTCAGTGTGCTTGCGCATCAGACGAGCAATCTCAAAAGTGGTGGTCCCGGAATCGAGGATAACCCGATGACCTGGCTGAATCAACTCAACGGCAGCTTTCGCAACGCTGCGTTTCATCGCGGTGTTCAGTGCGCTTTTATCTTCCACTGATGGCTCGACTGACGGCGTCGTGCTATCGCAGATCAACGCGCCACCATAGGCACGCACAGCGATCCCCTGCTTTTCCAGAAACGCCAGATCGTTGCGGATCGTCACAGTAGATACGCCATACAATGCCGACAGATCGTTAACCTGCACACTCCCTTGCTGTCGCAGACGCTGAATGATCTGTTCTCGTCGCTCGCTGGTGCCAGTCACTCGCTTCTCACCTGAAGCGTCGGTATTACTCATAGTAAGTCCTTTCGTAAAACTTTCGTTTCATTTCGTTTTGCCTATTAACGCCTTTCTATTAAGCAAATGCAAGCCCACCTTGCCCATTGACGCAAGCTACTCTCGTTTCAGTGACTTTCATTATGTTTCTTTTGTGAATCAGATCAGAAAACTATTATCTTTCGTTTTATTTTTATCTCACCATGACGCAGTATCAACTGAAACAAAACGAAAGATTAATATCGCAGTAATCTGAACTGGAGAGGAAAGTGAAACATCTGACAGAAATGGTGAGACAGCACAAAGCGGGCAAAACAAATGGAATTTATGCCGTTTGTTCCGCACATCCGCTGGTGCTGGAGGCTGCAATCCGCTACGCCAGTGCAAACCAAACGCCGTTACTGATTGAAGCAACCTCCAATCAGGTAGACCAGTTCGGCGGTTATACCGGAATGACGCCCGCCGATTTTCGCGGCTTTGTTTGTCAGCTCGCCGACTCGTTGAATTTCCCGCAGGATGCGTTGATTCTGGGTGGTGACCATCTGGGGCCAAACCGCTGGCAAAACCTGCCGGCCGCTCAGGCAATGGCCAATGCCGATGATTTGATTAAAAGCTACGTTGCGGCAGGATTCAAAAAAATCCACCTTGATTGCAGCATGTCCTGTCAGGACGATCCGATTCCCTTAACTGATGACATCGTGGCTGAACGCGCCGCCCGTCTGGCGAAAGTGGCGGAAGAAACCTGTCTTGAACACTTTGGCGAAGCCGATCTGGAGTATGTCATTGGTACCGAAGTGCCGGTACCTGGCGGCGCGCATGAAACCTTAAGCGAGCTGGCGGTCACCACGCCGGATGCCGCCCGCGCCACGCTGGAAGCCCATCGTCACGCCTTTGAAAAGCAAGGTTTGAATGCCATCTGGCCACGCATCATTGCCCTGGTGGTTCAACCCGGCGTCGAATTCGATCACACCAACGTTATTGATTATCAGCCCGCCAAAGCGAGCGCCTTAAGCCAGATGGTCGAAAACTACGAAACGCTGATTTTCGAAGCGCACTCTACCGATTATCAAACGCCGCAATCGCTGCGCCAGCTGGTGATTGACCACTTTGCCATTCTGAAAGTTGGCCCAGCGCTGACCTTCGCCCTGCGTGAAGCTCTGTTCTCTCTGGCGGCGATTGAAGAAGAACTGGTGCCAGCGAAAGCCTGTTCTGGTCTGCGTCAGGTGCTGGAAGACGTGATGCTCGACCGCCCGGAATACTGGTAAAGCCACTACCACGGTGACGGCAACGCGCGTCGTCTGGCGCGTGGTTATAGCTACTCGGATCGCGTGCGCTATTACTGGCCGGACAGCCAGATTGATGACGCTTTCGCTCATCTGGTACGTAATCTGGCGGATTCACCAATTCCGCTGCCGCTGATCAGCCAGTATCTGCCGCTGCAGTACGTGAAAGTTCGCTCCGGCGAGCTGCAGCCAACGCCACGGGAACTCATTATCAACCATATTCAGGACATCCTGGCGCAGTACCACACAGCCTGTGAAGGCCAATAAGCAAAACAAAGAGGAACACGCTATGCCAAATATTGTTTTAAGCCGGATTGATGAACGCTTGATTCACGGTCAGGTCGGCGTTCAATGGGTCGGATTTGCGGGGGCAAATCTGGTGCTGGTAGCCAACGATGAGGTTGCCGAAGATCCGGTACAACAAAACCTGATGGAAATGGTACTGGCAGAAGGGATCGCCGTACGTTTCTGGACGCTGCAAAAAGTTATCGACAACATTCATCGCGCCGCCGATCGACAGAAAATCCTGCTGGTTTGTAAAACACCCGCCGATTTCCTGACGCTGGTGAAAGGTGGCGTTCCGGTGAATCGCATTAACGTTGGCAATATGCACTACGCCAATGGCAAACAACAAATCGCCAAAACGGTTTCTGTGGATGCGGGCGATATCGCAGCATTTAACGACCTGAAAACCGCTGGGGTGGAATGCTTCGTTCAGGGCGTCCCGACAGAGCCTGCTGTGGACCTCTTTAAATTACTTTGAGGGATTCATCATGGAAATCAGCCTGTTGCAGGCATTTGCGTTGGGCATTATCGCCTTTATCGCTGGCCTGGATATGTTTAACGGCCTAACCCATATGCACCGCCCGGTGGTCCTCGGCCCGTTGGTCGGGCTGGTACTTGGCGATCTGCATACCGGAATTTTAACCGGCGGTACGCTGGAACTGGTGTGGATGGGGCTGGCCCCGCTGGCGGGCGCACAGCCGCCTAACGTGATTATCGGTACTATCGTCGGCACGGCGTTTGCCATTACTACTGGCGTGAAACCCG
>OGPO01002253.1_pt1 | contig 10426 bp, 9 predicted proteins | sample 1553041 | NCBI WGS metagenome assembly OGPO01 (sample SAMEA2580281, study PRJEB22360) | human gut metagenome | biome: human gut; feature: human-associated habitat; material: faeces | place: Denmark | collected 2008/2010 | reverse complement strand
AATTGATATTGCTTCCCAGCGCGAGGCGACCGGCGCCAGCGGCCACTTCAATCGGGTCGTGTTCTTCGCAGAGTGCCTCAACGATTACGTTGTAGCGTTCAAGTCCTCCTTGAGCGAGGATCTCTGCGATTGCTCCGCGGGTAACTTCAAGGCGCTTGGCTTGAACATCGGTAGCCGACGGGACCGTACGGATTTCAATTTTTGAGCGTGTAGCGCGCTCGAGGGCTCGAATGTGGCGGTGTTCGCGCGGTTCAAGAATGGTGATTGCCGTACCAGTGCGGCCTGCACGGCCCGTTCGGCCGATGCGATGCACGTAGGTTTCATAGGACGCCGGGATGCCGAAATTGATGACGTGCGTCAGGTTTTCCAAATCGATGCCGCGAGCGGCAACATCGGTGGCGACAATCGCATCAATCTTGCCGGATCTGGCATTACGCATAACGCGGTCACGAGTTGGCTGATCAAGGCCGCCGTGCAACCCCTCGACGCTGTAGCCGCGGACGCGAAGTGCTTCAGTAAGCTCATCGACTTCGTTGCGGGTGCGGGCGAAGATGATGGCAAGTTCGGGATCCTCAAGATCGAGAATGCGTCCAAGCGCTGCCGTGCGGTAATTGCGTCCCACGATATAAGCGATCTGAGGAACACGGGGGGCTTCGCCTTCGGGTGTTTCTTCCTTGGCAATAGCGATTCGCACGGGGTTCTTCAGATGTTCGTCGGCGATTTTCGCAATTCTCGGCGGAAGCGTAGCGGAGAAGAGTGCTGTCTGTACGCCCTCGGGGAGTGCCTCGAAGATGGCATCCAGTTCGTCGGCAAAGCCGAGGTCAAGCATCTCGTCAGCTTCGTCGAGAACCACGGCCTTTACGGCATCAAGCTTGAGCGTGCCGCGATTAATGTGATCAAGGGCTCGACCTGGCGTGGCAACAACGACATGCGTGCCGCGCTTAAGCGAGCGGATCTGTCGGCCATATTCCTGTCCGCCGTAGATCGGCGTCACGATGATGCCGGCATCTCGGCCGTAGCTGTGAAAAGATTCACTCACCTGCAGGCATAGTTCACGCGTCGGAGTGAGGACGAGAATCACCGGATCGGAAGGCTCTTTGCCAAGCGCCCAGCGTTCAATAAGAGGAAGTGCGAAGGCGGCAGTTTTACCCGTGCCAGTGGCGGCCTGGCCGAGAACGTCTGAGCCCGCAAGAATGGCTGGAATGGCAGCCTCTTGAATAGGGGTAGGTTCTTCAAAGCCAAGGGCAGTAAGGGAAGAGACGAGTTGGGGCGAAAGGCCCAGTTCGGCGAAATCAGCCATGTTTGAGTAATGTCCAATGGTCGCTGGCGGCCTCGCACATCAGAACTCAGAAACGAAGGCGGATGAGGCGTTCAGCAAATGTTGAGTAAAAACCTGCTATCGAAATCAGGCATGCTGCAGAGTGCATTCGCTCTGCAAGAGGTGGCAATGACCACACAAGATCGGGCATTCGCAAGAAAATGCCACGATGAAGGCTTTGGAAGTCAAAAGTCTTCTGAAGATAAGCAAAAAGCCCGCATCGGCTTGGGTTAGAAGCCTCGCGGGCTTGCGCCGTATCTGCTGGAGCCCTGAAAGCTCCAGCAGCGGGCGAAAGTATCCTGACGGATTACTTGGCCGGGGCGGCAGCCGGAGCAGCGGCAGCATCGCCTTCAGCGGCCGCAGGAGCAATGATTTCTTCTTCGACCGGCTGAATAACGGAAGCGATGACCGAGTCCGTAACCATCTTGACGCCTTCCGGAACAACGAGGTCGTTGGCGTGCAGGGTCGTGCCGGTTTCCATCTTGGAGAGGTCAACGGCGATGAATTCAGGCAGATCGCGCGGCAAGCAGGCCACTTCGACGTAGGCGGCAGCACGCGAGATGATGCACTTATCGATCTTAACGGCTGAGTTCTTCGCCCGAAAAGTGCAGCGGCACACGCATCGTCACAACTTCATCCGGCGCAATGCGCTGGAAGTCGATGTGCATGACCTGCTGCTTATACGGGTGCATCTGGAAGTCACGCAGAACAACGAGTTCTTCCTTGCCGTCGAGTTCCATCGTCAGAATGGAAGCGTGGAACTTTTCCTTGCGCAGCGCAAAGAAGATCGGGTTGTGTTCAAGCTCGATCGGGGTGGCGGGGTTCTTGCCGCCGTAAATGATGCCCGGGAGCTTGTCCGCGCGGCGCAGACGGCGGCTCGCACCCGTACCTTGCGTTGTGCGCGTGGTGGCGATGACTTTCATGGGATGACTCCTAATAGAGTGTTTTAAAGAAAAAATAGAAACGGCAACTCCACAATCGCGACCAACTGTGGAGCTGACGGGATCAGCATTCCGAGAAGAGTGAACTCACGGAAGCTTCGCGCGCGATGCGCGAAAGGGTTTCGCCGATGATGGCCGCACAGGAAACCTGGCGAATCTTCGGGCAAGCTTGGGCGGCCGGGCTGAGCGGAATCGTATCCGTCACAACGAGCTCATCCAAAGCAGAGTTAGAAATGCGTTCGATCGCTGCGCCCGAGAGCACCGGGTGCGTGATGTAGGCCACGACGGCACGAGCGCCGCGTTCTTTGAGCGCGCCTGCAGCATTGCAGAGCGTGCCGGCCGTGTCGACAATATCGTCCGTGATGATGCAGGTGCGGCCGGCAACATCACCGATGATGTTCATGATTTCTGCAACATTGGCGCGCGGACGACGCTTGTCGATGATGGCAAGATCGGACTCAATGGCTTTGGCCATGGCGCGAGCGCGGACAACGCCGCCCACATCAGGCGAAACTACGATCGGATTCTCAAAGTGACGAGAGGCGAGATCCGAGAGAAGCACCGGCGTGGCATAGATGTTGTCGACGGGGATGTCGAAGAAGCCCTGAATCTGGTCGGCGTGGAGGTCCATTGTGAGGACGTGGTCAACACCGGCGGATTGGAGCATGTTGGCAACCAACTTGGCCGAAATGGCCACGCGGGCTGAGCGAGGACGACGATCCTGACGCGCATATCCGTAGTACGGAATGGCGGCGGTGATACGGCGAGCCGAAGCGCGCTTGAGCGCATCAACCATGATGAGAAGTTCCATCAGGTTGTCATTCGTCGGAGCACAGGTGCTCTGCAGAACGAAAACATCCTTGCCACGAACCGTATCAAGTAGCTGAACGCTAACTTCACCGTCGCTGAAGCGGGAAACTGCTGCGCGGCCAAGGGGAATGTGGAGGTATTCGGTAACGGCTTGGGCAAGCTTGGGATTGGCATTGCCTGCAAAGACCATCATGCTTTCCGGCACCATCGGGACCATGATTTCTGCTCTCTTGCAAAGGGCTCCAAGGCTCTTTGAACGGTTGGGGTTGAGACCGACGGCAAGGCCGTCAGGTGCTTCATCTGGCCGCTATCGCGGCCAACTTGGGGGTTGGCAGGGGTGGAAGGAATCGAACCTTCGGTAGCCGGAATCAAAATCCGGTGCCTTACCGCTTGGCTACACCCTAAATTTGCTTCTTCGGCGTCTTCGCTCCACGGCTTCAGCGGATGTTCCGGAAGACTGCTGACGCAGAATCCGCGCCAACCCGAAGGCAGACGGGATAGCTCCGGAGCAGACGCATCAGCGTCGCCGTTAAGGATGGGAGCAAATACAGCACTACCAGAACCTGTCATACGAGGCTCACCAAACTCGGGCCCTAGGGCTGCAAGCTTGTCGAGCGCCTCGAGAACAGCCGGCTCAAACTGTGCAGCGGTCGTTTGAAGATCGTTGCGGCCGGGAAGAGCTGGCCAATGGTTCCGGAGGAGGTCGGAAAAGACGTGTATTGTCTGAGATTCGCTATCTCTTGTCAAGGCAGGAGCGTTGAATATGTCGGCTGTGGAAACACTTCGTCCTGGCCAAATGACCATGTAACGCCCTGGAGGGACCTCAATAGGGGTGATCCGTTCGCCAATGCCTTCAACGAAGGCATTGGCGCCTTTGATGAAAAAAGGAATGTCAGCGCCGAGCTGCTCACCGATTGCGGCAAGCTCATTACGGTCGAATCCCAGTTTCCAGAGACGATTGAGACCGATAAGGGTTGTGGCGGCGTCCGAACTTCCGCCGCCCATCCCTGCGCCGGCAGGAATGCGCTTTTGAACGTGAATGGTGGCGCCGGGGAGTTGCCCGCAACAGCGTTTTCCATGGTCTACGGCAGCAGTCAGAAGTGCCTTGGCCGCACGTATGCAGAGGTCTTTTTCAGGGGCGCCAATGATGTCGCCCGTGCGTTCAAGCTGGCCGTCAAATCTTTCAATCAAATCAATCGTGTCAAAAAGGTTGATCAGAATGAAGATGGATTCCAAAAGATGTTTGCCGTCGGAGCGTTGACCAATGACATGCAGGAAAAGATTGAGCTTTGCGGGGGCAGGCAAGTTGAGGTAGCTGCGTGCGGCGGTGGTTGTCATGCTTCTACAAAAATCGTGAGCTGCACTAACGGTGCAGCAGAGGTCTGACCGGCACGTCCGTCAATCCTCAGTCGCTGAGGCGATCCGTCGGTGAATCTCGAAAGAATTTGAGCGCGCCAAGGCCCGTAGACTGACATCTCTGCTGCAGCAGTCTGTTCGAGTAAATTGGCGAGCGGCACTACAGGGAGTGTGAAGCCGAGTAGTTCAGTGAGCAGTGCATTGATGTCGGAACGTGTGACAGCGGGTTCAGAAAGGCTGCGCGTGAAGGAGGCGCCGCGGCTTGTTTCTTCAATGCGAGCGAGAATGCCAGAGAGCGGCGTAAGGAGATCAAGCCGCAGAAATTGAGGCGTTTTCGTAAGTTCAAAGCGTCCGGTTTGATTTTCCAAACGACCGTCTGCTGCAGTGATGCGCAGTGAAAACCGGCCGCGCCAGACACGAGCGTTTTGAGGAGTAACCGCGCAGCCCGAAAGAAGCGTAACGGCGGACAATCCTGCTGCAAGACTTTGAAGACAGAATGTACGGCGTGAAGTAGACGTCATTGCGCGGTCTTTATCGGTAATTCTGAGAGCTTCCAGCGGGCAGCAAGCTGATCGACAAGCGCTTTTGCATCGTCCCCGCCTTGACGGGCCAGTTCATGGAGCGTTCGAAGGGCCTCTGTTTTTTTGCCTTGTGCAGCATAAATTTCTACGAGATGCCCCGCTACTTCAATATCCCAAAGTCGCTTGAGGGATGCGGTAGTGAATTCGGCTGCTGCACGATAGCGGCCTTCCCGGAAATTGAGCCACCCCATTGAATCGAGGATGTAAGGATTAAGGGGTTCAGCACGGTAGGCGCGTTCAAGCAGCTCACGGGCAAATTTAAGATCTCGATTGTCTTCGGTCAGCAAGTATCCCAGCGCATTGGCGCCCTGAACGTGCTGAGGATTGACTGTCATCAGTGCGCGGAGATGTTTTTCGGCTTCAGTGCGCAGCCCCGAATCCATTTCCACCATCGCGGCATCGTAGAGTACTTCAGGCTCTGTTGGATAGGTTTGTGCTGCCTGCTGCATGAGAGCTACGGCTTCCTGCTTGCGGTTGAGCTCAAGCAGCAGTTTGGATTCCGCACTCATTAGTGCAGGCGCGTCGAGTTTGAGCTCTTCGCGGCCTTCACGCAAAGCTTTTAACGCATCTTCCGGCCGACCGGCATCCGTGAGTGCGAGCGCTTCACGAATGCGCGCATCGACAGCAAACGGGCCTCCACGCAGTTCGGCATAGTATTCGGCAGCCCGTTCAGGGGATTTCTGCATCAGCGCCGCGTTGCCGAGTCGAAGCCAAACTTCAAGACGCGTCAGGTCGATGTCTTCGCTTTGTGCGCGAAGCATCTCTACATAACGTTTGAAATAGGCTTCAGTCTTGGGAGCGTCTCCCAGATCGGCAGCAAGTTCTCCGGCGTTGAACGCGATTCGCTCGTCGGACGCAGGTTGCTTCATAGCGCGCACAAGCGCATCAAGCGCTGAGGCTCGACGGCCGAGACGCTCTTCAACGCGGCCAAAGATGAGGAGCACATAGCTGTCGTTCGGATGTTTCTTAAGATATTTTTCGAGCATTGAGCGGGCTTCGCCCATATTGCCCGCTTGCCAGCAAACATCAGCGGCTTCGCCGAGTCGCTCATGATCATTAGGTACGGCGGCGCTTGCTGCTGCGGCGCGACGGCAAGCCAGATCGCCCTGACCCGTACGGGCGAGGAGCTGTGCAAAGCCGATTTGTACGTCTGCACGCTTGGGGTACTGAGCGACGATCGGTTCGAGCGTTTGTACTGCTGTTTTGAGGCCGGAACCAGGCTTGACAGCTGCTAATCCGGGATAGAGCCTTACAAGCCAGCTGCCCTTTTCGGCAGGTGTTTTTTCAGTTTCTGACGAACGACGAGAAAGTTCGTCGATCTGTGCGCGAACTGCCGCTTCATCGCCACGTTCCACAGCATCGGCAAGCAGTGTCAGCCGCGCTTCAAAAGCTGCGGGATCGCTGTCGAGCCATACCTTAGCTGCGGCAATGGCTTTTTCAGGATTGCGTGTTGCAACAGCTGCTTCCCAGGCGAGCTTGGCAAGGTCAGCCGATTTTTCGTTTTTCGCAGCGTCCATCCAAGCTTCGTAGGCAAAGCCGGTATCGCCGCGATGTACGGCAATGTCGGCCGTAATCAACTCAAAAAGCGTGCGGTTCGGGTGCGCCACTTCCGGATGTCCGGCCGGCATGCCCGGATGAGCAAAGGCGCTAGCGGCGACCGCAAAAACAGTCGAGACCGCAAACTTGAAAAGACCGCTTGGCATGTTGCAGGGTAGTCCTTGAAGGCTGTGAAAGGGAGATGCGTTTAAGGGTCGCGCAGAACTTTTCATTCTACAACCGCTCGCCCGTACTTCTTCCGTATCGGTTCGTGTCTGCAGTATTTAGCGGACAGCTTCCGTTCGCGGCAAATCAATGCGGACTTCAAAACCGCCGGTGGGGAGATTGCGTGCTTCAATGCGGCCGAAATGAGCCTGCACCGCACGCTGGGCAATAGCGAGTCCTAACCCAAAACCCGTACCGGTTTGCTCATGACTGCCGCGCACAAAAGGGTCGAAAGCGTGTTCGATTTCTTCAGGAGGCATACCGGGACCCTGATCGCAGAGCGAAATGCGCACAAAGCGAGATGTTGCCGTAAGCGTTACGGAAAGACGACTACCTGCGGGGGTCTGACGCAGACCATTGCGCAGGATGTTTTCCATTGCACTTCTGAGTGCATCGGCATTGATTGGCAGGACGAATTTGGATGGTAATTCATCTTCAAGCACAACTGAAACGTTCTTTTTCTGTGCCTCAAATGCCGTGTTTTCAACGACCTCAGCTGTGACGGCTGAAATCGATCCGGGAGTGAGCGGCATGCCGGCCCCTTGCTCATATCGTGCGTAGGCGAGCAAGCTGCCGACGAGTCGATCCAGTTCGTCTACTTCTCTTTCAATTCGATCAAGCGAGGGACCGACTCTGTCGGCATCTCGGCGGGCAATGTCTAAAGCCACATCAATGCGGGCAAGCGGGCTTCTCAATTCATGACTCACATCGTGAAACAACCGTCTCTGGCGGTTGATAAGCCGGCTAATTTGTCCGGCCATTTTGTCGAAGATGCCTGCTAAAGCAGCAACTTCGGCGTCAGCGCGTCCGATGGAGTTTTCGACGCGTGTATCGAGCTTGCCTTCCGCAAATGCCCGCATTGCGCCATCGAGTTTCCGCAGCGGCCGGGTGTAGTAATAGGCAAGAATTGCAGAAACAAAAGCCGTCAGAATCAGGGCAACCAAAAAGAGAACATAAATAGGAATTCCGGTGCCAAAGGGGTTGAAGAATGGCAGGTCGTGATTGGAATGCTCAAAAACAGCGAAGGCTGTGTAAGGGCGCCCGTTGATTTCGATGTCTTCTACGGCGTTGAGCGGATAGTTCTTAAGGACGTGGTCTTCAACCTCTGGGATGGAATTCTCTTCGATAGAGCGGAGTGCAAGCTCTGGCGCCGTACGACCACTGATTTCGGAGCCATGATCATCGACGATATAAACGGTTGGCAGCACGTTTCCGGGACTTTTCAGCCATTCCACTAATGCATCCTGTCCCTTGAGCTGATAGATAATCAGTGCGGCCTGTACGGCCTTGCGTCCTCCGACAAACACGTCGACCTTTCCGTAGCGCGCTTCGTCACGGTTGAGGTATGTGTGAACGCCAAAGCCCAGAAATGAGGAAAGAACAATAATGGCGAGCAAACCAGCAAAAAGCCGCCAGAAGAAACTGTTGATGCCGCGAATGCCGGCAAACCAGCCGAAAGCGCTCGATATGATCATGGACGGAGGGGCGGAGATGAAAAGTGAATAGAGTCTCATTATCAACGGATGGTTGATTGTGTCGTGAGACAATTTGGCGCTTCTTGCTTTTCTTGATCATTCTCTTATGACTGCTTTCACCTTTGCTGAGACGCTTGCTTGTTGGCAGCGGCGTGCGGGTCGCACTGACCTGCCTTGGCAGCAGTATCACACTCCCTATGAACGGTGGCTTTCCGAAGTAATGCTGCAGCAGACGCAGGTGGAGACGGTCATTCCTTATTTTGAACGATTCCTTGCTGCATTTCCCTCAGTGGAGGCGCTGGCGGCAGCTTCGGAAGCGCAGGTAATGAAGCTGTGGGCGGGGTTGGGCTACTACAGTCGCGGACGAAATCTTCACCGTGCTGCGCAAATGGTGGTGAAGGAAATGCAGGGAAGATTCCCAACGACTGCCGACGAACTAATCAAGCTTCCAGGTATTGGCCCCTCAACAGCCGCAGCGGTGGCTGCTTTTACGTCCGGCGAAGCGAAGGAGCCAATGATTGACGGCAATGTAAAGCGTGTGCTCGCACGTATTGACGGAATTCCGGGGCGTGTTGGCGAGAAGGCTTTTGAGACAACGCTCGCTGCAGCAGCACGACGCAAACTCCCTGGATCGGAATGCATTGCAGCCTATACGCAGGGACTCATGGATCTGGGAAGTCTGGTTTGCCGCAGAAAATCTCCCAATTGTGCGGCTTGTCCCGTGCGCAATTTTTGCAAAGCATTCGCGTTGGGGTGCCCCGAAGACTATCCGCGGCCGAAAACAACAGTTGCTAAAAAAGAACGCTGGCTGGGTCTGGTTTTCGTTGCGACGTCCGCAGGGTTTTGGTTTGCCCCTGTGCGCGGACGAATTTGGAAGGGGCTCTATGCACCGATCGTGGCGGAATGCAGCGAGAAAGCGTGGAACTCGTCAGTTATTGCTGAGGCACCGGAGCATTTGCGATTTCTTTTTCAAACAGCGCAACCATGCGGCATGCCTCGGGTGCACGAGCTTACGCACCAACGTCTGCATTTGCGGGCTGTCCTCTGCCGATGCGAAGCAGGTACAGGCGATGGTGAAGCATTGCATACGGAAGGCTTCACGCCCTTCGGCGAGAAGCCTGATGCGTGGCCTGGGCTGCCGACGCCGGTACTGGAGTATGCAAAAATCGCTTTGCGCGAATGGAGAGGCGCAGACGCTTATAGTGTCTGAAGCTTATTTTCCGGGAGCAAATTGGCTGAAAGCGCTCGATGACGGACAATTGTGCCGGCTTGATCGGCAAATCGGCGTCCAAGCATTTCTGCAACATATACCGATCGGTGCTGTCCCCCGGTACAGCCAATGCAGATGGTGAGGTAGTGGCGATTTTGTCCGCGATAGTGAGGAAGCCATTTAGCGATGAACGCGGCGATGTCGTCGATCATTTCGCTCACTAAGGGCTCTTGAGCAAGGTAAGAAGCAACAGGGGCATCAAGCCCCGTAAGCGGGCGAAGCTCGGGGGAGTAATAGGGGTTGGGCAGGCACCGCACGTCAAAGACAAGGTCAGAAGCGTAAGGAAGGCCACGCTTATAACCGAACGATTCAAAGGTGAGCGTGAGTTTGGCAGCAGGCTGTTTGACAAACTGCTGCACCCAACGACGAAGCTGCGAGGGCAGCAGACGCGTTGTATCGAGAACGTGAGCGGTCTCCGTCACCGGCGCCATAATTTCTCGCTCACGAGCAATCGCTTCATTCAGGGTGAGTTCTCGTCCCTGATGTTCGGCTAATGTGCTCAAAGGATGTCTGCGGCGAGTTTCAGAGAATCGCCGCAGAAGCTCTTCATTGGAAGCTGTGAGAAAAAGTATGCGGACATCGATGCCGCGCTGACTAAGCGCTTCGAGCGCCGTAAAGGCATTCTCAAAGGTTGCATGCGAGCGGGCATCAATAGCGACTGCTGCAGCTCGTGTGCCGTTTTTTTCAAGATTCTCAGCAATCGGCAGCAGAAACTCTGCAGGCAGGTTATCGATGCAGTAAAAGCCTGAATCCTCGAGCTGACGGATCGCAATGGACTTGCCGCCGCCTGACAAACCGGTAACGATGATGAGCTGCATGATGTACATCCTTCCTGCAGAGAATATTCACTGGGCGGCGGCAGTCTGAGCGGTCTCCCAGTGGGTGAGAAATTCACAGACTTCAACGGGGGTTGA
>OGPO01002249.1_pt1 | contig 10447 bp, 8 predicted proteins | sample 1553041 | NCBI WGS metagenome assembly OGPO01 (sample SAMEA2580281, study PRJEB22360) | human gut metagenome | biome: human gut; feature: human-associated habitat; material: faeces | place: Denmark | collected 2008/2010 | reverse complement strand
TAGCAGATCTTCTTTGATTTTTTGTTTGTCTTCATCGGTTAAGAGATGGATACTTGAGAAATACTCCACATCGTTCACCATATGTGCAAAAATACGGTTATCCCATATATAGCTTGTGGTATGGATGTGCTCTGCGGCATTCACGAATTCTTTTTGAATATCTTGAAGTTTGGCAGGAATTTCCAGTTCATCAAAATGTTTGCATTTAATGTTCTCGTTCTGATACATCCATTTGAATAAACGGAATTTTGATAATACGTCATGTTTCAGATATAATGTTTGAGGAAGCATGTTAGAAGATGTAGCCAGTTCGGATGTCACGTCGTCTCCCATGTTTTTCAATAAACCGATGTATTTGTTGATAATCTCGTAATATGTTTCGAATGGATCGTCATGGTGTACTACATTCATGTCGAATACTGCATTGTCTTTGAAACTGATACCTACTATCTTATCGAGTGATACTCCCAATTTTCTGGAGATAATTGCGGCTTCTGTCAATGTGAATGGTACTTCTCCGCGCAATCGCCGGTATACTGCTTCTCTTCCGATGAACAAAATATCTATTAGCACGTTTGCTAAATTGCTGTTTGCCGGTATTTTCTCTTTAATGGCTTCTATGAGACCTGTATTTAATTCGTTTGTTATCATAATCATGTCCTTTTTCTTATATAAACAAATAAAAGAGGGGGGATGTTTCTGAAATCGCAACTATTTTCATTTTCAAGATTGCTTAAAGGTGGATATTTACTTGTTTAGGGAGGTGATTTTCATTTAGTGTGCCAAGTGAAAGTAAGGAATAAATTTGGAGCCATAATCTTATCTGCAATAGTTTTGATTACGTGTGAAATGCTACCGGATTATTCATTAAAAATAATATGTATATATATTTGCATAATTTAGGTAAATCGCATACTTTTGTCAGAATATAAAGCGGAACTTAATAATATATGAAAAGAATATTGGTTAGTGGAGGTGCCGGGTTCATCGGATCACATCTTTGTACTCGGTTAATTAATGAAGGGCACGACGTTATTTGCCTGGACAATCTTTTTACCGGATCTAAGAATAATATCCTGCATCTGATGAATAATCATCATTTTGAATTTGTTCGTCACGACATAACCCTTCCTTATTATGCGGAGGTTGATGAGATTTATAATTTGGCTTGTCCTGCGTCTCCCATACACTATCAGCACGATGCCATTCAGACGATGAAAACATCTGTGATGGGGGCTATGAATATGCTGGGATTGGCAATGAGGGTGAATGCCAAGATTATGCAAGCCTCTACCAGTGAGGTGTACGGTGATCCGATAGTACATCCGCAGCCGGAAACTTATTGGGGAAATGTGAATCCTATCGGATTCCGTTCTTGCTATGATGAAGGAAAACGATGTGCAGAAACTCTCTTCATGGACTATCACCGCCAGAATAATGTTCGCATAAAGATCATCCGTATCTTCAATACATACGGGCCGCATATGCTTCCTAATGACGGACGTGTTGTTTCCAATTTCGTTGTGCAGGCTTTACAAAACAATGATCTTACTATTTATGGTTCGGGTGAACAGTCACGAAGTTTTCAATATGTAGACGATTTGATTGAAGGGATGATCCGGATGATGGATACGGATGATGACTTTACCGGACCGATAAATCTTGGAAACCCTAATGAATTTTCTATCCTTGAACTGGCGGAGAAGGTAATCGCAATGTCCGGTTCGAAATCTAAGATTGTATTTAAGCCTTTGCCGCACGATGATCCCAAACAACGTCAGCCGGATATAACTTTGGCTAAAGAGAAACTCGGTTGGGCTCCTACGATAGAACTTGATGAGGGGCTTAGGCATATGATCGAGTATTTTAAAGATTATAAAATATAAAACCAGATAAAGCATATAAAGATGAACATGGAAATAAACCCTTCAGAATATAAAATTCTCATTGTGGATGATGTAATGTCGAATGTATTGTTGCTGAAGGTGCTTCTTACCAATGAGAAGTTTCAGATTGCCACAGCCAGTAATGGCCGCCAGGCGATAGATCAGGTAGAAAAGGAAAAACCCGACCTTGTTTTATTGGATGTGATGATGCCTGATATGAGCGGGTTTGAGGTTTCTCAGCAACTGAAAGCCAATCCGGAAACTTCGGAGATTCCTATCATCTTTCTGACTGCCTTGAACAGTACAGCCGATATTGTGAAAGGCTTTCAAGTAGGAGGCAATGATTTTATCTCGAAGCCTTTTAACAAGGAAGAGCTTATCATTCGTGTTACTCACCAGATTTCGCTGATTGCTGCCAAACGAATTATTGTGGCACAAACCGAAGAGTTGCGGAAAACAATCACTGGGCGTGACAAGCTTTATTCGGTGATAGCTCATGATCTCCGCTCGCCGATGGGATCTATTAAGATGGTATTGAATATGCTTATACTCAATCTGCCGAGCGAAAGCATCGGAGAAGAGATGTATGAGTTGCTCACAATGGCCAATCAGACAACAGAAGATGTGTTTTCTTTGCTCGACAATTTGCTGAAATGGACTAAGAGTCAGATCGGTAAGTTGAAGGTGGTTTATCAGGATGTAGATATGGTGGAGGTTACGGAAGGGGTAATCGAAATTTTCTCTATGGTAGCAGGACTGAAGAAAATAGGAATTCGTCTGGAAGCTCCCGAACGTTTGGGAGTATATGCCGATATTGATATGATTAAAACCGTCATCCGTAATTTGATCAGTAATGCCATTAAGTTCAGTAACGAAGGGACGGAGATATTGGTGATTGTCCAGGAACAAGATGATATGGCTGTGGTTAGTGTGAAGGATAGCGGTTGTGGTATCGATGAAGAGAACCAGAAGAAACTATTGCATACAGATACTCATTTCAGTACATTCGGAACCAATAATGAAGAGGGGTCCGGACTGGGGTTGCTTCTTTGCCAGGATTTCGTGATAAAGAATGGAGGTAAGTTGTGGTTTACGTCTGTAAAAGGCGAGGGGTCTACATTCAGTTTTTCTATTCCGTTGAAGAAGTAATAAAAGGATTTATACCTTATTAATATATGGATAAATACCCCGAAGTGTGCATTAAGTGCGCTTCGGGATTATTTTTATATAATGCATTTGTATGAAACGCAGGCTTTGTTATCTGATATTGTGGATATTTATGGTGGCTTTGGGGTTGGGCTCACGTTCGTTTGGTAGCCATTTGCCCACTTTTGTGGCGGAGTATGCAGGAGATACCCTTTGGGCTGCGATGGTTTATTTTGGCATTGGCTTTCTGTTTCCTTCCGTCCGTTTATTACGGAAAGCATTGGCTGCTTTGCTGTTTTCTTATTGCATTGAGATAAGCCAGCTCTATCAGGCCGGTTGGATAAATGCCATCAGAGGGACTACTTTGGGAGCATTGGTTCTGGGGCATGGTTTCCTTTGGTCGGATATGGTCTGCTATACGGTGGGTGTCGGTTTGGCTGTGTTGATAGATTTTTATACTTTTGCGCCCGGTTTTAACGCACGGAGAAAATAAGAAATTATGGATATCTTTTGGAGTACGATTGCAGGGTATAATTCTTCTACCTGGTTCTTGCAGTTAATTATTGTCATTGCCGGTGTTTTCCTGACAGGATTACTGTTGAAGAAACCGACGCCCCGGGTGAAACTTGCAATGAAACTTTATCTTCTGTTTCTATATCTGTGGATTGCAGTAGTATATTATTATATTTATTGTGCAGAGCGTAGTTATAACGGTACAATGGCTCTTTTTTGGGGAACGATGGCTGTTATATGGATATGGGATACGGTAACAGGCTATACCACGCTGGAGCGTAGTCGGAAGTATGATGTTTTAGCTTATATCCTGTTGGCCATGCCTTTCGTTTATCCGTTGCTTTCGTTGGCGCGCGGACTGACTTTTCCGGGTATTACCTCTCCTGTGATGCCTTGTTCGGTGGTAGTATTTACTATCGGACTTCTGTTGCTGTTTGCCCGTAAAGTGAATATGTTTCTGGTGCTGTTTCTCTGTCATTGGTCACTTATCGGATTGTCTAAAACGTATTTTTTTCATATCCCGGAAGATTTTCTGTTGGCCAGCGCTTCCGCGCCTGCATTATATCTATTCTTCAAGGAATACTTTCTCAATAATCTGCACAAGGATACCGAACCTAAGGCAAAATTGATCAACCTGTTGCTTGTCTCTGTCTGCATTGCGCTGGGAGTGTTGTTGACTGTGACCATGTTTTTGGAACTGACTCCACTGGAGAAATAAACCTTTTTTTGTCAAGAGCAGATTTACGTATTCTTAACTGAAAAGGAAACTTTTCTTACTGAATGTTCTGTTACATCTCCACATGCCGGTATTTGCACTGCAACAAATAATGAAATGCATCGCAACATTACTTGGTATTCATCGTGACATGCCGTGTTGTTTTCCATAAGTACCGTTCTGAAGTGTCGTAAGCGTGCTGTTGAGAGACTTTATGAACCGGGAGAATATAAAAAAAGGAGAAAACTTCTGCTTTCTCCTACTTGTGTAGTTTAACTGAAACTACTTTATGATTACAGCTACAAATATAGCCTTTTCCCCGGTCGAAGCCAAGCAAAAGATCATTTCTTTTTGAAGAATCGTGTTGTTTCGGTGCAGTCTCTTTATTTTATCTCGTAAAAAGAGCGTAATGCATATCGAATGACTTTGCCCGGTATCCATCCTTTGAATCGTGCAAATGCTACTTGCGTCCACGGCCCGGTCAATGTACGAAAAGGCGGGTTCTTTTTTTCTATTAATTTGCAGATAGCTGCTGCCAGTTTCGATGGCGGACATCCGTTTGTTTCGGCTTCTTCTATGATTTTTAAAGTCCGCTTGAAGCGTTCTCCATAATCAGGGCATGCCAATGTAGCAGGAGAGATGTTCCGGCTGGCTGTAAATCCGGTATTGAAATCTCCGGGTTCCACTACGCATACTTTGATGCCGAATGGATATACCTCCATAGACAATGCTTCGCTATATCCTTCTATGGCGAATTTTGATGCCGAATAGAAACCCTGATAGGGTACGGCTATCCTTCCGGCAATAGAACTGATATTGATAATTTTCCCCTGCCGTTGTTTTCGCATAATGGGTAACACTGCTCTACACATGCGTACCATACCCATGAAGTTTGTATCCATCTGCGAAGAGATCTCTTCATCGGTAGCCATTTCCAGTGCACCGCCAATTCCCATACCGGCATTATTTATCAATACGTCGATATGTCCCTGTTCCTCCATGATACGGTTCACTGCACTGCGAACAGAATTTTCATCGGTAACGTCTGCTATAAGCATTCTTATCTGTCCGATATTTCCGTTGGCTATTCTCCGGCTTGTACCATAAACTACGTATCCTTTTCCGGCAAGTGCTTGTGCCGTTACCTTTCCGAAGCCCGAAGAAGCGCCGGTGATGAGTATTACTTGTGTTCTCTCCATGAATTAATCTGATTTTCCAGAGAGCAAAGATAAGGATATTCTGCACAAGTGGGCGGATATATTTAAGCTTTTAGAGGGATACTTCGTAAAAGTTTCTTTCGGTATACCCATACTGCAAGTGCGAAGTAGACAGCTGTCTGTATCCATAATGTGATGTATTCCGGTCGGATATCCGCCATGTCGCCTCCCATTGAGTTCAGTTTCACAAAAGCGAGTGTGCCCGGAGCGGCCGGTAAGATGTAATGTGCTGCCCGCCAATACCAAGGCATCAGTTCCATCGGATAGGATACACCGGAGAGGAAAATTAAGCCTACCGAAAAGAAGGCGATCATTAACAAGGGAGCTTCCGAATCGGTGAAATACCATGAAGCGGCCAGCCCGAAAAAACTGGTTGCTAACAGATAGGGGATAAGCATGATAAGGATATCCCTGCCGCTGCCGATATTCGGGATGCTGAAAAAATGTGGTAACAAGCCTAATAGAAAAAAGGCAAAGACGGCATACAGGCTGCAATAAACAAACGTTTTTCCGGCAACGATGCGTGTTGCCGTTCCCCAACTGTGACCGAAAGGAAGATAGGCACGGACACCTTTGTTCTGGTATTCGTCTCCCGTCACCATGCCGATAACCATTAGCAGCGTTTGGAAGATGATGACCATCATTACTGCCGGAATAAGGTAAGAACCATATCCTTCGGTGTAGTTGTATAGTGCCGTACCGGATACATTGACAGGCTTTGCCAGAGCTACCGCTATCAATCCTTGCGGAGGAAGGAATACGGCACCGTCCGGACGATAGGCATCGTTTATGGCAAGCATGACTCTTGATGACGCTTCCTGCAAAGCTTCGAAATAGAGAAAAGCGTCTGTTGTGGCGTATAAGGAGAATACAGCTTCCTCTCCTTGAAAAACGCGGTCTTCAAAGTTATGTGGGAGGTAGAGTATTCCTTGTACTTTTCCTTGTTTCATCCATTCTTGCGCTTCGTGATAATCCATGGCTTGGGCATAGATTTCTACTTGTGGAGTGGCACTCAGCCAACGGATATATTGCCGGCTGAGACTGCTGTGAGAGTTATCTACTACGGCGACAGGGGCTTTGGTTACGATGTTGGGCGCATACATATAGTTGTAAAGCAGTCCGTACACGAAAATACCCCCCATCAACACCAGCAACACGGCATAGCTGGTGCTGATAGCGCGGAATTCGCGTGTAATAATGAATGCTATTTGTGAGAGTTTATTGGATGTTTTCATATTTATGACTGATTATAGCTCGTTTCAAATGGGGAATCATTGCCAATGCCAACAGGGGGAAGATGCAGAGGATCACTGCCGAAGGCCATAGATAGACAAAACCGCCTCCGGAATAGAGCATGGTTTGTGTGATCTCTGTGAAGTGTCGTACCGGAAAGAGATATGACGCGTCGCGTACCAACGGATACATATTGGGCACAGGGAAAGTGACACCGGACAAGGTTGCCCCTAATGAACCTACCATAGACACAATGCTGATAATGAGTGCTACGGCCGGGAAAAGGGAAAAGATGAAAAGTGCCAATGCCTGTGTGGCGATGACAAAGAGGACGGTCATTGCATTCATCAACAGCCAACTGCCATGAAAAGGAATATGCAGCATGCCGAACATGACGTAATTGCCGAATAGGGCAATAAGGCTGAAAATAACAGTATAAGGCAGGAGCTTGCCTGCTATGGCGGTAACCATATTCCCGCCGGCAGTTTCCTGTGCGGAATTTAATTTCGCTACCTACGGAATAGACTGTAACGAGTAGTATCAGTACCTGAAACAACACAAAAAAGAAAGGCTGGCTCAGGTAAACCGAGTAGTCCAGCGAGGGATTGTAAATCGGATGATCACTGGCCTGTACGGGCAAAAGGAATGTCTCTATCTGCTGTTCGCTTACTCCTAATGCCACTGCCTGCATGGCTATGGGCGATAAAGCGACCGGTGCCAGTGAAGTTTCGAAAGCTGCCATCAGTTCGCCGCCTACCGAGAGTAGTGCATAGTGATAATAGTAGGAGAGGGTGGCATCTTTACCTGTTATGGCATCCTGTTCAAAGCGGGGAGGGATGGAGAGGTATCCGTATATCTCTTTGCGTTGTACAGCTTCGCGGGCGGCAGCTTCGTTGACAAAATGACGGGTTACTTTAAAAGTAGGAACGGCAGACAGATTTCTCACTATGGTTCGTGAAGTCGCCGTATTATCTTGGTCTACAATGCCGATGGGGATATTCTCCATTTGCCCGTTTCCGAAGATGGTGGCCATGAAGAAGAGGGTGAACAACGGAAGTACGATGCAAGTACCGAAGTAAAGGCGTCGTGAAGTCATCCGCGTCCACTCACGAAGCAGAACGGCAGTTAGCCGGGAGTGGGAAGCAGGAAGTCGGAAGTCGTTTGCCATACCGGTCCTCCTTATTCCAATGTTAATAATACCGACATTCCCGGGCGTAATCCGTCTATTGTCTGGGTAGGGCGCGCGTGTATTTCGAAAGTTTGCAGGTCATAGCTGCCTGTCTGCTTGGTCGATTTCCAGGTGGCGAAGCTGCCCAACGGGCTGATGTAATATACCTCAAACTCTACATTTTTCCGGGCGATTGCAGGAACATCGGCTACGAACTTTCCACCGATACGGAAGTTCGGCATCAAATCCTCGCGGACGTTCAATACGGCATGTACGTCGCTCATCACTACCAGATTCATGATCGGCGTTCCCGGAGCTACCAGTTCGCCACGTTTGGGAAAGATGGTAGCTATCTGCCCGTCTTCCGGTGCTGTGAGCCGTGCGTCCATTAATAGGGAGGTAACTTCGTCTACTGTGCTTCGTGCCGCATTTACCAAGCTTCGTGCCGATGCTTTATCTTCGCTCTGTGCACCATCTACGGCCATCTGATACTGTTCATAGGCAGCGCGCTCGGCGGCAACGGCGGCTTTGTACATTGCTTCTACTTCATCTTTTCGTTGTGAAGTAACCACACTGTCTTTATATAGGGTAAGTATCCGGTCGTAGGTCGTTTTGGCCAGCGTCAGGTCACTCTTTGTTTTATTCCAGAGTTGCTGTGCCGTGGCAATGATCTGTCGGCGGGTTCCTGCGTCTATCTTTTTGTTTTGTTGCACTGCTACCTGCTCCAAAGCGTCTACTTGGCGGTATTTGGCTTCTATCGTAGGGCTGTTTATTACCACAAGAGTATCGCCCTGTTTCACCCAGTCGCCTTCGCGCACCAGGAATGTGTCGATACGTCCCGGTAACTTTCCACTGATACGTATTTCTGTTGTTTCCACTTGACCTTGCAGTACAAGCGGTTGTTTACGCATCAGTATCATGCCAATGGCCGTGAACAGCAGGACAGCTACGAGAACAATAATAAAAGCGATGCTCAGGCTTTTTCTGTTTGAGTGTTCTCCGTTTTCTTTAGGGGGGAAAGCAGAAGGAGTCATCTCCTTTTTAGTATCTTCTGTATTCATATTTTCAGGATGGGTTATATTGTTTTTATTCATATGGATTATTTTTATTTCATATCTTCCGGAAGCGGAAGGGAAGTTGGAACAGTAGAGGCATAGCGGCTGAATTGTTCCGGCGTTCCGCACAGCGCCAACAGGTTCATTAGTGCTACATCATATTCGTAATAGGCGGCAAGTCTTGCCACTTTCACTTTAGATAACATTGTTTCTGCATCGATCACTTCGGTAGAAGTAGCCATTCCTTCCGTAAATGCTTTTTTACGCATCCGTACCAGTTCCTCACTCAGTTCGATGGTAGTATTCAAGGCCCGTACATTATCTTGGGCCTGTTGCATCTGGCTGTATAGTTTGTCTACTCCTATGGCAAGGTCGTCTTTGGCCTTTGCCTGTCCCAATGCCAATGTCTGGCTTGTCAGTTTCGACTGCCGGATTCGTTTTTTACGTTCCAGTCCGTCGAAGAGATTCCATGTGAAACCGACTCCTACCATCGTACGGGGCAGGAGATTACTCTGAATCCCGTGCGAGTATAATGTCTGTTTGCCGAAAAGGGCGATATTGGGCATATATCCGCTTCGGTCGATCTTCACTTGTTGTTTCGCTATATGCTCCTGAAGATTTAGCTGGTTGACGAGATAGTTACTGGTGTTTACTGCAAGTATGAATTCCATTTTGGGTGGAAGTGAGTCGTTGATGAACAGGGGAGAAGAAGGTGCGATGTTACCGTTTTCTCCTTCCATGTTGAGCAGTGTTTTCAAAGTGTTCTGCACTACGGTTTCTTCTTTTCGTGCGGCTTCCAGTTCCCGCTTTGCTTCATCCATATTGACTTGTGCGAAGAGTCGTGCCGCCTTGTCGATCATTCCGGTGGCTTCTAATTTTAGGGCATTCTCATAATGTTTAGTTAACCCGTTGTACGTTTCTTCGCGTACGGCAACGACTTGTTGCGCCAATCTTAGTCCATAATAACTTTCGGCGAGCAGTGTACGTTGGGCGGCATCCACCTGTCCGCGAGTTTCGCGTGCCAAGTCTACCATTGTATTACCGATCTTGCTGGCATGAAACCGTTTTCCACCGGCAAAGAAAACCCATTCGGCAGTAACATCGACCGTTGTCAGGTTACGCGGAGCCAAAGGGAAGATTAGCGTATTGGCTCCTATCTGATCGAGAATGCCACTGATGATCTGATCATCAGGAATGATGCTGTGCACAAAATCTTTTGCCGGATCTGTAAATTGTGATAGCGGTTGTTTGACCTCTATCTTTTCCGACATATGTACAAATGCCCCGGTAGATTGTACGCTCGGATACCAAAAAGCATTCAGCTTTCCTTTCTCGCTTTTAGCTATTTCCACTCCTTTATCTGCAATCTTTAAGCTTTGATTGCCGGTATGCAACAATTCCAGTGCTTCTTCAAAACTAAGAGATTGCTTTCCATCCGGGACGGCCTTTGGGGTAGTGTTGTAAGCACCCTGCGCCATCATTACCGGCATAGACAAACTAACTGATAATAAAAT
>OGPO01002242.1_pt1 | contig 10466 bp, 6 predicted proteins | sample 1553041 | NCBI WGS metagenome assembly OGPO01 (sample SAMEA2580281, study PRJEB22360) | human gut metagenome | biome: human gut; feature: human-associated habitat; material: faeces | place: Denmark | collected 2008/2010 | reverse complement strand
AAGGTTTTTTGAGCGTTAAAGTCAAAAGATCTTTTCTTGTGGTGGCAAATAGAGGCAAGGTATTTTCCCTAATCAAGTTGAGTCTTCTCGCTCTTAGTTTTTTACAGTGATAAGCCAAGTGTGCGAGCATGTAGGGTATTGATAACTTGATTGAAAACTTAAGGATTAGCATCAGGAGCGGGCGTATAGAGAATATTTGAGCGGGCGATGGAAAATGCTTGGAGTTAATAGGGAAAGCCCAAGCGACCTTTAGGAAGCATGGGCTTTTAAATTTTTGTTAGTTGAGGGGCTGGCTCTGGCTCTGGTTCTGGCTTTTGGCTGTGGCTTGAGCATGCTCTTGAGTTGGTTGAGCTTGGGAGGACTGCTCTGACTTTTCTAGCATGAGGTAGTTGTAGCCTTCGTGGGTGTTGGCATTTTCGATAGTGGAGTAGACATTATCGATAGCGATAAGGGCCTCGAAGCTTGGTTGCCACTCAATAAGGCGAGCGGTGTGCATGTTAAAGGAAATACTTAGCGGGGCATGGAAAATCTGGCTAATTTCCTCAGGTTTTTTGCCATCAATAACGATTTGCTTAACTACATTGGCTTCAAACAGAGAAGCGTGGATCATATCGCTCTCAGAGAGAGATAACAAAGCTCCAGCTCTTACATCCTCATCACCATATTGTGAGTAAATAGGAATACCACGATCAATAAATGGTTTAATCAATGGGAATAGGGGCTCTTTAGGGCGATAAACCAAGGTTAAGAATAGGGCATCTAACTTTTCTTGGGAAAGCTCTTTTAAGCAACGCTTAAAGTCAGCATCGGCTTGCTTTAAGTTACGACCCATAATATCGCCATAGCATGGGACAAGTTCAAAGCCCATGTTTTTAGCTAAAGATCTAATTTCAAAGATATCCTGACCTGATTGATTGTCCTCAGTATTATCAATCAAGATACCCATGCGTTTAAACTTTAATAAATTGTGGAATAAGACCACCTCAGCCATATAGCGGGTACGATCTTTTTGGACATGGATATTAGGCTTATCAGAGTAATCGCCAGGGCCAATGATACCTGCACCCTCAGGTGAGGTAGCGTCGATTACTAGTACTGGAATACCTAAGGTAGAATCAGCATAGTAAAGGCCAGTGATAGTACCAAAAGTCCAAATCATATTGATTTGGCCATTAGCAATTTGTTGTTTGTAGGTTAATTTGTCCTCATAGACACCTTTGCGATCCCAATTGTAATTGTGAAAGGAGCCTTCTACAAACTCAATACAACCGCCTTTAGTAGCTTGTGCAAGCTTATCAAACTCACCAGGGGAGCTGTAATCAAAGTCTGGATTATAAATAGGAGGATAAGTCTTAATCAGATTATCTTCCATTAAGGCTATAGTCATGCCTTTGAATACTTTACTAAAGTCATTAAAGTTGCCAGATTGATTAACAGCAACACGCCACTTTTTACCTTGTGGGCATTTGCTTGCGTCTATAACTGTGGTGTTCTTGTCCTCGCTGTCATTATGCTTGGTGGCACTACGCTTATGGTTAGCGAGCATGAGCTTGGTATAGAGATCTTTTTCATCATGAGCCATATTGCTCTTAATGTAGTTCAAGGTCTCTTTATAAGGATCAGCGGCCAGCTCATCAAAGTTAGGATTAGCCTTAGTATTAGCATCAAGCTTAGTTTTGCTGCCTAAGGTTTTAGGATCCTCAGATGAAGAGATTTGAGATATGAGAGTATTAGAGCCTACAGCTGGGCCTTGGCTTGACTCTTGAGACAGGCTTTGAGGCTGGCCTTGAGTCTGGCCTTGGGCCTGAGCATTGGCCTGGATGTGAGTAGGCAATTGGGCTGGCTCTTGAGCGTAGCTTGGAGCAATGGCAAAAAGAGCTACTGGTAGGCATAGGGAGGATAGCAGGCAAGATCGATTGTTTGCTTGCATAATGTTGTCTACTAAGACAAGCTTTAATGCCTTAATAAAAGATAATTTAATCGATCTCATTACTTAGGAGCTCCCTACAATCTCTCTTGGCCATGAATAATCATATTGCTAAAGATAGCTGTCAACATAATCTTGCTATTTTAGCAAAGCGGCTGAATTATAATAAACGAAAAATTAAAATGTGTTGTTTAAGCAATTACTTCTTGGTTAGTCAAATAAGTCTCAGGTAATTTTTAAGTGCAAGACTATTTAGTAGCAGTGGTTTTTCCATTAGAATTAGCTCAGCTATTATTTACCTTATTTATGGGCACTAGGGCTTATTAAGCAAAGTTTTTTACTGTCTATCCTTTGTGCAACATCAGCTAGTTTAAAGCTCTTAAGGTAGTGAAGTAAAAAAGTCGCAATTCATGCGTAAAAAGGCTTAACAATTACAGATTAATTGCGATATATTTAGGTTTTCTTTCTCATAGAAGACAGTCTATGAATAAGCTTAGATGTCTAGCTTTAGTAGGTAGAGGGCTTAGGCATTATGTGCTATGAGCCATTGGCTCATCTGTAATGTGGTGATAATTTGCTTGCATATTATTACAATAGTCCTAAGCGCCTAAGCGCCTAAACGCATAGTCGATAGTAATTAATTAGCTTAAGATAATAGTTGCATTTGTCTGTATGTACATTGCGGTGCTATTACTGGCTGTTAGTATGAACCCTTTTTGTGGTGGGCTCAATTAGCTACTTTCATAATAATAGACATAATCTACATCTATTGGTCATGTTATAAACTTTTTGAGCACAGTCATTACTATAATGCTACTAAGCCCTGTGGTGCTGTATAAGTAGGTCTGATTGCATGGCTAAATGGGGGCAGATTTACTGACATTTAAAGTCAGTTTTTATTGCTATAGGCGGCATTGTTTAGGTATGAGGTTATGCTAAATGCAACGCTTGTGTACAAGCATGTAGGCATGGTTTCATAAGAGCTGTTAAGTGGGCTCTCTGTTTGTTTGCTTGCTAAATTATTTCCACCTGTACGGACGACTTTTAATTAACCAACAGCAAATGATATAATTTATATATTAATTATAGCTTGTACCAAGCAGGGGGCAGTATGTCTAAGTTAAATCCTAAAGTTGTTATCACTACTTGTATTCAAATTGAAGAAAACGGTAAGGTAACTACAATACCGTTATCCACTAAATTAGAGGTCGATAAAGTAACCCCTAAATCTATGGATGATGTTATGAAATGTGTTTGTAATACAGAAGAGTACATTGGCCGTGTTAAAAACGAGATGTTCTCATCAGTATGTTCTGCTATACAAAATAATGAGGTCAACTCAAAAAAAAAAAGTAAACATTCAGACCTTGAACGGAGTTTGCAAACTTGAGGTCAACGCTGTTTTTGTTCCTAATCATAACCCTAATCTTACTTTTAGGACTCCTAAATTAAATTTTGCTATTCTAAGTCAACTTTCCCACTCTTCATATAGGGATGTCCATATCGATCTTAAAAATTACAATATATGTGCTATTGGTGTATCCACCCTTAAGGATCTTGCAGAGAGTGAGGGGGCAAGAATTAAAGCCTCTTTTAATGAGCAAAGAAGCAATATTTTAATGAAACATGATTTTAATCCTGATACTGGAAGACCTAATAATGAGGCTGCATTGGTTGCAGCCTGTAAAAATGCTCCTAAAAGCCTGGAGCTAAGTAAGCTTGCTCAAGCAGTACAAGAGTTTAATAAAAACCAGCCTGGGCTCGATGATAAATCCAACTTAATACGTAGTTTACGCTTTATAAACACCATCGAAAACTCAAAAGAGCTTATAGTGCAAATTGATATTGATGAGGTTCTAACTAAGAAACAGAAGTTTGACCGCAATAGAAGTTGTGTAAACACGCCAGCAGCTAAAGCGACAGGCAAAACTAGAGAGTCTCAGATTCAACTCAATCAGAACAAAATAGAAGCACGTTCTGATAAGAAGAAAGAATTTGATGCTCTAGCTGTATCTGCTTATCAAAATGAGCATCGTAACGTCAATACAGCTGTTATTAGAGTAACATGGGATGGCTTTGTGCATGTAATCAAAGGCGAATCTGTAACCGAAGCGTTAAAATCGCTAATGGCATTACTGCTTGAAAATAACCTTCTTACTACCAGACGCTTGGTGTTTTTTATGGATGGAGCTAAGAGTCTTAAAAGTAAGATTAAGGACATGTTTAGCTTTGCGTCATATCATATTATTTTGGATTGGTACCATGTATCTGTCTCTGTACTTCAACATTTAAGTATGGCTCTTAGTGGCACTATTGCTCAAAAGCGTGAACATCGCTCTGAAGTTTGTAAACATATTTGGCATGGCAATCTTCAGTATGCAAGAGAGGTAATCCTTAATTTTCAAAATAAAGGGATTGTACGTAATAAAGCTAAACTTCAGACTCTGTTAAACTACTTGTATAACAAACAAGATGAGCTTACTTGTTATGCATTAAGAAAGGATATGAATCTTTCAAATAGCAGCAGCCAAGCTGAAAAGTACAATGACATTTTAGTTGCCTCCAGACAAAAAAATAATGGCATGGCTTGGTCTGTTGTTGGAAGTAATGACCTTTCAAGCATTAAGGCAGCAAAGGTTAATAACAAGCTCTATATTCACCTAGAAAACCCAACTAAAAATCAATGGTTTAAAGTCTGTGATGCCTGCAATGAAGTAGATCTAATGGCAGCATAGTCATATTTCTCTATGCTATATATACAATATCCTGACAAAACACGCTTTTTTAGCTAGTTAGTACTTAAAATGGTGAATTCGTCGTCCGTACAGGTGGAAAACATCATATAATGATACCCCACATTTTTTTGCGGGGATGTAGGCTCTAAACATAATAGGGGGCTTTGTTCAAAAAAGATAAAGCAAGACCATAAATAATGAAAGATATGACCTTGCTTTAATGTAGAGGTAGTAACTACGGCTATTAGTTAATTACTTTTCTTTTTCTTTTTAGTATCTTTGGCGTTGAGATCTTTTACTGAATCACGTCTTACTAAAGACACATCTAAACGGTGTGGTGGGTCTAATGGGTTGCGGCTATAGAGGGTGATAGCACGATTTACTGCCTCTTCGGCCATCCTTTTAATTGGATTATCAATAGTAGTTAGAGCTGGCCATGAGCAATAGCTTAAATAGAGGTTATCAAAACCTGTAATACTAATATCATCAGGAACAGTAAAGCCATTAGAGTAAAGCACTGGGATAGCACCTATAGCCATTACATCAGAATAACAAGCAATAGCTGTGAAGTCTTTACCAGGTTTTAATTTGGCTAATAAGCTCTTAGTAGCTTGTGCTCCACCTTCGATAGATGGAGGGGCTTCTGCTACTAAATTAGGGTCAAATTTAAGATGGTACTTAGTTAGTGTGTCCACATAGCCCTGAAGACGTTCAGAGGCATCGAGAATTTGGTGAGATGAATTGATAAAGGCAATTTTGGTATGTCCTTTTTCAATCAGTTCACCTACGGCTAAACATTCACCTGCATAATTATCACAGTTAAGGCAGCGCTCTTCATATCCTTTAATGACACGATTAATTAGTACCATAGAGTCAACACGGTCAAGATAATCGCGCATAATATCGTCATTTAAAGCCAAAGCGTGTACTACTAAACCACGGCACTTATAAGAAATTAAAGAGTCAATGGCTCTTTTTTCTCTTTCTGCGTCATGATGTCCTTGGGCAATTAATAGATTAAAACCAGAAGCCTGGATAGCATCATCACAAGAGCGAATAGCAGTAGCAAAGTAGGGATCAGATACATCTGAGACAACCATGCCTATAGTATTTGATTCACGTTGAGCTAAGGCACGGGCATTAGCATTAGGTGAAAAGTTAAGTTCTTTTTGAGCTTTAAGTACAGCTTCTTTTACAGCAGGGCTAACCTTAGCCGAATTGTTAATTACTCGAGAGACGGTTGCAATGGATACATTAGCTCTCAATGCTACATCACGTATGGTGGGCATCTTTCTATTTTAACTCCCCAAAAAAATCATCTGCATCTATATAAACTAAGATTAAGACTAGAAGAAAAAATAGTTTAGGTAAAGTTCAGCAAATTCTTGTCTTAGCTTAGGTATTAGATGAATTACAACAATTTGTCCTTAGGTAACCAAGAACACATTTCACCACACACTTTAAAAAAGATAATAGCGATGAGTGTCTCCTATACTGTATAGCATAAAGCTTTAAGCAAGCTTTGTGTTGTTAGTTGTCAAAACTGTACACTCTCTAATTAGTTAAGTGTAATAGCATTACACATAGTTTGGCTAAAGAATAAGGGAGTGACAAGGTAAACAAACGGCTTTGTAGAATAGAAGTGACTATTAGTTTAACTAATGTAAACGATGAAAGTCGTTTAACAGTATAAGGCCTTAAAGATGATTCTCTCTATCATATACATCACAAAATTTAATTTAGATCAAAAAATCATGAGTAAACCAAACAGGTAGAGGAAATTTCAATTAAATAATATCTGTGGTTGTATGACAGGCTCTAAGATATAGTAAAGCTTAGAACAATATATGCGTTTTTAAGCCATTTGTAGGAACAATATGCATAGCTACTTTGACAAAAAATCATGATAAATAAGCCAATTAGGGACAACGATAGCTATTTTGGTCAGTAATGAGACAAATTAAATTATTTGTGAAGCTTGCTAATAAATTAGCTATAATACAATCACAAACTTGACCATAACAGGCGCTGTGCGCTTAAGATTGCATCTTAAACAATAGATAGCAATTTTTTTAGTATGCCAACTAAAACCATTTCTAAAGGTTTCCCCGCTATAGGCGGCACACTAATAAAGCGCAGCTGACAATCAAGTTTTTTTAGGATCTTCTTTTTATAAATTTTATTTTTAAAGTTCAAGCTGGCTTTTCAGTTTTTAGGTTGTGTGTTTTTTTAGGGACTGAATTGCTGCTTAATTGAGGAAGAACTTAAAAAAGATAAGTATTTGTAATGAGAATTTGTAGCGTTGAGAGCTGGCTCAATTTAGTTAAAGTCATATTGCTTTACACTAAATTGTTAGGCAAAACTAAGTTTATAGCTTAACTTTTGCTGTGCTACTTTCACTATGCTTTTATCAAGCATTAATGAAAAATAGTTGAGCTTAATCTTAAGACTAAAAGCATGAGGAGCGTTTAGTACTAGAGGTAGAGTTCTACTGTTTTGCAATAAGTTTAGGACATAGTTCATGGCTACTATTTTAGTTACTGGCGGTGCAGGTTATATTGGTTCTCATACTGTAATTGAACTCGTTAAGGCTGGTTACGAGCCTATTATTTTTGATAACTTTTCAAATGCGAAGCCAGCTGTTTTAGCTCGTATTAAGCAAATCTGTGGCCGCTCTGTTCCATTTTATGCAGGCGATATTCGTGTTTACGAGCAATTAGCTCAAGTTTTCAAAAATCACAAGATTGATGGCGTAATTCACTTTGCTGGCCTTAAGGCAGTAGGTGAGTCTGTAAAGAAGCCTTTAGAGTATTACGACGTAAACGTAAATGGTTCTCGTGTTTTACTTCAGGTAATGAGTGATTTTGGTTGTAAGAACTTTATCTTCTCTTCTTCTGCTACCGTATACGGTGAGCCTGATGCTGTACCTTTAACTGAGGATAGCCCAGTTAAGAGAGCTAACTGCCCTTATGGTCAAACTAAGGTTGACGTTGAGTACATGGCTCAAGAATTACAAATTGCTCATCCTGAATTTTCCATTACCTTATTACGTTACTTTAACCCTGTAGGCGCTCATGAGTCTGGTTTAATTGGTGAAGATCCACGTGGTATTCCAAACAACCTCATGCCTTACCTCACTCAAGTTGCTGTAGGTCGTTTAGAGTGCTTATCAATCTTTGGTAATGACTACCCAACTCCAGATGGTACCTGTATTCGTGACTACATCCACGTTGTTGACTTAGCTGTAGGCCACGTAGCTGCCTTAAAGCACTGCTTAGACAATGCTGGTGTTCACATTTACAACTTAGGTACTGGTAATGGCTATAGCGTATTAGATATGGTTAAGGCCTTCTCTAAGGCTATTGGCCGTGAGTTGCCACATAAGTTTGCCCCACGTCGTGCAGGTGACGTAGTAAGCTGCTATGCTGATCCTGCTAAGGCTAAGAACGAGTTAGGTTGGGTTGCAACTCACACCTTAGACGACATGACTCGTGATGCTTATAACTGGCAAAAGAACAATCCAAACGGTTACGAAGACTAATTTATTAGCTTAGCTAATACTTAGGTCTGCTAAAGTAGAGTTTGGTTGCCATATTAAATTTCTCAACCGCCATTGAGAGATTTATTTTCCCAAGCTAAATGATATTAAGACCACTTGATCAATTAGTTTAGGTTTGAGCACTTAATGCTTTAGTGCCTTAAGTAATTACTTTTTTTGCTTATGCTTAACTTTTTAAGCATATTAAGATCTTAAACCGAATAATCAAGAAGAGCCCCCCAACTCCATCAAAAGCCTAAGGTAGTTGGGGTGCTAGGAATAATATTATGAGTAATTTCAACGTATCCGATCATCCACACCGTCGTTATAACGCTCTAACTGGTGAGTGGTTATTAGTTTCTCCACACCGTGCTAAGCGCCCTTGGAATGGCCAGGTAGAGAAGAATAGTGCTGAGCAAAAGCCAACTTACGATCCTTCTTGCTACTTATGCCCAGGCAATACCCGTGTTAATGGCGATGTTAATCCTCAGTATGAGCAGAACTTCGTTTTCACCAATGACTTTGCTGCTTTAATGCCTGATACTCCTCTTGATGCTCCAGAGGGCGATGATTTATTCAAGTTAGAGCCAGCTCGTGGTACTGCTCGTGTTATCTGCTTTAGCTCCGATCACTCTAAGACTTTACCAGTAATGGAAGTTAAAGAGATCCGTGGTGTAGTTGATTTATGGGCCTCTCAGTTAACTGAGTTATCTCAAGAGTATAAGTGGGTTCAATTATTCGAGAACAAGGGCGCTATCATGGGCTGCTCTAATCCTCACCCACATGGCCAAATCTGGGCTTGCTCTTTCTTACCTGATGAGATCACCAAGGAAGTAAAGCAACAAGATGCTTACTTTGCTAAGCATGGTCGCCCATTATTATTAGACTACGTTGAGCGTGAGCTTGAGTTAAAAGAGCGCATTGTAGTTGAAACTGAGCACTTTGTAGCTTTAGTTCCATACTGGGCTTTCTGGCCTTTCGAGACCATGATTTTACCTAAGTTCTTAGTTAAGTCTATCAACGAGTTAACTGATGAGCAGCGTGATGATTTAGCTTTATGTATTAAGAAGCTTACCACTCGTTACGACAACCTCTTTGAGTGCTCATTCCCATATTCTATGGGCTGGCACAATGCACCTTCTGATGGCAAGCCTCATGATGGCTGGCAGTTGCATGCTCACTACTATCCACCACTCTTACGTTCAGCAACCGTTAAGAAGTTTGTGGCTGGCTTTGAGTTACTTGCTGAGAAGCAACGTGATCTTACCCCAGAGCAGGCAGCTGATCGCCTCCGTGCTTTAGATGATGTTCATTACTCAAAGAAGTAAGATTTAACTCTTATTCTTAAGATCATAGGCCTAGCCTAAAAAGTTGAGGTTAGGCCTTTTACCCTATAGATCAAGCAAATATCATCAAGCTTCTTTGTTAGTTCATTATAGGTAGTCGGCTACCAAGTAAGCTTATAGTTCATTACCTATAATGTAGCTAAATCCCTATTTTTACTTTTCTCCATAGTGCTAAAGGCTTGTTCCTGCTTTTGGTCAAACACGGAGAGCTTTACGGGTCATTAGTAGTTGGTAAGACTGCTAAGCCATCAATACATAGTATGCCGCCTGTAAAGTGAGGTAAAGATTTCATCTTTATCTAATTGTGGTTGCTGCGCATACTATGCCTTATCCCTAGTGATAATGCCTTTGGCAGCAATCATATTAGGAACATTGTTAGTTGTTAGTGGTGTGCTTTGACTTATTGTATGCACTTAATTTAGCTCTTGATTAGCTAATAATATGAGGGCAGACCATAACATTAAAAGCCAATTCTTTTAGGCTTAATGTTATGCTTCTATTGTTAGTTGAGCTGTCAATTAGGACATTTTCAAAGCACACATTTTCCATTCATCCAAACCAATCCCACTAAAAAGCTAACCTCCTCACCTCAAACCTCGCCCCCGCATCAGCGCATCACCTCACTCCAGCAGCGCATCACCGCAGCACTGTACCAGCACAATAGGCAACGCTATAACACTGTGCCTGTGCAATAGAGTAAGTGAGCAGCATCGCATCACCGCAGCACTGTGCCAGCGCAATAGCGCAACGCTATAACACTGTGCCTGTGTACTTGAGCTAGTGAACAGCAGCACTGTACCAGCGCAATAGCGCAACGCTATAACACTGTGCCTGTGTACTTGAGCTAGTGAACAGCAGCACTGTACCAGCGCAATAGCGCAACGCTATAACACTGTGCCTGTGTACTTGAGCTAGTGAAC
>OGPO01002241.1_pt1 | contig 10480 bp, 7 predicted proteins | sample 1553041 | NCBI WGS metagenome assembly OGPO01 (sample SAMEA2580281, study PRJEB22360) | human gut metagenome | biome: human gut; feature: human-associated habitat; material: faeces | place: Denmark | collected 2008/2010 | reverse complement strand
CTGCGCGCACTTGACACAAACTCGACATGCGCAAAAAGCGTGCGCAGAAATGAGCGAGAAAGATGACAGAAAAATTATATGATGTGAATGCGTATCTGACAGAATTTGATGCGGCGGTCGTAAGCTGCCAGGTGTTGAAGGAAGGCACAGAGCGAGACGTGAATGGTCAGCTGGCAGTTGGCGAAGCAGCGCGGCCGGATGCGCCACTCTGGGAGGTTGCTCTGGATCGAACCGCCTTTTATCCGGAGGGCGGCGGTCAGCCCTGCGATTTCGGTGTACTCGGCGGCGCCCGGGTGACAGATGTACAGGAAAAGGACGGCATAATTTTCCATTTGTGCAGCGCCCCGTTGGAGGTTGGAAGCTGCGTGCATGGAACCATTGACTGGGACAGAAGGCTGATGCATATGCGGGAGCATTCCGGAGAACATATCATTTCCGGTATCATCTGTCATACCCACGGCTATTCGAATATCGGCTTCCATATGGGAAAGGACTGCGTGACGATCGATTTTTCGGGACCGCTGACGGCAGAACAGATTCAGGAGGCGGAAGACCTGGCGAACCAGAAGGTACTGGAGAATATAGAAATTCTGGCGGAGTATCCGGACAGGGAGACCCTTGCAACACTGGATTACCGCAGTAAAAAAGAGCTGACCGGGGCGATCCGCATCGTTACGATTCCGGGTGCGGATGTGTGCGCCTGCTGTGGAACGCATGTGAAATACACAGGTGAGGTCGGACCTATCAAGGTCATTTCTGCAGAGCATGCAAAGGGTGGAAGCCGTCTGGATATTCTGATCGGGGAAAAAGCGCTGGCAGATTATAAGTGCCGATTCGAAAACACGCAGAAAATCTCGGCATTGCTGTCTGTAAAGCCGGAGCAGACCGCGGAAGCAGCCCAAAAGCTGCTGCAGACGGTGGCTGATCTAAAACAGGAGCTCGGCGCGTTAAAGCTGCGCCTGCTGGAAGAAAAGGTGGATGCCGTAGAGACCGGAAGCAGCGCCTGCGTGCTGTTTGAGCAGGGACTGAGCACAGTGGACGTCCGTAAGCTGGCGGATAAGCTGGCACAGAAGGTCTTATTTGCAGCAGTGTTTAATGGCAGCGATACAGATGGCTATCAGTATGTGATCTGCGCATCTGACCGGGATGTTTCGGCGTTTGGCAAGGCGTTCAACAAGGCACTTTGCGGGCGCGGCGGCGGGAAAAACCCAATGATTCAGGGACAGGTAAAAGCAGAGCAGAAAGCAATTTGGGAATACCTGACAAAAGGAGGAGTTTTACAGGATGGAAAATAAAGATAGAAAGATTGTGTTTTTTGACATTGACGGAACGCTGGTCGATGGACCGACCCATCAGATCCCGCAGAGTGCAGTGGAGGCGATCCGTAAACTTCGCGAAAATGGACACCTGGCATTTATCAATACGGGACGGACGTTGGTGAGCATTGAGCCGAGAATCCGCGAAATCGGATTCGACGGCCTGGTATGTGGCTGCGGAACACATATTTATTATGAAGGAGAAACGTTGTTTAGCCACAGCATTTTGCATGAAAAATGTACGGAAATCGTATATGAGCTGCGCAGACTCGGCATCCCGACATTTTTTGAAGCGGAGGAGCATGTGTATTATGACAGCCGCTGTATGAGTCCGGAGCTTGGCAATTCGGTTTCCAATTTTAAGAGTCTGAACTGCTCTGTGCCGGATATGCCGGAGCGGCCAGAGGACAGTGATGTGGTGTTTGATAAATTTTTCTGCCTGCTTCGTCCGGATGATCCGGTGGATAAGCTGAGAAGCTTTATCGGAGACGAATTTACTGCAGTGCCCCAGGGAGAGCATTATCTGGAAATCGTTCCGACAGGCTGCAGCAAGGCGGAGGGGATCCACATTTTACAGAAAAAACTGGGAATCCCCAAGGACAACTGTTATGCCATTGGGGACTCTGAAAACGATATTCCGATGCTGGAGGCTGTGCCCCACAGCATTGCGATGGGTGTCTGCTCCAAAACGATCCTGCCGTATTGCAGCTACCGGACCACGCCGGTTCTGGAGGACGGAATCGCGAACGCGTTAAAGCACTACGGGCTGATTTAAGCCGTCTACGCGGGTGCGATTGTACTGCGTGGACTGGTAACGGGTACTGGATGCCTGATACGGGATGAGATCCTCCTGTAGATTTTTAATGAAAGGATGATAAAAAAAGACGGGAAGAAAATCCTGTCTTTTTTTGTTCTGAGTGCTTATAGGTTCATAAATAAAACCCTTTCGTTTGCCATAGGCTCCTCCCACTACCTTTAGGTGGTGGGAGGAGCCTTGTAAATCTTTAATCGTTAACCCTGATTCTCAATATATTTTTGTATGGTAGTTGACGATACTTCTCCAATGCTGCAAGCAAAATATCCGTCTGACCAAAATATTTTTTTCTTCCAATACTGTTTAGACAGAAACGAACCATATTTGTGCCATAAATAATACGTTGTTTCTTGTTTTACAATTTTATCTAAAATTAAGATTGCTTGTGCATCTCTTATAAAAATATCAACTTCTTCTATTTTAAATTTTCTTTTTATATCAGATACTATTTTTTCATTTTGATGTGTAATTACTCTTATTAAATCAACTTCATTATTATAATCTTTATTCCAAAGAAAATAACATACACCACCCCTAATATTTGTATTAGAAAAAATATATTCAGGTGTTAAATAATCATGTATTAATTCCATATGTTTATCATTTAACATACTTTTTCTAAAATCATCTAATCCTTTTCCGCCTGTATACCAACGAGTTGGTATAATAAACGACATATATTTAGGTTCTACTTTTTTAGAGGATTCTATAAAATAATTATATATAGGCTTTGCACTAGCTTTAGCACCACCATCCATTATCATATAAGGTGGATTTCCTACAATCGCATCAAATTTCATTATTTCATTTCCTTCATTCAACCAAAAATTTACTCTTTGTATTCGCTTTATAAATCTACCTGTTTTATCAGTCATACTTTTTAATAAATCATCAAAACAATGTGCATTTATTCCTATTTTACTATTTGAATCTATTTGTTTATACCCTAATAGTGTTCTATTTGTAATATATTTAGCCATTTTTGTTTTACAAATGACAAAAATATTATTTCTTATTGTTTCTATCCAAAGATTATTTTCATCTTCTGTGGATATTTCATTTTTTACAGCTTTTAATCGTTCTAATTTATATCTGTATATACTATATGTCATATATAATGGATATAAACCTGTTTTAGAATTAACTTCCAAAATATGTGTATCTTTTTTATCAAAAATATCTTTTGTTACTTGTCCTCTATTTACTAAACGAGGTTCACTTATTTCTTCTAAATGCTCTTCATCAAAAAAATCATATCCACCTAAACAATCAGACATATGCATATTTACAACTCTCCAAGGAGTTAATACTGTTTCTTTATCTGGATTTTTAAAATATGAAAATAATTTTGTTATCTCTTTTATTCTTTCTAAAATAGGTAAATCGTCTGCACTTTTTACAATATCTCTGATTTTCAAACCTGCTACAATAAATACTTCCTTATCATAGTATTTTATAAACTCCTTAAATAAATCTTTTGTTACTCCTTTTGGCATAAATTCTTGCCAAGAAACATCATCTACTAATTCAGTTAAATTTTCTATAGTAATATCTTCATTAAAAGCAATATTAGCACCATAAATTAATAATGGTATACGAATAGATATTGATCTTAAAATAGATTTAGCAATAGCTTTATTATTTAATATTTCTTTACGTCTTTCTAATTCTTCTTTTTCTTCTGGCGTAAGTTCCTTTTTATTTTTCTTTTGTTTCTTTTCTAAACGCTCTAATTCTTCATATTCTTCATCAGTTAAACCTTGTTTATTAATATCTATTTGTTTAGTTTTACCTAAAGATTTTGTCTGCTCAAGAATTTTCTGTAACCCTTTAAATTTTTCTATATCAACATTTTGAAGTTTTAATAACTCATCACTATACAAACTATCATCATCAAAACCGTTTTTTATAGCCTTTTCAGCATAAACACGTTTTACTCTTTGTAACAATCTACTTGTACTAAGTTCTTTCATCTTAGTACCCTCTAAAGAAATTACTGGACAATAATTTAAAAAGGCTCCTAAAATTTTCTGTTTTTCTTCACTATTTATTCTTCCTGGTTTGGTTGATATATTTACTGATTCAGCAATTACTTTTAAAGCTCTATCTGGTGCAAAATCAAATACATAACAATCTGTTTTTATTTTTCCATTCAGATTACATGGCGACTGTACACGAAATATAGTCTGTAAATATGTTGAAGCTGACGTAGAATATGAACCTGCCAACATCATAACTGCTGTCCATTCTCTTATAGTTACGCCTGTTGTTAATTTTCCACAAGATAAAGTAATTGTATATCCTTCTGTACCTGCTTCTTTAATTGCTGTCTTCACCAAATTTAGAGCATCTTTATTTTCTTCTTCACTATCTCCATCTCCAGCTACATTAACAATCTTAAAAGCTGTACTTCCAAATACTGGATGAGATTTCATTAATTCACTTAATGCTTTTGCTTCTTTTACTCCAGGTACCATCCATAAAGTATGCCTAAATAAATCACGATATTTTTCAGTAGCAAATGGATAGTTGTTTTGGCTATCTTTTTTAGTAATTAAATTTAAAAAATTTATTATATCATTTTCATGAACAAAATCGCCAATATTAGCATTTTTAGGCATTGGTTTTAAATCAATTTTTATATTTCCTGTCCATGTACGAAAAAACTCTTTAAAATTAAATGCTTTATCTTCTACATATTTAGTCTTTAAAAGTTCGCCTAAATTATAAGTATAGATATGCATTTTAGGTAATTCTTCATATGGATTAGAATCACCAAAATGATTTTCACTCCATTTTTCTTTACTGTCTTGTTCCATAATATAGTCCCATGTATATACACATTTTTCATCATTATATTCATCAATAATATTAAATGGAGTTCCTGACAGTGCTAAAAATTTTGTATTATGACTACTATTTGATTTTACTAATCTTTTTATAACTTCATCACCTAATGCTGTTGTAGTTCCCTCATGTGCCTCATCTACAATAACTAAATCCCATTCAGTATCAAAAACATCATCATTTTTATCATAAATTCCACCAACTGTTTTTGAATTTCTCAAATCTTGAATAGAAGCAAAGTATACAAATTTCTTTTTTGATACTATTAGTTCTTTAAGACTACTATCTTTTTTAGAACCATAAATAAAATTTTTTTCATTATAAAAAATCTTATTAAAATCTTCTTCCCAACCTTTATCAACTACAGGTCTATGTGTAATAATTATAGTTTTATTAAATTTACATTGTCTTATAACTTCTAATGCTGATACTGTTTTACCAAAACGCATTTTAGCATTCCATAGCATTTTACTAAATTCTTTTTTCTTAGTACTAGTAAATAATTTTACTGTTTTATCTATTGCTTCTTCTTGTTCTAGGTGTATGTACCTTTATATCTTTCTTTAATAAATTTTTTTCATTATTTATGACAGCTTCAATTGCTTTTTTAGCTGTTTCTAAATCCACCCTAAACCATTCTCTACTTTTAACTAATTTTTCTGGTTTAATATTTGAAGCTTTCAATACATTATGTACTTCATAATCTCTAAATGCTACTAATTTATCTTTTTCATCTTTCTTGTCTTTTTCTTTTTTTACTGCTAATTGGGTATATAATAATTTATAATCTATACCTGCCGTATTTGTATATGTTTCTATTCTTTTTTTTGCTGATTTATTTAATAAAAAACAATTTGGTATTAATTTTTCTATTGGCTGATCTGTTTTTAACGTTGCATCACCTATTTTTAAAAGACCTTCATGTGCTTCATCATTTATTGCTAAAATATATATTAATTTATAACTAAATACATTTTCAAAGCTAATATTTTCCAAACTAATCATTCCCTCATTAAATTTTTAAATAATAATATTTTTCTAGCTCTCCAATCTTTGATTTTACATGGTAATGATATAGTATTTTCCATAGTATCAAAGGATTCAAATAAATTTCCTTGTTGATATAATCTACTATGCAAAGGTACAGTATTTGTTATTCCATCCATTTGCCATATATTCCAAGAAATTATAGTTGCTATAGTTTCTAACCATTTTAAAGAAATATCTTCTTTAAATCTCATTCTATAATTATCTATAAATGTATATAAAAGGTTTTCACGTGCTAATAATAAATTATCTCCTTGATATTCATATCCATATATACTTTGAAAAGCACGTACTACCCATTTAAACCATTTATCATCAGATACATTTTCATTTACAATTCTAATCTTTCTATCTAATAAACCTATACGATCTTTTACTTCTATATAATCTCCTGTTACAGTATCATATCTACTTACTAGATAAGGAGCTTCTCCACATGTAATTTCCATTCTTTTAGCATCAACATATTTATTCCATGAGAACTTTTCATTATCAGGAAATAAAATTTTTTTATCATTAGTTATCCAATTATTTTTTTGAGAAATATTAAATACATTTTTCCTACCAAACCATTGTTCATCAATTAAATTATTTTGTTCATTACAGATCCAAGATGGAGTAAATACTTCTGCTCTATTTTTAGTCCTTAAATTTTGTTCATTTTTTTCCTTAGTAATTCTTGGTTGAATAACAGTTCCATATATTCCTGTAATTTCTTCTATAGTAATTTGTTCCGAAGATAAAAAACCATTACCTAATTCAATATAATCATCTGTTGCCCAAATAATATTTTTATTTGTAGTTCTATCCTTCAATAAAATTTTTAATAAATTAACATCTATACGTATAATATCTTCTTCTAAGATATCTATTGATACATACTTTTCCAATTTTTTCTTCCTTTTAATATATTATATTAAAAAATATTATATCACATACATTAGTATATATTTCTCTGTTATTAAATAAAAATAAAGGTATAGCAATTTATGCTATACCTTTATTTTTCCATATTATATCTTCTTCTATAATACTCTATCGTTCTATACTCTAAAACATCTTTCATATTATCTACAAAAACTTTATTTTTTATAACCTCTTTTAGAGTTTCATTTAAAGCTAATGCAAAACCTTCTTTTTATTTTTATATTATAGTCTTATTCAACATAAAATAAACCCTTCTCAAATATATCAATATATTATTTTATTATACACTATCTATTTAACTAAAAAATTAATAAAAAAAGGATATGACTTTATGCCATATCCTTTCTTACATATTTTTTATGCTGAAAACAATTTCATTCTAAACTTTTTGCCGTTATCGGCAAGTTATCAACCGAAAATATCAATTATTTTTCAATTTTATTTTGCCGATAAAAATAAAAAATCCTTTAGAATTATATAAATATATTTCTAAAGGATTCTTCTATTACTTATCGTAAACACATAAATTATCCATGAATAATATCTGTATACTCTGGATATTGTGCTAACCTATCTTCTGGTGGTATGTGAACAGCTCCCGTAAATTTGCCCCTTGCCCAATCTGCATAAGTTCCCCAATAAAAATAACTAAAATACGTTCCATCTGTTACAGAAACATTATATTCAAAAATTTCTGGTGCAAAAGTTCCTTGCTCATTTATAATACCAGCAAATTTAGCATTTAATCTAATATGTTTTGCTGGAATTATATCTGATAAATCAATATAATTTACACCATCTTTTAAAATCACCTTTTTCTTATCTATTAAATGTACCATATTATCTGAAACTTCAATTGTTAATACAATAGAAGCATTAAATGGAATATTTGCATTTACCATTAATTGTTGAAATTGCAATGTTTTCTTATTACATTTCAAATTATTACATTTACCTTCCAAATACTTCCATTCAGTTGTATGACTACCAATCGTTAATATTTCAGAAAAATCATAGTCAATAGCAAGACGCTTTGTAGATATATCTTTCTTTTCTGATTTAGATTTTAATTCCATTTCTGTTAATGAATCTAAATAAAATTTAACTTCTGATATCTTAGCATTCAAATGAGTATAATATTTTGGTCTACCTAATTCTGGTATAATATGACCAATATAAGAATAACCTATAAATATAGGTTGATCATCCCATTGACGCAATATTGATTCCTTTGAAATACCTTCTACATATGCTACTGGAATTCCATCTACATAAGAGGCTCCACCATGCTCTTTATCAAAAGACAGTGCATATCTAGCCATTTTATGCAATTTTATTTTTCCGCCTCGCCAATTTTTTTCAGTAATATCATGACAAATTCCCCATCTTAGAATACCGCTTCGTTCTACAACCATTCTAAACAAATAAGTTGCTCCCCAACCTACAGATTTTCCTCGAACCATCAACGGATTATGTCCCATTTCATTTTCATTAGCTAATCGTTGTATATTTGCTGAAACTATAGTTGTAAAACCTTTGTTAGCTATTAAATCTTTAGCAACAGGAATTTCAATATAATCTGTATCATTATCTAAGCAAAGTTGATAAGTATTTTTATATTTTTCTAAACGTGGACATCCATGTATTAATCCATAATGACGATTTCCAGACATATCCTTAACATGTGGTATTAATTTTATACTACCATATATTTTTACTACTTTAGAATTTGTAGAACCAATACTTATATGATATTTTCCCGTTTCTTTTACTTTATATATAAATTCTATATTATACTGTTGATATGGATTAAGAAATATATTTTTTGTTTCTATCATATGTTGATTAACAAATAATGGTATATTAGTATATATTTCTCTATCTATATTATTCTTTATATCAATAGATGCATGTATATATACACCTTGTTGCATAACTAATTTTTTACATCTAAAATTCATATATTCTACTTGAGCATGTTCAAAAACTATACAATTAAACTCTTTGTTAGCAATTTCAATTAAATGTTCTCCTGCCTTACTTGCAATATAATATGCAATAAAACTACTTCTAGCATGTGGATCAAGTAATATATTATGACGTAATGAATATAAACCAAATAATGCAATATTTTTCTTTTCACCATTATCATATAAATCAAATTGAGCTTTAGATACTGATAAATTAGGATTATAAATTTCTCCAGATATTTTTAATGTGCCAATATTATCTACATGTTCTACTAAAACATTACTAATTTCAAGTTCTTTTAAATCATGAGATATTTTTATTGTATCTATTAATTTTTCCTCTCCTAATTCATTATATCCATAAATATCATATTGAATTATATTCTTATCTATATATAATAATCCAAAATTATTTTTGCCAATAGAAACTACTTCTGGAAATTCTTCCAAAAGTCGTTTATCTGTTATATGCTCAATTTCCGCATAATATTTCTGTAAAGTTCCTTGAGATACATATATCGATTGTTGGTTATTTTTATTTGATGTTATTGCTTTTGTATAATAATGTATATGTCCAGATATAATTAAGTCAATGCCATATTTATCAACTATACTAGAAATATATTTGTTATTTAATACATCAGTATAAGGATGATGTAATATCAATATTTTCCATTTACTATTCTGTGCTATTTCTGATTGCAAATCTACTTCCAACCATTCCATAGTCGTATCAATAAATTCTTGTATTGTATCATCAACTTGTGCATCTGAATTAATTGCATTCATTTCATATAAACCCCAAGGATTACTATCTACGAATACAAAATGTGTATTATTAAAATTTATTGAATAAGAGTTGCCTCGTCTAGCATGATTTACATAATTTTGAATTGGTTTAATAAAATAATAATCAAAATATTTGCCATTATCATGATTTCCTGGTGTGTAATAAACAGGAAATTGCTGTAATGATTGGGATATTAATTTGAACCAATTTTTTTCATATTGTTCACGCTGATCGCCTGCCGCAAAAGATATATCTCCACTATGAAGAATAAAATTAGGTTGATGTTTTTCTATACTTTTTTGTATATCTTCATGTAATTCAAAAGAATGTGTATCGCCTACAGTAAGAATTTTTAATTTTTCACTATTTTTTGCTGTAGAAAATGTATTTTTATGAATTATTGTTTTTCCTTCATAAATATTATATTGATACATATTATTTATTTCTAATTTTATTAATTGGGCAAAGTATAATATATTGCTATTTCCATTATCTATACATAATTGTTGTAATTTTGCAGTTTTATATGTTTTCGCCCCTATTTTTTTATATTTTAAGCTATAATTAGAATTTTGATTCACTTCCCAAGCAATGACTACGCTATTTTCTTGTAGTGCTAATAAATATGGTTCAATTATAATTTTTCCCATGGCAAACTCCTATGTTCTTCTTCAATTAGTGATAATTACATTATACTATAAATTTTTACTTTATTAGATGAATTGTCAATCCAAGTGCGACACTTCTTTTAAAAATAAATTAAATGGAT